>Ga0066639_10000983_pt1 | contig 25580 bp, 22 predicted proteins | sample CryGeyCG2114_010_2_FD_59504 | JGI IMG/M metagenome (GOLD analysis project Ga0066639, IMG submission 59504) | Groundwater microbial communities from aquifer - Crystal Geyser CG10_big_fil_rev_8/21/14_0.10 | ecosystem: Environmental > Aquatic > Deep subsurface > Groundwater | place: USA: Utah...
TAGAGTTCTTATCATTTGTGGGGCATTTTTATCACAGTAGAACAAAAAAAATCCACCACCACCTGCACCCATTATTTTTCCTCCTACCGCCCCGCTTTTCCTTGCAATCTTGTACCACTTGTCTATTTTTTCACTTGTAGTTTTTGATCTTTTGCGCTTTAGTTTCCAATGTTTATCTAGCAGTTGTCCAAATCGAAAAGCGTCTTCCTTTTTTAACGCATCTTTTATTTCATAGCCGAGTTGTTGAGTTTCCCTTAAATTGTTGATAATACTTGTTTGTCTTTTTTCAGTGGCTTCCTTTTGAATTTGTAAGATCTCTTTTGACTTTCTTCGTATTCCTGTATAAAACATATACAGATAGTGCTCCAACTCTCGAGTAAAATCTTGATCAAATTCATTTGGGTTCACAGAGACGTCTCCTTTTTTGTTAATATTAAATGAGGTGAGTCCTCCGTATGCGGTTATGTACTCGTCCTGCTTACCACTAGGAAAACTTAGGATTTTCATCGCGATATAGCATGCTTCTTCTGCAATTTGCCCTTGGTTGACAACTTCCTTTTTATAAGTATGCAGTGCATTTAATAATCCAACGCAAAATGCCCCTGAGGACCCCAATCCTGTTTCACCACCAATATCAGAAAAAGAAACAATTTCTAGCGGGTTGTTAATTTTTAAGAACTTTAAACATTCGCGGATAATTTCATTTTTGATCTTTGCGACGTCTTTTACGGTTTCAACCTTCGAGTACTTAAGAAGATATTCATCATAATATTTTCTTTCCTGAACCATGATATATATATATTTATCAATTGCACCTGAAATAAAATAACTTTTGTATTTACTATAGAAAGAAGGTAAATCAGTTCCTCCTCCACCAATAGAAATTCGCATTGGCGTCTTGCTAATTATCATGAGTTAATTTATAGCTAGCTTTTGCTAAATCGTCAAAAGTGCCGGCGTCTATCCAATAGTCAGAAGCTTTGATGAGTCTCAATTGTCTTTTTTTGAGATAGTACTTGTGTAAATCAACTATTTCTAGTTCTCCTCTGGATGAAGGATTGAGGGATTCTATAATTTTAAAAACTTTATTATCAAAAATGTGTGGTCCGCAGATAGCATATTTGCTTTTTGTTATTTTGGGTTTTTCTATAACATCTATAAGGAGATCTTTACTATATATAGGCACGGCAGATTTTGTCGGATCATCTACTTTTCTCAGGAAAGAAACTTCACCGAAATTGAAATTACTAATATAATCAGTATAAGCACCGCCAAAAATATTGTCACCTCCAACTACTATGATTGGTTCTATAGACACAGCATTTTTTACAGTATATATAGCATCTGGCATGCCGTAATAATTTTTTTGTACAGTGAAACTGATTTGAGCATCCAATCCGAATGAAGTGACCACCTCCTTCACTTGCTGTCCAAAATGTGCTCCGATTACGACAATAATTTTTTTTATTCCCGATGAAATTAGAGTATTAAGTGGATAATAGATCATTGGCTTCGCTCCGACGGGAAGAATATTCTTATTAATATATTTTGTTATTGGGAGAAGTCTGGTTCCTTTCCCTCCGGCGAGTACAACTCCTATCATGCTACTATTTCTTTTTTGGGATCACGTTCCTTTCATACTTACCGCTTATAAATTGTGGGTTATTTATTCGTTGGTATTCCTCTCTTCTTATTCGTATTAGCTCTTCGGGTGGGATGGTAGTATTTCTCATTACTGGATTACCCCAGTGTAATGAATCTGGATCGATATCGCGATCGAGGTATCCTTCCCTAACAGCAGTTTCATACAAAGCTGATCCTGGATAGGGAGAAACCACAAAGAAACTTGCGTAATCTAGACCTGCATTTATTAATTCCTCCGCAAGTCTTACTGTGGAATCAAGCTCTTCCTGTGTTTCATCGGGGAATCCAATCATAAAGTTACCAGGTACTGTCAATCCCATTCTCTTCGCGGTTTGAACTAGTTTAACTACATCCATAGTAAGGGGATTCCATTTATTCGTAGCGTATTTTGAGATAATTCTTGAGCTGGCCGATTCAAATGGTAAGACAAGTTGCTTAAACCCAGCATCGATCATAGAGTTGAGCAATTCTTCATTTGGTATCAGTTGCCCATTATCGCGTTTAAAAAGGTGTACTAGATTTACACCATTTACATCGGCAAGGTTCAACCCAAGTTCTTTTATTCGCCCAAAAATTTCAGTAATGCGGGGAACGTTTGACAAAAGACTGTCATCCTCTAGAAATAGCCACTCAACACCAAGATCTTTCAATATTTGAGCCTCGTATATTACCCTGTCTATTGATTTAAAACGGAGTTTCCCAATTGGCCCTACCAACTCAGGATTATCCTTTTCCCATGATACATGGCAGAAAGTACAGTCAAAGGGACATCCTCTGGATGTCTGCATAGAGGCGTATCTCACCATCATACCAGGCGGAAAATCTCCGCCGTGAGGGGCGGATGCTTGCCAGTATTTTTCTAGTGGCCACAAATCATAAGCTGGCACTGGTAATTCATCAAGGTTAATAGTTGTTCTTGGCATCCCTGATCTTCTTGTTTTTCCATCTACACGATGGATTAACCCCTGTACATTTTGCCATTTTTCATGCATCGCTTGAGAGGAGGCTAAGTCAAGTATTACCTGCTCGCCTTCCCCCGCACAGATAGCGTCAAATTCATCTAAGAATTTTTCTGGCATTGACCAAGCATTTACGCCGCCAGCTATTAAAAGAGCACCAGGATTTACTTGTCGCGCAATATGAGCTACTCGCAATGCGGAGTTTGTTTGTAAAGTAAAAATGTTTGAAATCCCAATTATGTTATATCCCTGAACGGCTTCAGCTATTTCTTCATCACTCATCCCAATGTGTACCAACCCTTTCTCGTCTGGTCGATTCTCCCTTAAGTAAACATCTTCTAGGGTGTACTGTTTTCCTCCTACCGCGGCATCTAGGTAATCTACAGAATACCCAGCATTTCTAAGTCCACCTGCTAAATATACGGGACCCAAAGCGCCATTGGGGCGTCTACCTGCTTCAGGCGGAAATCTATTTGGTGGCTCTATAAGAAGTACATTCGTGTCTTTCTTTGTATTAATGTTGAACGAGTTAAGTCCCCTTTGTTCAGGTGAAGTTTCTGCCGGCATTTTCCTAACACTATATCTTTTTGAAGTGATATTATCAAGTAAATGAAAAAAAAGTTAAAAATCAGTTTAGTGATACCATGCCTCAATGAAAAAGAGACTATAGCTTCGGTTATAGACGATGCAATTAAAAACGCGAAAATATTTTTCAAAAATAGTTATGAAATAATAGTTTCCGATAATGGGAGTACAGATGGGTCTATTGAGATTATTAAAAGATATTCGGAAGTAAGGTTAATCAACGTTCCAGTGAGAGGATATGGTGCAGCACTTCATTGGGGAATTATGAATTCAAAGAGTGAATACATAGTTTTTGCCGATGCAGATATGAGTTATCCATTTTTTAACTTAAAACAATTTTCAAAAAAGTTAAGCTCTGCATGCGATTTAATTTTAGGTTCGAGATTAAAGGGAGAAATACAACCTGGAGCAATGCCATTGTTAAATAGATACTTTGGTACGCCATTTTTAACTTGGTTAATCAGGTTGCTGTATGGAATACCAACTACAGACTGCAACTCTGGAATGAGAATTGTCAGAAAGGATTTTTATAATACTTTAAATATGAGGAATTCAGGAATGGAGTGGGCCAGTGAACTTTTACTAAAAACTGCTTTGAAAAAAGGAAAGTATGCCGAAGTACCAATCAAATTCATGAAAGACGGGAGGAGTAGAAAGCCACACCTCTCACGTTGGTCTGATGGATGGAGACACCTCAAATCAATAGTATTACTTAAGCCCGTTGTTTTAATTTTAATCATGGGACTGTTTCTATTTCTCTCGTTTGCAACATATCCCTTTGGTTTTGGATTTACGAGTTTATTTATATTGTTGTTCGTAGTTTTCTTCTTTAGTTATTTAGCCTTAATGTTCTTGTCTTATGCAATTGAAAAACAACATAACTATATTTCGATTTTTTTATCCTCTAATTTTTTGGTTCCTGGTGTCATGATATTTATTTTTTTGACTGTATTGGCTATCTGGTTATTGCCAAATCTTCATTTGGGAACAAAAATGCTTTTAGCGGCGATAGACTCAATTATTCTTATGTGGACTTTCTTGGTCGAAACAATTAAAACTCATTTAGTAAATAGGTTGCCTGACTTAAGATGATAAAACCAACACAGAAACCCAAGTTAATTAGATACGCCTTGTATTTTTTATCCTCTATTTCTTTGATTAATGCGTTTCGAGAATGGTTTTACATTCCACTTGGAGTACTTGGGTTGGTTGATTTTAATGAAGGAAAAATACTACATCTTAAAAGTGGTATAAAGTTTAAAATGAAGCACTTTATGGACGCGTGGACAATAAAAGAAAGTTTTGTTGATAACGAGTATCATTACTCTCCTTTCGGTAAAAAAGATATAGTTATTGACATAGGTGCAAATATCGGGGATTTTTCAGTTTTTGCTGCGTATAGAGGAGCTGCCAAGGTTTACGCTTTTGAACCGTCCAGAAAAACATTCCAACAGTTTACTAATAACATTTCCCTTAATAACATGGAAAATGTAATCAAACCCTTTAACATGGCCGTTGGAGGAGGTAACAGATTTATCAAGTTGTATACATCCGAGATGTCGGGACTGGCGAGTATCTATAGAACGAGAGGTGAAAAAAAACACGAAAGGGTTAGATCTACCAACTTAAAGGAAATATTTACAAGTAACAAAATTCTAAAATGCGATTTTTTGAAAATAGATTGCGAAGGTGCCGAGTATGAAATATTAGAAAAATGTCCTAGTAATATATACAAAAAAATTAAAAAAATCGCACTAGAATTTCATGAAATGGATCCAAATCACAATCACGAGAATCTAATATCCAAGTTAAAAGACGAAGGATTTAGCATCAAAAGCCAGTACGATGAAATAGAAAATACGATAGGTTATATATATGCAACGAAGTAAACGCCCCTCTGTAAGTGTTATTATTCCGGCGTATTCACGGGAGAATTTACTATTGGAAACACTCGGTAGCGTGACTTCTCAAAAAGGGAATTTTGATCTTCAAATTATTGTGATAGATGATAATTCGCCGGTCGCACTAAGATCTAAAATTAATTCAAAGTACCCAAACATAGTAGTGCTCAGGAATAGTAGAAATTTGAAATCTGGACCTACTAGAAATGTTGGATTGAAAAAAGTAAAGACTGATTATGTTTGTTTTTTAGACGCAGACGATATTTGGAAGGATGCTTTTTTAGAGAAATCCATTGAAAAAATTGAAAAAAATGCCGGGACCATGGCCTTTACTGTGCCTTTGGTTTCTAACGACTTCAGTTTAAAGTCAAAAATTAAAATTTACGCACTACTTATAATACGTGAACTTGCGTTGACTATTTTCTACATATTTAATAAGCAAAAATTACCCAAATCTGCTTTTTACCTCTGCCAAGTTTCTCATTTGATGTTCAGATGGGATACGGTAAAAGAATTACACTTTGATAGTGATTATAATTTTGGGGGAGAGGATTGGAAATATGCTCTTGATGTCCTGATGAGAGGAGATATTAAGATTATTCCTCAGAGATTAGTTAAATATCGATATCATCCCCAAAGTTCGATATTTAAATCTGAAAACCTTCGAAATAAATGGAAATCATATGAACAATTGTTTAAAGAAATTAAAAAATATAATATTGATGGTATTATGATAACTTTATTTAGAGCTTACATAAGCGTATTTTCAAGATAATGGACATTGCAGATAAAAGATGGACTATAACAGCCCAAAACACACTTACTCCAACTAAAAAGTTTCTTTCCCAGTTATCAATCAAGGTTCGCACAGACCAATTTGCATTATTTAGGGAAATATTTAATCCAAATAAATCCACGATAATACTAGATGTTGGTGTTGCGTCCGAAGAGATATTGCCCGATTCAAACATGTTTGAAAAGCTTTATCCACATCAAGCAAATATTACTTTGGCGACCATTGAAAACCGTGTGAAACTTAAAAAGATTTACCCTAAAAGCAGAGTTGTTCAGATTTACCCTCACAGAAAGCTCCCTTTCAGAAAAAGAGAATTCGATGTAGCAGTTTCGTGGGCAACCATTGAACATGTGGGAAATTATAAACGCCAAAGAGAGTTTTTATGTGAAATGAGCAGGGTTGCAAACAGTATCTTTTTGACTACGCCCTATAGAGGATGTATATATGAACCTCATACAGGATTTTTTTTCTTACATTGGTTACCTTTGAAATGGTTTAGAAAAATTTGCCTTATGACGGGTAGGAATTTCTGGGCGACTGAGAAAAACTTAAATCCCTTATATATAAAAAATATCAAGGCAATGTCACTATCTAAAAATTTAGTGATTAAAAAGTATAATATGTGGGGAGTGCTTCCTAGCCATTTAATAATATATACAACTAAAAAATGATTTCACTAAGCGATTACTTTCAGCCCCTGCTTCCTTACGGTTTTGTATTTTATTTTTTGATTTTCTTTTTCTTTGACGCGTTAGGCACCTTTCTTAAAAAGAGATTTATATCAAGTAAAAATAATTCGAAAATAATTAATTGGATAATTGGTCTCGGTTTTTTTATATTTATATGGTTTCTAGCCTCACTTTTTATTCCATACTCGAGAAATAATATCTTAATAAGCATCTTGATACTCTCATTGATCACAATGCCGGAATACATTCGGGATGGTGAGCTAAGGAAGTTTATTGTGGAGCTGTGGAGTCTAAAAATCCCGATATTAATAATAGCCCCTTTGTTGCCTGCAGTTTTTGTGAAAGCCTCCCTCCCTCCTTACTATTCAGACGAGATGGCCTATCACTTTATCTCCCCATCGGACTTATTCTCTCTTGACAGAATTCGCTATACCGGGGGGTTATACGCTGATTTGCCCAGGATAATGGACCTGTTTTATTCGATTATGTTTTCACTGACTAAAACTTATTCCGTCGCTCGTTTATTTCACTTTACTATTCTAGCGTCGAGCATGCTTTTTAGTTATAAAATTTTGAAAAAGAACTTCGGTATCCTTGTGGGATTTCTGTTTGTCTTTGTGTTCTTTAGTCTTCCACAGGATATAGTATTAACTTCCACTTTAGGTTATATAGACGTTGCCTCTTACTCGTTATTGCTTATTGGTTTGATTGCTTCCGTTGATTTTATAACTGGGAGAAAATTGGATTCATTGTATTTGGCTGCTGTGTTTTGGGCAATGAACCTGGGTACAAAGTATACTGGTTTAACTGCTTTTGTTTCTTTTCTTGTAGTTGCCGGAGTGGCGGTAATTATTAAAAGAAAAAGATTTCAAAAAGTTTTTCACCGAAAAATAATATTTAAAATTGCCATATTGGGAATTGTCTTTGGGGGATATTGGTACATCAAAAACTTTGTTTTATATGGTAATCCTATTTTTCCTTTTCTTTTACCATGTTTTGAGAAGTACGCCTCGATGTGCGGTGCGAATAGTAGCTTCTTTGAGGGATGGACGATGGCAATTACATTGGGCAATGCCTTTCAGATTATTAAACAGTTGTTTTCATCACATTTGCCCTTGCAGATTTTGATAGTTTCTATTCCTGCATTTTTATTGGTGGCAAAAAGTAGAGCAAGATTTTACGCGCTACTATTGACACTGCCTGTATTCATAGAACTTTTTGTTTTAAAATATTTTTCTGGCTTTTATATAAGGTATCAGCAATATATGCAGTTGTATCTATTGGGAGCACTGTTAATTTTAATTTCCAACAGGGAAATTCTTAAAGAAAGATTGGCAAAGGCTTTGGTTTTAGTAGTTTTTGTTTCGTCTGCGTTTATGTATTTTCATACAGTTAAGTATACTAATAGTCTCGGATTTTTAAATTGGTACGAAATAAAATATTCTATTAACAAAATTAACATTTATGATTGGATTGATTGGAAGTTTCCAGAAATGAAATATACATTGAATTGGTGTGAGAATCCTCCTGGTGGTGAAAGGACCGCTTTAGGGAGGCTTGATCCTGATCTAATATGGTTTGATTACTCAGGATTAATGCGCTCATTTGTTACTAATTGTTATTTTAGTGGGCCTGGTTTGGAGGCATTTCCACTAGATGAAGTTCTCGCAGTTGCCAAGGAAAATAAGATGCAGTTTTATATAGCTTCTCCGTGGAGGTGCATAAGTGATGAGGATGTGAAGCCTAAATATGAATATGAGAGAGATTACCAATTTAAATTGCGTCAAGTTAACAACAAAGTAATATGCAATGCCGAAGAAATAAAACCCAATTTGTACTATTTTGATTATGAAAAAATTTAACTATTATTCAAGACGGCAAGAACTAACTGAAAGATTTAAGTACAGAATTTCCTTTTTTTACTTTTTGAGAAAAATAGAGAACAAGAGATCATTCATGCAGTCCTTTTTTCCTCTTTTATTCTACAAAATTCTTCCTCAATATTCAGGTCGTTATATTACAAAGATACGAGTTTTTGGCAGAGATTTTTATGTGAGGGACCTAACGGACTTGCTTGTAATTAAGGAGACATTTTATGATAAGTGCTATTTGTCTTTATTTGAAAACATAGATAAGCCAACCACCTTGCTTGATTTGGGCTCATTTATAGGCGATACAACTATATATGCCGGACAATTTAAAGCCGTTAAGAAAATAATAACAGTAGAACCAGACCCCAGGAATATAAGAGTACTCAAGTTAAACCTTGATGTGAACAGAGTCAAGGGGGTTAAGTTAATAGAGGGGGCTATAAGTAACAAAACGGATTACTCGTATTTTAATATGGGCAATGAAAGCATCGCTTCTTCTTTGCATACACCAAAAAGCATTAAGGAAAAAATAAGGGTTCGAACTATTTCTCTAGCTGATATTTTGAAAATGGTTACTACGCCAAGCATTGTTATGAAAAGTGATTGCGAGGGTGCTGAGTATGACTTTTTTACTAAAACATCACCAAAGCTGTTATCGAAAATAGATAAAATCATTTTTGAATATCATATGAGCACCAAAAAGTTAAGGTATGTTATACGGCATCTTGAAAAAGCAGGGTTTAAGACGACTTATAAAGACCTTATATTGGAACCAAACGTTGGCATGGCATATGCAAATAAAATTGATCGAATATAATAATCAAACATGAACAAACAAAACAATTGGCAGGTAGTGCTTTTATCTCCATGGAAAGCAATTTTAGAAATAAAGATGTTGCTGCTGATGCCTCTAGTGTGGATATATTTGCTCTCAAAGAAGGTTAGTATTGGAACAAGATTTAAGTTTTACGGCTTGCCCAAGATATTAAGACACAAAGGAAGCCGGATAATTATAGGTAATAACTTCGAAAACAGAAATTGGTGGTTTTCAAATCCTTTGGGGATTAATCATCCAACAGTACTTTGTACATGGAGCAGTAATGCACAAATTATAATAGGAAATGATGTCGGAATTAGTGGTGGTTCGATAGTTGCAACTGAGAAAATAGAAATTGGCGATGGTACTTTAATTGGTGCAAATTGTATGATCATAGATTCCAATTTCCATCCAATCAAATCTGCCAATAGAAGGTATGATAAAAAAAATATCATGTCGGCATCAATTAAAATAGGTAGGAACGTGTTTCTTGGAACAGGATGTATTATATTAAAGGGCTCTACCATACCCGATAATTCTGTAGTTCCTGCCGGGAAAGTTGTTAGGAGTAGTTATTAATTATGACAAGAAAAACAGCCACAGAAATTAAAATATCTCCATCTTCACAATGGAGTTTTCAGTATTATGTTGACATATGGAATGCAAGAGAGTTACTTTATATATTTGCATGGAGAGATCTGAAAGTAAGATATAAGCAAACAGTCATAGGCGCACTTTGGGCAGTCTTTCAACCGCTTTTTCAAACTTTTATCTTTACTTTCTTTTTTGGAAGGCTCGCGCAAATATCGTCGAACGGCATGCCTTATTCATTATTCGTACTTACCGGCTTAGTTTTTTGGGGCTTTTTTTCAACATTGATCTCTACTTCGAGCAATTCGCTTATAGAAAATGAGAATATTATCAAGAAAGTGTATTTTCCGCGGGTAATTTTACCATTTTCTAAAATTATAGTAGGTCTCGTAGACTTCGCTATTGTTTTCGTGATGCTGGTTATAGCAATTTTTAGTTTTGGTTATTCATTAAGGATAGAATTCCTGATAATGGTTATTATTGGCTTATTGATTTCCTCAGTTGCAGGATGTGGTTTAAGTCTCTTATTATCATCGGTTAATGTTAAGTACCGAGATGTCCGTTATGCATTGCCATTCTTTCTTCAAATGCTTATATTCCTGACCCCGGTAATCTACCCCGTAAACATTGTTCGCCCTGCTCTTAAATATGTTATGGCCGTAAATCCAATGACAGGAGTAGTTGAAGGTGTCCGCATGGCTATCAGTGGTAACCAAATTGATATTCCAATACTGGGAATCTCAGCACTTTCGGCTATAGTTATCTTTGTTATAGGTTTTTATTATTTTCGCTCAACTGAGAAATATTTTGCAGATATTGTTTAAATATGAAGCCAATTATAGAAATACAAAATGTATCTAAAGTATATAAAATAGGCAGGCGAGATCCGTATATAACAATAAGGGAAGCGATTGAAGAGAAGTTAAAGAGCGTTTTTCAGCAAAAGGCACGTGTGACAAAGAGTGAATTTTGGGCACTAAAAAATATTTCTTTCGATATTAACCAAGGTGAGATATTGGGAATTATTGGCCCTAACGGCGCTGGCAAAAGCACCTTGCTAAAAATATTAAGTCAAATAACTCTCCCGACTAAAGGCAATGTCCTCATTCGTGGACACGTTGGAAGCTTACTTGAAGTTGGTACGGGCTTCCATCCAGAGTTAACAGGACGGGAGAACATTTATTTGAACGGGGCGATTTTAGGAATGAAAAGAAAAGAAATTTCGCGCAAGTTGGATGAGATAATAGAATTTGCAGAAATAGAAAAATTCATTGACACTCCAGTGAAAAGATATTCAAGTGGAATGTATGTTCGCTTAGCTTTTTCGGTCGCTGCTCAGTTGGAACCAGAGATATTGCTTGTTGACGAAGTCCTATCCGTAGGAGATCTAGTTTTTCAGAAGAAGTCTTTGGGAAAGATATCAGACATTTCGAGAAGTGGACGCACTGTGATTTTTGTGAGCCATAGCATGGGGGCTATAAAAAGTATCTGCAGTCGAGTTGTTTTAATTGATAAAGGGAAAATAATGGCCGATGGAAACCCTGATGCAGTTATAAGTAAATATGCTAATATCGGGACACGGCATACCGAAGGTCCCACCGTTAAGTATGATTTAAAACCTGAAACTGAGGGACAACACCACAAGTTAACTTTATTGAATTCTAAAATGATCCCGACAAATGTCCTTAAGCTAGGTGAAAAAGCGTATGCTATTGTGGAATTTGAAATTAGGAAGCAACTAAGAAATGTTGATGTTGATGTAATGATTTCTGAGGGTGGGGCTCCTCTTTGGTTAGGCCTAGACACTGACGCTAAACCGCAGCTGCTTTCTAAAAGAATACCTGGGAGATATAAACACCTTGTTGAACTTCCTACTCATGTTTTAATGCCCGGGTCCTATCATCTTGGCTCATCTATGGGTTATGTAGGAGTCGGGCCAATAGATACCCAATACTATAACGGTATCGATTTTGAAGTATTGAATGTATCTGTAAACTCAAAACACAGAGTACAAAGAAGAGAAAAGGGCGGTATGCTCGTGTATATTAAAGATTGGCGCAATTATTAAGATGTGATAGTATTTACGTTTCTATGCCAGAACGAATTTCTGTTGTTATGCCGGCGAGAAACGAAATAGAATCTTTTAGGGAAGGAGCTTTTATTAATAGGGTTTTTGAACATACGCAAGGAACTGAAGCTACTGTTGTTGTTGCAGTTAATAATTCAAAACCAGAATTCGTTGATCTGATGGACGAGATGGGCAGAAACATGCCAAACCTTCAAGTTTTGCAATTGGGTCAACTACACCCCAAAACATTTGCCTATGCATACTTAGAAGGATTAAATCATGCTATCCAAGATGGAGCAGATAAGGTCATTGAAATGGATGCCACTGGGGCACACGATCCAAAATACATACCCGCCTTTGTAGGAAGTTTAAATGAACACGGTGCTGCCCTCTCATCGAGATTTTCTCCGGGCGGCGGCATAGATAGGTACCCACTTCAGAGAAAGGCAATCAGCTATGGAGGAACTCTTGCCGCGAACCTGTACCTGGGGCTTGGAGGGCATTATCCTGATCTAACTAGTGGATATGAGGCATTTAGGCGAGAAGTTCTAGGTGATATTTTTTGTAAAGTCCCGATAAATTCTTGGATATCTGTAAATCGAGGACCTGGACATTTCTATCAAGTTGAAATGCGCGCCTATACAATATGGGGAGGAAACGATATAGGTATCATACCGATGAAATGGGGTACTGATAGAGTAAAAAACCCCAATTTATTACCATGGCAGACTGTTACTAAAGCCTTAATGGATCTCCACTTATTAAAGAAAAGGAGAGATAATGTGAAGGATGATGGCAAAAAATAAAATCAAATATAGTATTGTAGTTGCCACCCGAAATAGAGATAAAACGCTTCGCTTTTTGCTTAAATCGCTTGCTTTACAGTCTTTCCCACAAAACAACTATGAGGTTGTTACAGTCAATTATGGAGGGACAAGTACTACTGAAAAATTAGTCAAGTCCTTTAATAAAAGGAATTTTAAATACTTATATGTAGACGAATCAGGGATCTTTAATGAGTCTCATTCAAAAAATATCGGGATAAAAAGTTCGAAAGGTAAAGTAATAATTGTGACGAATGCTGACATCATCTTCACAAAAGATACGCTAAAAGAGTTTGATATCGAATATAGTAAATCTGGTAAAAATTATCTGTATCAAGTTATTCGTTATGATATGCCTGAGGAGTTTGATGTCAATAAAAATTTTGATGGGTTATTGAATAGAACTATTTCTTTACGCAAATTTAAATCTCAAGATGAAACTGCTTGTGGGGATTTTCAAGCCGCTGAAAAAAGTTCATGGTTTTCAGTAAACGGCTACGATGAATTAATGAGTGGCTGGGGTGGCATGGATTTGGATCTTGTAGATAGAATGAGAATGGTAAATCATCAGCAAAAATGGATAAAAAATTCAAACTTGTTAATATACCATCAATATCATCCCACAAAGGCGCCGGCTAAAACGCAAGCGAATTTGTTTTTACGAAGTCTAAACAAATACCCAAAAGTAAACTACAAAAATTGGGGAGAAGTAAACAAAGCAAAAAGATTGTTTGTTGCAATACATGATATGAATAATCATAAAAATAGAATCAAACTTATTAACCAATTCAAGAATATTTTTCTGGGATTAGATATAGAACTTGCTTTCAATTCTAGTAAAGATAAAAATCCTCTTACTCCTAAAAGTTTTTTTCAAAGTTCCAAGGTCAAAGCTCTCAAAGGAAACTGTATTGGGTATTTGGAGATCGACAAATTACACTTGGATGTCTTTAAAAACTTGAAAGTTATTAAAGAGAAAAGAGGTTTAGTTGATCTTATTTTAACAATGAATTATATGCTGGAGGGTGCACCACACAAATCGCCCGTCCAATACAATTTAAGATATTTTGATATGCGGTTGGTGAAAATCTTGTCATCAATAAATTTGAAATCATTGAAATATTTCTACACTGAGGAATTAATAAGCATTGCTCAAAAAATTGGTATTGATATTTGTGAAATCGATACTAGCAAAGAAAATTTTGAAAACACGTATCATACAATAAAATTTACTATTGAGAAAATAAAGTACAAGTACCGCCTATGACTCGTGGAAACACTCTTCTATGCATAATAGATAACGACAAAATCAATTACTTTAATCGAGAATATCTGTCAAAATTAATTCGAGGAGTAACTTCAGATATTGAATTCTCTTTTTATAATTGTAGATCAAATAGTTTTGAAAAAATTATGAACCGATTGGAAGTGCGCGCAAAATGCAGTTTTAGTTACAAAGATAAGTCAGAACTCCTAAAAAATGCATCAAACAAATTCGTTATTGAAGTTGATCCGAACAAAATTTACTACTTGAGTAATTTAGATCTGTGTAAATCCTATTTGATCGAGAATAAAAAAATTGATTGTGTGGTGGTGAACAGGGCAATAATTCCGACTTTCAAGATAAATCGTCTTCACATCGATAATTTACTCCTATATCGATATTACAAATTTGTAATTCATAAAGAACCTTTTGAAATTAAGCTTTCCAATTCTATAATGAGAACAGAAACTGCTCGCCTCTTAAGTAAGGGTAACAGACCTGGTTACGTGCAGAGTGCCTTTTATACCGGAGTTGTATATGCCACTTCAAAACTCCCAATTTCTTTTGTGTATTTCAATAATGTGATCGACTGGCTCTCATTGTTAAATACAAGCATGGACAAAATATTTTTGGATAAAAGATCATTAACAAAAAATTTAAATGTAATACTCGGTGCTGGTGGTACTTATCAAAAAAATTTTATTTCCACAGACATTAACATACTAAATGTCTATAATTCCACGGACTGGAAAAGGATTTTTGACATAAATTCAATAGACGCTCTTCTTGCTGAACATGTCTTTGAACATTTATCCAAAACTCAGATTGAGCGAAGTCTCGAATTTTGCTATCAATATTTGAAACCTGGAGGAAGACTTCGAATAGCGATACCTGATAAAAACAGGAAAGATATACGTTATGTGAAGGCAGTGAAACCACCAATCGATGGCCATAAGAGCTATTTGAATTTGAAAGAGTTATCTACCTTGCTTAAAAAAGCTGGATTTCGAGTAGTTCCCTTAGAATATTTTGATTCAAAAGGAGTTTTTCATAAAAGACACTGGAGCGAAAAATATGGGAAGATTAAAAGATCATTTAAAAGAGACAAGCAGAAAGAATTTAAGTACCAATCTTTACACTACACATCTCTTATTGTAGATGCCATAAAATAGTGCAAATATGAAAAAAGCGCCAATTCTTAGTATCTGTATACCTACTTACGGTCGTCCGATGTATACACTAGAGACATTAAACTCAATCGTTCCACAAATGAATGACAAAACAGAACTTGTCGTAGTTGATGATAACTCACAAGATGGGACATATGAAGTTGTGAAATTATTCAAGCAAGCTCATCCAGAACTAAAAATAGCAATTGAACAAAACAAATCAAATTTAGGTTTTGATCGGAACGTTCTAAAAGTAATGAGTAAAGCAAGAGGAGAATATGCTTGGCTATTTGGGAATGATGACAAACTACTTTCTGGATCGGTAAATAAAGTTTTGAAAATAATATCGCTAAATAAGAATTCATCTTTAATTCATGTTAACTATTCTCGTTATGATGATCTACTAAAAAAAATTACAGCAAAAAAAATGGTTGGAAGCATTGCTAAAGACATTTATTTTGATAGCGCCGAAGATTTTTATTTTAGAAAAATAAACAAGTCATACTTTAAATATTTGGGAACTAACACAATTACCATGTCCACAGATATTATACAAAAGGGTGCTTGGGACTATGCTGTCAAGAGAGTTAAGAAATATCTTGGCCATAATTTTATTCATTCGTTCGTAATTGCGACAGCTATTCATAAATTGCAAAAAATTGTATATGTCGCGAATCCGCTTGTTGAATACAGAGCAAACAACCATAGAATTTGGCCGAACGACATATGGAAAGATTACAACAACATTCTTCTAGGCTATTTAATCGATATTGGCTATGACGCTAAAAAGATACAAAGCATGAAAAAAACGCAAAAGTCTTACGAGCAAAGAGAAGCAGCAATGAAGAATCCAATGCTTACATTTGCTTTCAAATATGGACGTCCAGTCATTGCGACATTGCGATTAGTGAGGGATAAAATACAGTAAATGAAAGAAACAGTATTACTGACAGGTGCAGCAGGTTTCATTGGTGCAGCTACCGCGAAGTATTTACTTAAAAAAAATTTTAAAGTAGTTGTAGTAGTGCGGAAGGAAAGTGATCTCTGGAGAATACAAAGCATAAAAAAAGATATTACAGTAGTTCGTGCCGACTTAACTAACTTCAAACAAGTAGATAAGTTATTTGTAAAGTTTAAGCCTAAGTATGTTATTCATCTCGCAACCCATGGCGTCTATGCACGTGAGAAAGGCGATAGAGATAGAATAATTCTGGGTAATTATCAAATGACATACAACTTATTAGAAGCAGCAAGCGCTTTGGGCACGGTACAAAAATTTATTAATTCAGGAAGTGTGTTTGAATATGGATCTCAGTACGGGAGAGTAAAGGAAACAGACATAGATATTACAGATGTTATTAATGATTATTCGGCGACTAAATTTGCTACTACTGCTTTAGCATCTTCTTACTATGACAAATTGTCAATAATAACGCTACGATATTTTACTGCTTATGGACCGTGTGAAGATGAATCTAGATTTATAAGGAAAGCAATCACAAACGCGATTGGCAATGAACAAATAGAAATTGCCCCCAATGTTATTCGAGATTTTATTTTTGTGGACGATATAGCAGACGGAATATATAAGTCCCTTAGTGCACCAACAAAAAGCGAGGTGATAAATATTGGATCGGGGGAAAAGCATACATTAGAACAGGTTGCTACGTTAATCGTTAAGCAGACTAATTCTAAATCTAAAATAATTTTGAATAATAAATACAAACGGGATAAAGATTCTGCTTGTTGGGCAGATATAAAAAAGGCGGCGAAGTTACTCAAGTGGAATCCCAAAACTACTATTGCAAAAGGTATCAAAGAAACTGTAGAATGGCTGGCAATTAGAGATGGCAAAAGGAAAGAAGAAAAATAATGGTAAAATGCGGGTTTTTTATAACTTGGCAATTTTTGGCGAAGAAGAGAAAAAGGAAGTGAATGAAGTTCTTGACGGCTTCATGATTGTGGGAGGCAAAAAGACAAGAGAATTCGAAGAAAAGGCTTCAGCTTTGCTAGGAAAAAAACATGGAGTGCTAACTAACTCTGGATCATCCGCAAATTTACTGTCATTGGAACTTCTTAATATGCCCGTTGGATCAGAAGTGATAACTCCAGCTGTCACTTTTGGAACGACTCTTTCGCCAATTTATCATAAAAGATTGATTCCATCATATGTCGACGTCGGAGAAGGGGACTACCAGATTGATGTCAATAAAGTTGAAGCATCCATTACCAACAAAACGCGCGCGCTTTTTATCCCTTCACTGATGGGAAACATTCCGGATTATAGGGCCTTACGTGAAATCGCTGATAAATATAAACTGTGGTTTATAGAAGATTCTTGTGATACGCTCGGTGCTAAGATTGGCGGTAAACCGGCAGGCAGATATTCAGACATCACTACGTGTAGCTTTTATGCCTCTCATATAATTACAACTGGCGGGCACGGTGGAATAATAAGTTTTAATAATAAAGATTGGATAGATAGGGTTAGGACTTTGGTAAGTTGGGGGAGGTCGTCAGCGAGAAATGAAACCGAAGATATTTCTGTTCGTTTCGATATTTCAGTTGATGGTATCCCGTATGACGCAAAGTTTGTTTTTGAAGAGCTAGGATACAATTTTCAGTCAACCGATATAGATGCGGCATTTGGTTTAGGACAATTAAAATCATTTAGTGAGAGATTTGAAACAAGAAGGAGAAATTTTTCTGGTTTATATAATTATTTTAAATCTTATGAAAAATATTTTATCTTACCGGTAGAAAGGGCAAATGTAGAAACAGCTTGGCTTGCATTCCCATTAACAATACGAGACAATGCGCCGTTTCGGAGAAAAGAATTAGCAACCTTTTTTGAGCAGAAAGGAATTCAGACTAGACCATTTTTTACTGGAAATGTTTTAAGGCAGCCAGCATTTAAAAATTTACCTTCTAGAAAAGCACATGGAGGGTATCCTATTGCAGACATGGTTATGCGAGGCTCTTTCGTAATCGGGTGTCATCATGGAATGGATCAATCACAAATCGACTACATTAAGAATACTTTTGAAGATTTTATTGCGATGTATTAATTTTTCTGTAGTGTGACCACGAAACTTTCCCCTTCGCCCAAATAATCAATCACCCTGTTAAAATAGTTATATTCTTCAAGAAAGTAATTAATCCTATTCATCCAGCTGGATACCGGAGATCTTGAGGGATTATTGCCTCCATCCCAAAAATTGTCCCTGACGCCTTCCTCAGGAGTTTGCAATAATCGTCGTATTTGTAAATTTGTCCACATATTAGGAGTTTCAGTTTTTAAAGAGTCAACCGTTAGTTTACTTTTGCCTGCCAATAGGTAAATACTTTCTTTATTGAAATGATTTAAATGATAAGGAATATGCCAATGCAACCATTGCTTTTTCAATAACTTTCTAGTAAGACTATCTCTGTTTGGAAAACTTATAATTATTTTCCCATTTTTCTGAAGTCTTTTTCTACATTCCTTCAGAAACCTAAGGGGATCGTTTGTATGTTCTAAAACTTGGCTAGCAGTTATGTAATCAAACTTCAGGTCTTTGAACGGTTTGTCTTCAATAAATCCATAGTGGAAAGGAATGCTGTTTCTTTTTGCGACTTTCTGGCCAGTAGAATCGGGGTCTAGTCCATGTACTTCATGGCCGAGGTTTTTTAATTCCAGGAGACTGTAACCAACTCCGCTACCAATATCAAGGACTTTATATTTTGGTTTTCGCGGAATACTGTAATGAGAGTTAATATACAACCCTTTACGCCAAGTTGTTATCTTATTAGGAGCAATGTGGTCCTTTAAATTTATATTATTAGTTTTGATATTCCGGCGTGGATAATAATCCTCATAGAGTTTTGAAATTTCTTTAGCGGGGATTTGTGGATCTGTCTGTGCAAAACCACACCGTGTACACTTTAGAACGTCAAACCTCCCTGGATAACCATGCCTATCATCAAACAGGTCATTGTACCAGATTTTTGTCCTAGAGTTGCAAATTTTGCATTTTGTCATAGATACTTTTCGAATATGCCCTTAAGCTCTTTCATTCTGTTTTTGTAAGTGTGCTCGCGTAATGTCCTATCTTGACCAGCCTTTGCTATTTCAGCCGCTTCTTTCGGGTGGTTCAAGTAGTATTTAGCCTTTTTAATTAAATCTGTAGGATTTTTGTAGGTAACAACTTCCTTATCAACCTTAAAAAATTCTTCCATGTTTTTCTTTTCATCAGTAATCAATAAAGCACCCATGCCAGTTGCTTCAAACATTCTCATGTTGTTAGCATAGTTCTTAGCCACATCAATATGTCTGTTAATAACGATTTTGGACCGAGCAAAAACATCATACATTTGTCTACCCCAAGCATGACCGTGGAAGGTTTTTAAAATAGGGGATTTACTCGAAAGCGACCCTTCTCCATATCCCCAAAAATCAACATTCATCCTCGTTGCGAGTTGCTCTAGGGTCCTATTTCCTGTTTTGTGACTTAAGGTAAGCCCGCCAACATAGCTGACGTTATTCTCTCGTTTTTTCTTACCAATTAATTTGGGGATATCACCGTCTATACACCACTTTAAATATTCGCTGTTAACTCCTTGTTTATTAAACATCTCGACGTAATGAGGAAATGAAGAAATGATCAAGCCGTAATGCTTTAAGGGGTCGCGGTTGATCGGAAGTGGACACGCGATCTGGCCGGCGACCAACTTAACTATATTTTTTAATTTTCTAATGTCATTGGAATTCATAATTGATAAATCATGCAGATATAAAATATCTGGTTTATAATCCTCAATTTGAGCAAAAGTAATTTTTTTTATCCACTCGCGAAGTCCCAATGTGTTCTTTACCATTTCAGGGATGTGTTTTGAAAAGGGGATTGGTATTTGGCTTATTGATAAACCATTTTCTTTTGCCCACTTGCTTTGGCTATTCCAGTCATTCATTATAATTTCTTTCGCATCAACGCCATAAACCCTTAAGTTTTTTGAATAGAAGTTTGATGTTCCAAATAATTCTTCTGCCCATCTGCTCATTATTTGCATGTAGTTAATATTGTCCAAATCATCGAAGCCTCTATAAAATTCTTCCAGAAACCCGGGGTAGTTAGTTTGAGCAAATAATATTTTCATTGTTGTTTTAAATCATGATAACTTAGTCCCCATACGAATTCTCTCCCCCATATTTCGAGCAAAATCATCTGATATAGGTCATATGCTGTGAGCGGATTTTTATATAGAAATAACAGTTTAGCTTTCCATGGGTGCAAAATACCACTTTGGACTAGAAACCCATTATAAAGTAAATGCGAGTAAGAACGAACAATACCTGATAGCCATCTCCCAACTGGAGGAGTAAATCCTTGCTTTGGTCGATTAAGAATCTCTTCTGGTAATGTATCCTTCATGGCTTTTTTAAACCAATACTTTGTTCCCTTTAAGAAAGAATTCATGTTTTTGCTTGAACCAAGCGCTATCTCAACTAATTCATAATCTAAAAAAGGAGATCTTAATTCTACTGAGTTTGCCATACTTAGTCTATCATTTAGAGCTATACAGTTAGATCTAAGCCAGAGATTGTGAAGGTTTGTCAAGGCACTTTTGCTTTTTTTCTTATAATTCTTTATTGGAGTTAGGTAGTTATCCTTCGGTATATCCTTCATTTTTCTTCCATATAATCTAGAAACTGATATACCAGTTTTTTCGGGATTGGGATTATTATATTGGTGTTTACCTTTGGCCGTTTCTATTGTTGAAGGGTATCCCCAAAAAATTTCGTCTCCACCTATCCCGCCAAGCAAAACCTTTATTTTCTGTTCATGCGCAGCTTTACTAACAGAGTAAATTGAGAAAGCAGCTATGTCTGCGATGGGATCATCTGAATCAAATACTATTTTGGGAAAATTGTTAACTGCATCAGAAGCACGAATTTCAATATCAATAAATTTAACATTGTATTTATCGGCAAGTCTTTTTGCCATTTTTCTCTCATCGCTTTTAGGACGACCTTCATAGCCAATCGAAAACGCCTTCATTTTTCCTTTGTATTTTGGTGCTGTGTGGGCCAGAATCGCTCCAGAATCAATGCCCCCCGACAAGGCAATTCCTACAGGAACATCCGCCCTGAGTGTCAAATCACATGCCTTATCGAAAGCTTTATAAATTGCATCTCTGGGATTTTCATTATTGCTAGAGTCTATATCGGCAATATCCCAATATTTATTTGTTGTTATCTTTTTAGTCTTGATTTTAATGAGCATATAACTCCCGGCAGAAAGCTTATGAATCTTTTTGAATGGCGTCTTTGGTTCAGGGATGAAGTAATACCTAAAAAATAGATCGATAGAATTATAATCTAATTCCTTACTCACATTTTTTATTTTCATCATTGATTTTAGTTCTGAAGCAAAAAAAATATTTCCTTCGACTTCCGAATAATAGACTGGTTTTTCACCCATTTTATCTCTAACAATTATCACTTGTTCTTTCGCTCTGTCATATATAGCTAAAGCATACATACCCTGGAATTTTTGGAAGCTTTGCAGCCCCCATTCTTCATAGGCGTGAATTGCAGTCTCAATATCGCTATCAGTTGAAAATACATGGCCTCTTCTTTTTAATATTCTATTTAGTTCAAGATAGTTATAAATCTCTCCATTTCCCACAATGACTATGGATTGATCTTCGTTAAACAAGGGTTGGTTTCCGTGAGACAAATCTATGATGGATAGTCGTCGCATCCCCATCATTACCTCTGGACTAAAATAAAATCCTTGACCGTCCGGTCCACGGTGAGAAAGACAAGCGACCATTTCTTTGGTAGTTGTTTTCTTTGCTCTAGATTTGAGAGCTATTTCGCCTGCTATTCCGCACATATTATGAAAAGATTTTCTTGTACATTTTTTTACATAAATCAATCATTATCAAATATTTATTAAGAAGCCATCGTGCTTGCGGTCTCAGGTAGTAAAAAGGATAGACGCTGAACAGTGATTTTACAAGCTTTTGGAATGTAATAAAAAGGTTAACGCGTAGGTATTTGGGGGGGCAAGCCAGTAGAAGGAAATTTACCCAATCTATTATGTTGTTCATAGATTTTCGCCCGAATAAAAGATTCCAGGCGCGAACATAACTTTTTTTGCTTTCGTAATTGCTACTATTGATGCCGGTGGCATCCCAATAATGTTTAACTACTGCCTTAGGATCTACTAGCAAACTATACCCAGCCCTTTTTGCACGATTAGCGAATTCGTAATCCGCTATATAGTGGGGCAATCTTTTGTAGTTAAAATGTCCAATCTCCTTGATGACTTTTAGTGGTATCAATGTTCCTTTGCCAGGCAATGCATCGAGATCTTCGATTATTTTCATATTTCTATAATAAGAAAGTTTGTTGGAAACTTTATCAGCCACACCATAAACAAGACCAGTAGGCCAATGTATACGAATCCCAGACTCTACTACTTCTGTTGGTTTGTTGTGTTTTACGCATAAAGATCCAATTAATGAATCAGGATACTTTTTGTGCGTCTTTATTAGCTGAGATATGTACTCGGGGCCAAAATAGCAGTCATCATTCATTGCTAAAATCAAATCTGTATTATTTCCTTTTTCAAGTACGTATTTTGTGCCTTCATACATGGCTCTTGTCCACCACCAATTTCCGTTACCGCTTATTAGTTTCCACTTGGGATAATTTTTGAGGAAGTATTCTCGAGTACCATCCAAAGAGCCGCTATCAATCATGATAACTTCAAGGTTTTTATAATATTGATTTACAAGAGACGACAAGCATAGTTTGGTTAGTTTTATTCGATTATATGTTGGCAAAAGGACATAAACCCGAGGTTGGTGCATAAACTGCTTAATTATATCAGCGACTACTAGTACAATATATTAGTAATGAAAAAAATAATACTTATAATTTTGTTTGCATTATCGATGTGCTACTTATATTTTAGTTATGCTGGGCATACTTATTTACGTTTTTCGGATGCAGCCAAATTTGCCGACATTGGTAGAAATATTATCGAAAACAACTTATATGCTTCCAGCTTCGGATTTTTTCCTCCAAGATTTGAAGGAAGCGAAGAGACATTTTTTTACGCTGGAAATGTTCCCTTCTTGACCCCGGCAATTTTGGCGGTAAGTTTTCTAATTTTTGGAGTTAACGATTTTGCAGTGATATTTCCCTCTATGCTTTTCTTTGTTGGTTTGGTCATTGCTGTATATCTCCTTACTAAAAAGTTATATGGAGAACTCGCTGGCTTGTTAGCAGCTTTGGCTGTGGCAGGAAATATTCATTTTTTAGACTACGCTACCAGTGGAGCTTCTGAGGTGTTGTTTACTTTAGAAATAATATTAATGATTTACCTGTTCTTATCAAAAAGAAGGCTCGCATTTGTTCTTGGGATTTTACTCTTAATTGCAACATATTTTACAAGGTCGCAGGCTGTTGTGTTTATCTTTGGAATCGGATTCCTTCTAATTGGACTAAAAAAGGGACTAAAGGTTGCCATTGCAGTAAGTATTTTAGGAGCAGGTCTACTTGTCTTGGTAGATAATTTTGTTCTTTATCCTTTGTCTAGAAAGCTTCCCATACCAACATTGACAATTCGGGCAATTCAGGCAATAAGAATTTATGCTGCCTCTGCCGTCACATCAGATGCTCTGCGTGGCAGTGAAATTGTGTATTTAAGTTACAAGGAAATTTTTATAAGAACTATTTATAATATCTACAACTTTTATAGGTCTCTTCCTGATATAGTTTCTCCTTATCTATTTGCTCTTTACGTTTTTGGCTTGACAATAAAAGAAAAATCAAAAGAAGCTAATGCTATTAAAATAACAAGCGCATTTTTAGCTGCGGGTATCATTTTTATGGCGGCAATAACGATTCCTTTATATAGATATTTACATCCGATTGTTCCCCTATTGTATGTATTTGCCTGTGGTGCGCTTGTGAAATTTGTGCGATTAAATTTTAAAAGTAAAAATATCGTTACTGGCGTTTCATTGTTGCTATTGTTGATGTTTTGTGTTGGACAAACGCTCGGCACTCTTGTCTTAGATTCTCGAAGCTTAAACAATAACAAAAATATAGGTAAGCCACCAGCATATAGATTGGAGGTGGAGATTTTAAAAAACACCATCGACCCCAATGCGCTTGTAGTTACAAATTTAGATACCTGGGGAACCTGGTATGGAAATCGAAGCACCTTGTGGTTTTCTTTGCGCCCGGAAATGCTTGAGGAATTTGACGATAAAATTGATGCCATATATCTCACCAACTACAAAATAGATGATGAGAATTATTACATGGGTCTAGAGTGGAGAGATGTTTTTGAACATCCTGAAAACCCGCAAGATGAATATATTCGCAACAATTACGAGTTCGTTGGAGAATATAAAATACTTGCAGATCAGACTTACGAGAATGAAGAAGGAAGAGCTGTTTTACTAATACACAAATGAAAATTGCAATATTAAGTTTTTATAGTGGGGAAAGAAGTAGGGGAGTTGAGACTTATGTACATGAACTTGCTAATCATCTGACAGATTTAGGACACAACATCTCTGTTTATCAAAATGGCCTTAAAAGAGAAAATTCTAAATACAAGACTGTAAGTCTTGGTTTGAAAATCGATTGGTCGCAAAATTCTGGAGTACCTCTAGTGAGTTATTGGCCAATGTTAGTTCGCAAATTCACAGAAGAATGTATCAGCAACTTTGACGGAAATGAAAATGTTGTCCTAACTACCAACGGGCAATGGCAGAGCATATTGGTTCGAAAATGGACTCGCAAGAATAAAGTAAAGCATGTTGTGGCTGGACAATCAGGGCCTGGAATTGATGATCGCATTAATTTGGCATGTACACCGGACAGTTTTGTTGCCCTTACTAACTACCAAAAGGAGTGGGCCAAAAAAGCTGTACCTTTTATAAAACAAAATAGAACAGATGTTATACCCAACGGTGTAGATTTAAAAAGATTTTTGTCAAGCAAAAAAATAAACCTAGATTTACCCAAACCAATTTTTTTGAATGTGGCTGCTCTAGAGAGTCTTAAACGCCAGCAGTTGGCAATTAAGGCTGTCTCAAAATTAAAGCAAGGGAGTTTGTTAATTGTTGGTAAAGGAGATTTGCAATCTAAATTGCAGCAATTGGGTGATGAATTGCTACCCGGACGGTTTTTAATTCAAGAATATCAATATGAAGACATGCCCTCTGTGTATGCCTCAGCTGATGTATTTACTTTTCCCACTTCACCCTGGGAATCTTTTGGAATTGTAATGTTAGAAGCAATGGTTTCCGGTTTGCCAGTTGTCGCGTCAAATGATCCAATTCGCAGAGAAATAGTTGGGGACGCAGGTATTTTTGTCGATCCAGAAAACACAGA
>Ga0066639_10000986_pt1 | contig 25523 bp, 17 predicted proteins | sample CryGeyCG2114_010_2_FD_59504 | JGI IMG/M metagenome (GOLD analysis project Ga0066639, IMG submission 59504) | Groundwater microbial communities from aquifer - Crystal Geyser CG10_big_fil_rev_8/21/14_0.10 | ecosystem: Environmental > Aquatic > Deep subsurface > Groundwater | place: USA: Utah...
GGAATAGCACCCGACCTATCGATTATGTGGGCATTGTTAGGACGGGTCGGATCGGTTTCCTCTCCTAAGAAATACTCCATTGACTCGATTTTTGCTTTGCTTGTGTTTGTTCCTATTACTTTTCCAAAAGTAGTAAATGTTACTTTTTGTCCTGAAATAATAGGAGTTGACTCAATACTGTCGCATTCACACATAGCTTCATTAAAATCAGGTGTAGGTGTTGGAGTTGGGGGTTTGGGAGTTGGGCTTCCCCCTCCTGGCGGAGTTGGTGAACTTCCAGGTGGAGGAGTGGGACAACCGGGCGTTCCCGGAAAAACCGTGCAGCAAGCGTTAAAATTGCCACAAGTAAAATCTTTTTGCCAATTCCCGTTTACATCGCATCTTCTGCAGCTTGGGTTTATAGGTTCGCATGTATTTTTTACACAATTTGGAGGGCTGGTTGGTCCTCCAGGAGGAACTGTTGGAGGAAGCGGACTTGAGGGTTTTGGGCCGGAACTTGGCGGAGGATTGCATTTTCCGTTGGTACACCCATAAGTACAGGTCTGGTGATTGTTGCAAGCATAAGTTAGCGTGCCGCAAGTGTTTGTTTCTGTTATGTTTTCTGCTTCATTTGGTCCGTAATTTGTTCCGTTGCAGTTTCCTCCACATTGATCATATGGTCTTTGCCTTATATCGGTGCAAGGGGTGGGAGTTGGAGCAGGACATCTAACACTAATTGAACCTGTTTGTTCATAGTTATCATTAGTTCCACATATTTTTCCACTTGTTTTTGTACATCCAGGTGGTACTTGAACATCTATGCAATCCTGTTCAAAACAATCACACCTGTCCAAACTAGCAATACCGCCAAGACCAATGGTTCTAGAGTTTACTCCGCCCCCGCAAGGAATTCCGTTAGGACTCTGTCTGCAAGATACAGTAATAGTGTTATTGCGATCCCAATTTTCAGCATAAGAAAATACAACACTGTAACCAAGACAACGATCAGAAGTTCTCTGAGCATAAATCTTATTATTGCTAAAAAAGAAAAAACCTAATAAAAAAATAGCGGCAATTAAAAAATTAATATATTTCATTAAGTTATTTTAACTAACTCTTTTTTCTTTTGTTCCAGCCACTCCTCGTAATTAAGAGGTTGTCCTGTGTTTATTGATTTTAAAAATATGACAGATCCTCCTGCCCCATCATCGTCCATAACTTTTTTAACTTCATTTACATTCATAGAATTAAGAGCCTGAAAAATAGGAGTATCCGGAAGTTTCTTTAAAATATAAGTTCTCGGTTCTTGTAAATAATTCTTGTCCGATTCTTCAAAAATATACCCGTTTACAGCAAGAATCGGCTGCAACGATGCATGTTTGTCATAAATAAATTGGGCTACAGAAAAAGGATCCTCTTGGTTTTTAAGTTTTTTTTCAATCTCGGAAAGTGCTAAGTCACCATCGCGCCTTTGTTTTGCTATTGTATTTTTTTGAGCTAATGTAAGCGTTCTTTGTGTGGAATATGGAGGAACCCAAAAACCGATTATAAATGCCGTTCTTGATTCCAAAACATTTGGAATTAGTTTATTTTTCAAAATCTCGTATTTTTTTACTTCTAAAAATGACTCTGAAAGAGAAGAGCTTTCAGATGCAAGACCGCTTCTTGATAAATTAGCTCGAACTTCCTCATCCGTTACCGTTATGTTTAGCTTCTTTGTCTCACCTTCTAATATCTTCCGCTCGATAATCGTACCTAATGCTGCATTTAAAACTTCTTGATCTGGATTTGAAACTTGTTTTTCTGCTAAAGCCTGAACGTCGTTTTTGTAAATTTTTTGACTGCCCACTTCTGCTAAGACCGGGTCTATTTCAATTGTCGGAGTTGGGGAAGAAGTCGTAATTTTTATTGCTTTTTTAAGAGTTGCTTTTGTCCAGGAAAAAAGAAAAATATTCAAGAGCACAAAAAGTACAATAAAAATAATCAGATAATTTTTTGGTGTAAATCTTTTCTTTTCTTGAGGAGCTTCTTCCGAATTTATATTTGTATTTATATTTTGATTATCATCCATAACTTATCACAACCCGAGAAGGGCAAAAAATATTCCGCCCAGTATAATAGTTGCTAATCCTCCTGAGAAAATAACAGAAGTATTAATGCCGCCCGAAGGAGGAAGAGTAGGAGTTGGAGTTTCTGTAATCTCTGGAACTTCTGTAGGAACAGGTGTTGCGGTTGCCTCCGGCGGACTAGTTGGAGTAGGACTTGTTTCTAAAGGAACCGTGGGGGTTGGCGTAGAAGTTGCAACAATTCCTTCTACTTTGCAAAGACGCGTATCGCTTCCTGTCCCTCCTGTTTGACCGCAACTGTTAACAGCTGTAATATCGCACTTATAGGTTTTTCCTTGCGTTACGCTAAATACAACTTTTGTTGTACCTGAATTTAAAGTCTCTTCTTTGACAACACTTCCGGTATCCAGTTCTGCAATTTTCAAATTATATGTTACAGCGCCTGTTACAGCGTCCCAACTGCAATTTGCTTCTTCAAAAAAGCAATCGTTTCCCTGGCAATTTGGATATTCTATTTGAACATTAGTAACAGCACCGGGTAGAGTACAAGCAGAATCAGTGCTTTGTGCCCTTGATCTAATTTCCTGCTGCTGCTTAACCAAGTAAACGGTTCCCGGGATAGCTCCCAACATTATTAATCCCACAACTCCCAGGATCAATTTTTTGTTCATGATCTTAAATTCTTCCTACTACTAGCATACAATAAAATTTTGCAAACAATCAATCAGAAAACAATAGAGCCTTTTTCATCAACCGAAAGAATTATCTTGTCTCCTCTTTTTATTTCATCGTTTAACATTTTTTTAGCCAAAAAATCTTCCACATTATCTTGAATAAAGCGTCTTATTGGCCTTGCCCCGAATTGCTCATCGAACCCTTCTTTGGAAACTTTAGCTATCAACTTTTCGTCAAACAAAACGGAAATATCCTGTTCTAAAAGTTTTTTATAAACTTTTGCAAGCATTAACTTTACTACTTGACCTACGTCTTCGGAAGATAAAGGCTTGAAAACAATTATTCCATCAAATCTATTTAAAAGTTCAGGCTTGAAAATTCCTTTTGATTGCAAAAGATCAAGAAGTTTATTTTGAAAATTCTTATCGATTTTGGTTCCTTTATTTATTTCCTCCCTTATAAATTCCGATCCGGCGTTTGATGTTGCGATAATTATTGTATTTAAAAAAGATACTGTTTTCCCTTTATTATCCGTTAACCTACCATCGTCTAAAACCTGCAAAAAAAGATCCAATATGTAAGGATTTGCTTTTTCAAACTCATCCAAAAGCACAAGAGAAAATGGATTTTCAAAAACTTTTTCCGTTAATTCGCCTTTCTCCTGCCCCTCTCCGGGTGGTGCCCCCAACAACCGCTTGACGCCCTCGTCTCCTTTATATTCACTCATGTCCAGCCTTATCATCTTTTCTTCTCCCCCAAAATAAAGAGAGGCTAGTGCTTTTGCCGTTTCTGTTTTACCAACCCCTGTCGGACCCATAAAGAGAAAAGAGATTGGCTTATCACTGCTTGTAATTCCTGCTCTTAACCTTCTTAAAGCCTCAGAAACTGCACCTACCGCCTCGTTTTGATCAATTATTCTCTCGTGCAGTTTTTCCTCAAAATTCAGCAAAAGTTCTTTTTCATAACCTTTTGGTTTTGAAACTGCAATTTTTGTTTTTTCCTCAATCTTTTGGACAACATCTTCCTCTTCTACTACTTTTTTTCCCTGTAAAAAGCAAGAGCTTGCAACATCGTTAAGGAGTATTACTCCGCTTCCGGGCATTACCTTATCCTGAATATAGCGTTTGCCTAAAGTGCATGCAGCAACAACCGAGTGATAAGTTAAAGAAATTTTATTTTTCTTCTCAATAACATTTGCCTTTTCCAAAAGCATCTCGAGTGAAAGGTTTTTATCCGGTTCATTGAGCTTTATTACTTCAAACACATCCAAAAGACTATGGTTTGGCTCTATATAAGCTTTAAAATTACCGGGGGTTATGCTCCCTATGAGCCTTATCCTGCCTTTTTTTAAGTAGGGAAGAAGAATCCCGGAAAGATCTTTATGAAAAGAAGAACTTCCGAAAATATTTTGAAGTTCGGGAATATAAATTATTATATCCCCGGAATGTAAAACTTCCTGCATAATTTCTTCAAGCCGCATTTCCAAATCACCTTGATTTGCAGTTCCCGCAAGGAGAGCTCCGATTAAAACTTCAAGCAGTCTTTTGTGATATAAAGCGCCCGGCAGATCTCCCACAAAACTATCAAAAGCCAAAGATTCGACAAGAGTTGTCTTTCCGGAACCCGGCTCTCCTATAAGGATAACGCTATTTTTTTCATTCTTATAAAGTGCTTCGATTAAAGCTTTGTATTCATTTTGTCTTCCAACCATTGTGGGTTTTTCTTTTAAAACAGAAGGTGTTAAATCCTGTGTGTATTTTTTTGTTTCCAAAGTCCAACCCGAAACCCAATCCTCACCAATTCCTTTCCCCCAAAATTTAACCCTAAAAGGAAAAGGGGGTTCCTGATTTTGAAAATCAAACCTTGCCCACTGCAAAATATTTAAAAATTCCTGCTCTTTTAATTTTTTATTAAATAAAAGTTTTGTATCCTGTTCTATCTTTAAAATATAAGACGCAAATAAATCCATTGTAGTTATGTAATTTCCCGATATTTTTTTTACGGTTTCAAGGGATAATTTAGCCAACTCTTCTTTTGGTATTTCAATAAGGGGAATTTCTTTTTTATTAAAATCAGCTTTTAAAAGCATGAATTTTATTTCTTCTTTTTCCAAAAGTTTTTTTATTAAAAGAGATGTCTTGGGTTGAGATGAAAGAATACTTAAGGCTTTAAGAGTAAAAGAATCATAAATGCTGTTATTGTTGACAGTGACTTTTAAATATGGTTTTGTTTTTGAAATTTTAAAATAAAAGAAAATTTCAAACATGACAAAAAAAGAAAAGAGGGTAAGGTAAATTTTGAAATTAAAAGACAATAAAGGACTGCTTATAAAATCTGTAGTTAATGCCCAAATAAAAAATAGAGCAAAAATAAGTCTTAATGCTTTAATTTTTGAAGATTTATAAAAATTGTAAAACTTTACTGTATTTTGCATTTTAAGTAAGAAAAAAAAGAAAAAAACCTAAAAACGGAAAGCAAAGAAAAAAGAAAAATAAAGAAAGTTCAAAAAATAAGAGGAGTGAGAAAAGAATCAAATCGGCAAAAATAACAAAGCTTTTTACAAACATTCCCATTACAATCGAAAAAACAACTAAGCCTTCCCTATACTCATTTTTCCAGGGTTTAAAAAAAGTTTTAATAAGGAGCGGAAGGGAGAATAACCGTAGAAACGCGTCATTTAACGACGCAAAGAATAAGATTATTGAAACGGGTGCTTCAAAAAACCAGAATTTTAGAAAAGTAAAAGGAAGACTAATATAAAAATTCATTGGACAGTACTTTTAGTTTAAGGAATTGAGCCTTAAATTGCAATTAAATAGGAGAAGAAATATTTTTTACTTCCTGAACCCTGTGACCATTTGTACCGGATGAACCAAACTCAGCCGGAGAAGGATTTTTAGCCTCTGTTTTTTGAGACTTATTAAAGGTAAATTCTGATTTTTGCTCATCATAATCAACTAAAATTGTATCGTTTTCCACAAAAGTTTTTCCGATAATCAAAAGTGCTATCGGATTTTCAATTGATGTTTGAATAAGGCGTCTTAAAGGCCTTGCTCCGAAAACCGGATCATACCCTTCCTTGGCTAATCTGGCGATTGCTTTATCTGTTATTTCCAGATTTATTTTTTGTTCTGTTAAAAGTTTTCTTGTTGCATTAATACCAAGCTTTGCAATATCTGTCATATTTGCTTCTGTTAAGGGTTCAAAAATAACTACCTCATCGAAACGGTTAAGAAGTTCCGGCTTGAAAAATTTTCTAAGCTCCTGGAGGAGAATGCCGGACACCTCTTTAAATCTTTTTTCCGCATCTTGATTTGCTGTTACGTCGGAAAGTTGCTGCTGAATAAGAACGCTGCCAATGTTTGACGTTGCAATAATAATTGTGTTTTTAAAAGAAATAGTGTTTCCTTTGTTGTCTGTCAGTCTTCCATCCTCCAAAAGCTGGAGGAGAATATTAAAAACATCAGGATGCGCTTTTTCTATTTCGTCCAAAAGAACAATCGAATAAGGCTTTGTCCTAACTGCCTCTGTTAGTTGCCCGCCTTCTTCATAACCTACATATCCGGGAGGTGCTCCAATTAACTTTGCAACCTCGTGTTTTTCCATATATTCGCTCATGTCAAGCCTTACCATAGACTCTTCCTTTCCAAATAGAATTTCTGCAAGCGCTTTTGCCGCTTCTGTTTTACCAACTCCGGTTGGTCCTAAAAATATAAACGAAGCAATGGGACGTGATGCGCTTGTTAAACCAATTCTTCCGCGCCTTACAGCCTCGGAAACTGCACTAACTGCATTTTCCTGATTTATCAAGCGCTTATGAATAAAAGATTCAAGATGAAGAAGTTTTTCGCTTTCATTTTCTGTAAGTTTTGTAATCGGAATACCTGTCCATGCAGAAACTACCCTTTCTATGTCTTCTTTTTTTACCTCGCTGTCTTGTCTTTTTCCTTCTGATTTTTTAAGCCGTACTTCTGCTGCTGCCTCATCCAAAAGATCAACTGCTTTATCAGGAAGAAATCTTTGGCCGATATAACGTTTTGACAGGTGGACAGATGCTTCAATTGCCTCTTTTGTTATTGTCACCTTGTGGAAAGTTTCATATTTTTGTTTTAATATCTCAAGCATTCCAACTGCCACTTCCTCCGATGGTTCTTCGAGTAAAACAGGCTGGAAGCGTCTTTCAAATGCTTTATCTTTTTCAAAATGCCTTCTGTACTCTGCAGTCGTTGATGTTCCGATTATTTGAAGTTGTCCGCGGGCAAGAAACGGTTTTATGATGTTTGATGCATCCATAACTCCCTCGTTGTCTCCTGCACCGATTAAATTATGGACTTCATCTATAAATAGAATAACCTTTCCCTGCTGTGCTTGTGTTTCCCTTATGACATTTCTTAACCTCTCTTCAAATTCTCCCCTATGTGATGCGCCGGCAACAAGGGAAGAAACATCAAGCTGAATTATTCTCTTTTCCAAAAGGTCCGACGCTGCAGATTTTGCAACTATTTTTTGGGCAAGCCCTTCTATGATCGCAGTTTTACCAACCCCCGCTTCCCCTATTACAACAGGATTATTTTTTGTTCTTCTAAGGAGGATGTGGACAATCCTGTCAATCTCTATATCTCTTCCAAAAACAGGATCCAATAAATTAGACCTTGCCTGCTCTGTCAGATCTACTCCATAACGGGCTAAAAAAGATTTTTTAGAGGATGTATCTATATCTTTTCCCAGTTTTTCTGCTAAGTCTTCTTCTTTTAGTCCGAGGGATGCCAAAAGCTCTCCGCTTGAAAAATCTTTTTTTGAAAGAACAAAAAGGAGATTTTCAGGAGAAATAAAATCCGAGCCTTGATCTTTTGCATTTTGAAAAGCATCTTCTAAAACTTTTTTTGATTTGTCACTAAACTTTGGCTCTCCAAAGAAGTTTCCCGGCTTTGCCCTGTTTTGTACTTCTTTTGAGATCTGGGACGGGTTTAAAGATGCTTTCTCAAAGATAGCAAAAATTTCACTATCGTATAAAAGGCCGAAAAGAAGGTCATCTGGTTCTATAAATTCTTTTTTAAGCCTTAATGCCTCTTCCTTGGATCTTTCAACAACAGCAAGTGCTCTTGCATCAAGATGGGAAATTACTGAAATATCCTGCCTTAAAGTCGGGTTAATAGAAGAACCAATAATATCGCTATGGGAAGAGGATATTGCTGCCGAATCCGAACCAACAGGATTTGGTGCTATCGGGTCGGAATCTAAAGTTATCTGTTTTTTTTGGGTAAATAAATTTCCAAGCATATTTACTTTCTTATATCATTATCTTTTTTTTCATTAGTGTCGTCAAGAACGGTTTTTTCATTTTGCGCCTCCATTGTCATTTCTTTAGGTTTTTCTTCTTTTTTCCCTGCCAAAAGCATCGTGTCTTCCTCCTCCTGACTTTTCTCAAGATCTGAAAGAACGCTTTTTCCCGCTTCCATTTTTGCCTTAAGGTAAGCTAAAACCTCTGTTTGCGAAAACCCTCCAATCAAAAGGAATGGTAGAATTTGAGAGACAGCCTTCATGCCCTCTCTTATTTTTTGATTGTCTGTTGACGTAAGCAGACTTATTGTTTCATTTATTTTCTCCACATCTTGTCTTATCCAATCTTGTCTATCTCTTTCTGTTGCTAAAGGCTTTCTCGGAACATCAAGCTTAAGATAGTTTTCCTGCCACATTTTTTTAACAGTTTCATAGTCATCGATGTTTACAGACTGCACTCTGTTTGCAACTGGAAAAAGAGAAGCAGTGCTTTTTCCAAAATCCATTGAAGGAGTCGATTTAATCATTGCTGAAAGTATGGTGGAAGCAAGAGGATCCTCTTTTTTCTTTGCTTGATTAATCTGTTCCTTAACATTTTCTATCTCCTTTTGAGACGACTTCTTTAGAATATTTTCTTCAGCAGTGAATATTTTTCCGGCAAGCGGATCGCCTTTTCCTTTTCTTTCTAAAATCTCGTTTTGAATCTTACCAAGAGACGGAACATTAATCTCTCCGATATTGTTTATAACCGTTAAGGTAATAGATGCAAGCGGGTTTCCCTTCTCCCCTTCTTTTCCAAGCGTCTCTCTTATGTTTGTATAAACCTCTTTTTCGGAGTGAGGTACTTTTTCGGGATAGGCTATTTTTTCTAACACTTTATAAAGCTCTACGATTGAATCCTGAGATGTTACGGTATTAAGGGATGAAACAATTGATGAGATTAGAGGACTTGTCTTTGGCTCCTGAACTATTTGGTTTTTAACCTCTTCCAGCTTTTTAAGACTGATATTGCCATTAGCACTCTCATTTGCTGCCCTTAAAATTGTTGTTGCCAGAGGATTTCCGGACACGCCTTCTCTTTCAAGGTCTTCTTTTATCTTTGTATATTTTTGCCTTTCGGATTCCTCAAGAACTTGGGGGTTTGAAATTTTCTTTAATACCTCATTTACTCTTAAAACATCCCGCATGGCAGATACCGAGTCTTGCTCCTCAATTGAGGTGACAGCGGATAAAACTGACGCGGCAAGCGGGTTTCCTTTTTGTTTTTCCTCTAAGAGTTTTTCCCTTACTCCCCTGAATACTTGCACATCTTGAATGTTTTGAAGATTCTGGGGTTTTGCTATTTTTCTTAGCACATCTTCAAACTCTACGCTTTCTTCTGTTTTTGCAGTTGTTGTAATGTTTTGAGCAGCAGACAAAATAGAAACTGCAAGAGGGTTTCCTTTTTGTTTTTCCTCTAAGAGTTTTTCTTTAACTTTACTGTAACGCTCTTTTTCTATTGGAACATTAATACTGTTAGGATTTGAAATCCTTTCAAGAATTTCATGTACTTTTGCAACATCCTGATGCCTGCTAATATCCGTAGAAAGAGAAGATGTCTCAAGTTTTACAATATCCCTGATTGTCGGAATCAAAAGATCTGTAAGGCGCAATATCTCGCTGTTTGTTTGGTTAAAGGTTGAGGTTGAAATCCTTGCAGGCTCTTGGGCTTCAAACATCTTTGAAACTGTTTTGTAAGTCTTGTCTGCAAAAGGAAGGGATTTTGCAATTCCGGTTGGATGAAAAGACGGAGAAAGAGGTTTCGGCGGAGGAACAGGAGGAACTCCGTTTTTCACAAAAAGACCCGATCCCTGAGCTATCATTTGTTTTACAAGATTATTATCGGCAAAAGAAATTGCCTTAAAGTAATCAAGGAAAATCTTAAGCAGTATCCATGGAAGAAGTATTACAACCCAAAGCATAAGAAGTGCAACGACATAAAGTGCAAAAGTGTCATTTATATTTACCGAATTATCAAGGGAAAGCAGTTGTCCGGGACCTCCTAAAAGAATATTAATTGCGGTTGGATAAATTATGCCTTGATCTTGAATGTTACTAAAATCTAAAGGAATTCCGGGTGTTTGTGGGTTGCTCGCAGCCCAAAGGGAAACAAGTCCGGATAAAAAAATTGAAAAAAGAGGTGCGTATAAGAGCCATCTGAAAAATTCTCCTATCCAAATTTTACCCGTGTTGCGCAAAGGATAATATAGAAGAAGAAGAGGAAAAAGCGGAGAAATAACAATAAAAAACCAAAGTATAATTTTTCTGACAATTAAAGTTCCAACCATCACATAGTATGTGACTGCCGTAAGTTTTACCAAAAGAAGAGAAATAAACGCTGATTCCTCAAATTCATTTCCAAGAAGCCTTAATCCCGAAAAGCTTTTATAGTCAAAACCGATATACAAAAGGTCTTTCTGGGAAATAACTTCGCCCGCAGAGTTTTTAAGAAAAAAGCCTTGAATTATGTCGGTTATCTGATAGAAAAACTGAACAAGAGCAAATGAGAATGTTACAAGAAATACTATAAAAATAAACCTTGGGATAAATTGTTTCAGAGTGACACTTTTACCCCTTGTAATAATCATTGCAAAAGCAGTGCCTAAAACAAAAAGCAGACAAAGTGCATAAACAATATTTCTGATGGTGATCCAAAATTTACTTAAATTCCCGCTTCCTGTTGTCCATTTATAATCAGCTAATGCCCAGTCAAGAAAACTCCCTGCCCTTGCTCCTGCTTTTCCGACAAATGTAACCTCGGAATCAGGAACCCAAACTCCGCTTGCATCAGGTGTTGGGGCTTGGGCAAATGCTGCTTTTGAAAATAAAAAGAACAAGAGGAATAAAAAGAGAAAAGGAAATATTTTTTTAAAAAATATGGGCAGAATTTTTTTCATTTTTTATTCAAATCCGGGAACCTTTAACAAATCTACAAAAATAATTTGCTGAAAAACAAAACCAAAAACCGCAAGCAAAAGGCCCGTAAGTGCATAAAAGATATAGCTTTTTGCTTTGTTTAGCTGCTCGGGGTTTCCCTGGGATGTAAGAATTAAATACCCTCCCAGAATAATAAAAATAAGAGCTGTACCTCCAACAAATCCAAGACCTATTCCGTAAAATTTGGAAACAAAACCAATTGGATCATTAGGAATACAACCGAAATCCGTTGGAGAACAATCCGGCGTCATAGTTTCATAATAGCAAATTTAAATAAGCAAAACCACAAGATGATATACTCTATTTATTATGGTCCACAGGAATATAAAATTATTAACCTGGTTTAATCTTTTTACCGATTTTAAGCTTTATACAGGTATTCTAATTATCTATTTTGCAAAAGTTTCAGGATCTTTCACCCTTGGAATGACTGTATTTTCTATTGCGATGATCTCTTCTGCTTTTTTTGAGATTCCAACAGGTGTATTTTCGGATTTTATAGGAAGAAAAAAAACCGTTATATTAGGCGCATTTTCCGCGATTTTATATTCGTTATTTTATGCATTAGGAGGATCATTTTTTATTTTGGCAATTGGGGCAATATTTGAAGGTTTATCACGATCCTTTTATAGCGGGAATAATGATGCACTGCTGCATGATTCACTTGCCGAAACCGGCAGTCAAGAGCAATACGCTGAGTTTTTAGGAAAATTAAGTTCTATGTTTCAAATTGCTCTTGCAATTTCCGCTGTTACCGGCGGCATAATCGCAAATTATTCTTTTACTATAGTTATGTGGGCGTCTATTATCCCTCAAATTATATGCGTGTTTATTGCTTTATTTTTAAAAGATATAAAAGTCTCAGGCAGAAGCGGGAATATTTATGTCCATTTAAAAAACTCTATTTCCGAATTTATAAAAAATGAAAAACTTCGAATGCTTAGTATTTCTTCAATGTTGATGTATGGAATCGGAGAAGCATCGTTTCAATTTCAGGCAGCTTTTTATAATACTTTATGGCCTGTCTGGGCAATAGGTTTTGCAAAGACATCTTCGTACTTGGGGGCAACCCTTAGCTTCAGGTTCAGCGGGAAAATAATAGGAAAATTCGGAAAAATTCAAATGCTTCTTATAGGAAACATATACTCTCGAATTATTCATTTAGTAAGTCTTTTATTTCCAACCGTCTTGTCTCCTATTCTTATGTCCTCTACTTCTCTTCTTTATGGCACAAGTTCTGTTGCAAGAAACACTCTTTTTCAGGAAGAATTTAAGGATGATAAAAGAGCAACAATGGGATCATTAAACTCATTTGGGGGAAGTATAGTTTTTGGTGTTGCTGCAATAGGACTGGGTCTAATTGCAGACAAAACTTCTCCCGCAACTGCACTTCTTGTCGGGACTCTTTTTCTATTTATCCCAGTTTTTATCTACTGGAAACTCTATAAAACCAAAAATAAGGCTTAAAAATCAAATTTTTTGGTTCATTTTAAAACCAGGTTTTTTTCTTTTTGCTTTCTTCGTTAAATTGTTTTAGAAGTTCTTTTTGTCTGTTTGTAAGACCCTTTGGAACCGTTATTTTAATTCTTACATAATGGTCACCGAATCCTCCGCCTCTTACATGAGGCGCTCCTTTTCCTCTTAATCTTATAACCGTATCCGGCTGGGTTCCGCTTGGAATTCTCAATTTGAACTTTCCCTGCACCGTATTAACATCAATGGTTTCCCCCATTGCGGCATCTGAAAAAGAAATTTCCTGCTCTGCAACAATATCTGCCCCTTCGCGCTTAAATCTTTTATCCGGCCTTACATCTATTAAAATGTCATAATCACCAAACCTGATTCTGGATCCGTCATTTACACCTTGGGGGATTTTTATTTTTTGTGTTTTTCCGTTGATATTAACTGTTTTCTCGGTCCCCTTTATTGCCTCCATAAAATCAATTGTCAGAGAGTAAACAGGACGTCTTTCACGTCTTCCAAAAGGAGATGCTCCGCCGAAAAACTGTTCAAATATTTCAAACGGGTCGGAAAATCCTCCGAAATCAAATCCTCCGGAATCACCTGAAGTTGTGTAAGTATAAGAAAATGGACCGTATTTTCCCTGCTGCGCTCCTCCAAATCCTCCAAAAGGACCGCCTTGCGCTCCTCCAAATCCTCCCTGTTCAAAAGCTGCAGCACCAAATTGGTCATATTGCTGCCTTTTTTGAGGATCACCTAAAACTTCGTATGCTTTGGTTACTTCTTTAAACTTGTCTGTTGCTCCTTTTTCCTTATTTTTATCAGGATGATACTGTACAGCTAATTTTCTGTAAGCTCTTTTTATTTCATCTGCTGAGGAATTTTTTGAAACCCCTAAAATTTTATAGTAATCTTCGTTTGCCATATTTTAATTTATCTTATTATAACAAAAAGCCCGCTTTAGCGGGACAAATTTGTATTTAAAATTTAATTTTTTTTAGTTAACAACTTCACCCTCAACAGGCTCTTCTGCTCCTTTTTCTGTTTTATCCGAACCTGACTCTTCTGTCTTTGGTTCTCCTGTTTCCTGTTGTTTGTTGTCTGCTGTTTGTTGTGAGCTGTACATTGCCTGTCCTACTTTCTGAATACTCTCAGATAGGTCGTTTGTCTTTGCTTCCAAATCCTCTTTTGTTCCTGTATCTAAGATCGACTTAAGGGATGAAATTTTTTCTTCAACTTCTTTTTTAACATCGTCACTTACTTTGTCTCCTGCATCCTTTAAGGTTTTTTCGGCTGTAAAGATTAATGAGTCTGCCTGGTTTCTTGCCTCTACTTTTCCTTTTTTCTCCTCGTCTTCTTTTGCATGAAGCTCTGCTTCCTTTGTCATTTTCTCAACTTCATCTTTTGTAAGACCGGTGGAACCTGTAATTTTTATACCCTGCTCTTTCCCTGTTGCTTTGTCTTTTGCCTTTACGTTTAAAATGCCACTTGCATCAATGTCAAAAGTAACTTCAACTTGCGGAATTCCCCTTGGCGCAGGTGGAATACCGTCTAAAAGAAATCTTCCCAAAGATTTATTATCTGCTGCCATTGGCCGCTCTCCCTGTAAGATATTTATTTCAACCTGAGTTTGGTTATCTGCTGCTGTTGAGAAAACCTGGGATTTTGCTGTTGGAATAGTTGTGTTTCTTGTAATAAGCGGTGTTGAAACACTTCCCAATGTTTCTATTCCCAAAGTCAGGGGGGTTACGTCAAGTAAAAGTACATCTTTTACCTCTCCTCCTAAAACTCCTCCCTGAATTGCTGCTCCGATTGCAACAACCTCATCAGGATTTACAGATTTGTTAGGTTCTTTTCCAAAAAACTTTGTAACAGCTGCAACTACCTTTGGCATTCTTGTCATTCCTCCAACCATTACAATTTCATCAATATCAGACACTTTAAGGCCTGCATCTTTTAGGGCAAGCTCAACCGGTTTTATTGTTTTTTGAATAAGCTCGTCAACAATGCTTTCAAGTTTTGCCCGAGTCAGAGTCATGGTTAAATGCAATGGTCCGTTTGGCCCTTGAGTTACAAATGGCTGGTTAATTTGGGCCTCTTGTGAAGTAGAAAGCTCTATTTTTGCTTTCTCTGCTGATTCTTTTAATCTTTGCAATGCTTGAGGGTCTTTCCGTAAATCAATATTGTTTTCCTTTTTAAATTCATCTGCAAGATAATCAATGATTTTCTGGTCAAAATCATCTCCTCCCAAATGTGTATCTCCGTTTGTTGATTTTACTTCGTAAACTCCGTCCCCGAGCTCTAAAATTGAAATATCAAAAGTTCCTCCACCCAAATCGTAAACTGCAATTGTATGTGCGTTTTTCTTGTCCAGCCCGTAAGCGAGAGCTGCTGCTGTTGGCTCGTTTATAATTCTTAAAACTTCAAGTCCTGCAATTTCTCCTGCTTGTTTTGTTGCCTGCCTTTGGCTGTCGTCAAAATATGCAGGAACCGTAATTACGGCCTGAGTTACTTTTCCGCCCAAGTATGCCTCTGCATCTGCCTTAATTTTTTGGAGAATCATTGCACTTACTTCCTGAGGTGTAAAAGTTTTACCCTTAACTTCAACTATTGCCATTCCGTCTCTTCCTTCTTTAACGGTGTATGGCAAAAGCTTTAAATCATACTGGACAGACTTATCTTTAAACTTTCGGCCAACTAGTCTTTTTATCGAATAAATGGTTTCTCTTGGTTTTAAAACAATCTGTCTTTTTGCAATATCCCCTACAACATGGGTAATAGGATCAACAACAGACGGAATAACATTTCTTCCCTCTGCCGAATGAATTATTTTGGGAGAACCTCCCTCCATAACAGCAACTGCCGAATTTGTTGTACCTAAATCAATTCCAATTATTTTTGCCATATTTTTTTAGCGTTTAGTATCTAGTTTTTTATTATAAACCAGATTCCAGGCTCTTATCAAGGGTCTCATTAGGACTTTCTTCTTTTTCCTGTTTCTTATTTGTTCCGACTTTTACTCTTGCCGGACGCATAACATTATCAAAAAGCATAAAACCGGAAGAAACCTCGTCAACAACCTTATTTTCTTCTCCTTCTACCGTATCTACGCATTCCATAAGCTTTGGGTTAAATTCCTGTCCTTTCGTTTCTATTTTTTGTACCCCTTCCTGTCTTAAAATGTCAAAAAATTGCCGAACACTTAAATTAAGTCCTTCATCTTTTACGTGCTTTTGAACAAGTACTAAAGTATCAAGAGCAGGCAAAAGACGAAGCAAAAGTTCCTTATTTGCTATTTTTACCCATTCCTTTTTTTCATTTTGTGTTCTTTTCTCTAAATTCTGGTAATCAGCCAATGTTCTTTTATATTTATCTTCAAGCTCCTCAGCCTTTTTTTGCAAATCTTCCAGCTCTTTTTTTGAATCTTTTTTCGACATATCAAACTACCAATTTTTTGCGATTTCCTCAATCAAATTCCTGACGGATCTAACTGTCGGAACAATACTAGTATAATTTAATCTAGTTGGTCCTAATACCCCGATTTCTCCTTTTATTTTATTCGGCGCTTCAAAATGGGTATAAACAAAACCATAACAGTTTGAAAGCCTTGGACCCAAATCATCTCCCAATAGAATATGAACGTCCTCTTCTCCTACGATAGTTGCAAAAAGATTATTGAAGTAATCAAATTCGTCAATTATTCCAAGAAGGCTTTTTGTTATATCTATGTCAAAAAATTCCGGCATATCCAGGACGTAATGAGAGCCGGAGCTGTAAAAACCCCCATCATCTGTTGTTGCAACAGCCAGTGTCTTTGTTTTGTCAGCCAGTGTTTTTGTAAGCTCTTTCATGAATCTTTGGCTTCCTTTGTAATCCCAGACTTTTTCTTTAAGAGCAACTTCTTCTGCAACAGAAAGCTCTTTTTCCTTCATTAACTGCTTGACATAAAACTTCATGCCAGCAGGTGTCGGGATTCTTCCGGCTGATGTATGAGGTTTTTTAAGATATCCAAGTTCTGTAAGGCGGACCATTTCGTTTCTAATGGTCGCAGGAGATGCGCTTAAATTATATTTTTTTTCAAGGGTTTCAGAACCGACAGGTTCTGCTGTACTTATATAATCCTCAATAAGGTTTTTTAGAATCTCTATTTGTCTTTGTGTCAGGTCGTGCATATGTAGTACCCCAATAGAATTAGCAGTAATATACCATGACTGCCAAAACCTTGTCAAGGGGTATTTAAGGATTTCCTTGCTATTTCAATAAAAGAACGTAGGGGTTTTGTGGCGGGGAATAGATTTATATTTTGGGTGTTGTGTTTTTTCCCAAAGATACCAGTCAATTTCAGAGCTCATAATTAATGGGTTCCTTTTGTTCAAAAGCTCTCTTAATTTTTCAATGCATTGGACTCCGAATGCTCTAATTTCAACTTCCTCCTTTGAACCAAAAGGAATAATCTCTTCTTTTTCTATCCTTTGAACCAAGTCTTTTTCGTATTCCAAAACTCCTTCTATTCTGAAAAAGTGAGGAATTAAGTTATCAGCAAACATTGTAAGATTATTAATATCTTTAATATCTCCGTATCCTTTTCCTTTAAAAGCAAGGTAAATATCATTTGCTAAAAGTTGTGCTCTTTTTAAGAAAAAAACCGTAAATCCATTATATTCTGCTTTGTCCTTGTAAAAACTTAAATTTTCATAAAGAGAATTAACAATGCCATTTGCCCTGCTTTGCGCATTAAACGAATTTATGAAATTGGAGTAAGAACCATAACTTTTAGAGATAAAACTTCCAAGCTCGTTTAAGCTCTGAACATACATTCCTATAAGTTCAAAAGCAGGGTCCACTCCAAGCATTTTTCCAAGCTTTTGAGAATTTATATTTTTTGCAAAATTTACATCTAAACTTTCTCCTTGTTGAACTTGTTCTTTGAGCAGCGAAGCAACCACTTTAAAAGTGGACTCTTTTCTTTTTATTTTTTCCTTAAACTCTTTTGAAAGACCTGCGTCAAAGGTTAGAGCGTTAAGAGTAACTATGTAATTTAAAAAAATCCCACCTTCTCCTTTATAGTAAAAATCGCCTTCGTATTTATAAAACTTTTTTATTTCTTTTGGATTAAGTCTTTTCGACAGGTCTTCCAATTTTTCAAAATTCAGTTTAATAAACTGCGCTTTCTCTGTTACTTTCTTTGTTGAACTTCTGACTTTTTCAAAAATATCCATATTTTTTTCTTATGATACACTAATTTTAATGAGGAGGAAAAAAAATAAGATTTTATTTTTAATTATTTCTCTTGTTGCTCTTGTTTCTGCCCTTTACATTATTTTTTCTTTTCCGCCTAATTTTGAACTTCGATTAAACTTTTTAAATCTACCTATTGTTTTTCTTTTTTTTCCAGCTTTTTCCCTTTTTATTTTTGGAATTTTTTCTTTTTTTCTTGGAATCCGTCAGGGAATAATTATATCTTTAATTTCCTGTTTTTATTTTATTCTCCGACTCTTAGGCCTTACTCAAAGCTATTTTATAGCTATCCTCCTTGTGCTATTTTTAACTTTTGAACTTTTAATAAGGAAATAATCGTTTAAAATCCTTGTTTCAAAGCTTGCTTCCTGCTAAAATTGAGACTATGAACAAATTCTATATCACAACAGCTATTCCATATGTAAACGCAAAACCGCACATTGGTCATGCTTTAGAGTTTGTGCAATCAGACACTGTTGCAAGGCAACATAAATTAAAAAAGGAAGAGGTTCTTCTTCTTTCGGGCGGAGATGAAAATGCCCTAAAAAATGTTCAGGAAGCGGAAAAAGAAAAAACTCCTATTCAGGATTTTGTCGATAAAAACAGCCAACTTTTTTTAGATCTTTCAAAAAAACTCAACGTTGAGTTTGATGTATTTCAAAAAGGAAGTGACACAAAACACCATAAATCAAGCCAAGAGCTTTGGAAAAGATGTTTTGAAAGCGGAGATATCTATAAAAAAACATATACAGGGCTTTATTGCGTAGGATGCGAGCTGTTTTATGAAAAAAATGAATTAAACGAAAAAGGCGAATGTTATGAGCATCCGGGAAAACGATTAGAGGAAGTATCCGAAGAAAATTGGTTTTTTAGACTTAGTAAATATGAAAAAGACCTGAAAAGAATTATAAACGACAAAAATGATCCCGAATATATTGAGATTGTTCCGGAAAAAAGAAAACATGAGGTTCAGTCATTTTTAGAATCAGGATTAAAAGACATTAGTATCTCCCGCTCAAATGCCAGGGCAAAAAAATGGGGCGTCCAAGTCCCAGATGACCCGGACCAAAAAATTTATGTCTGGTTTGATGCTTTAAATATTTATCAATCAGGTATTGGATTTAATTATGACTCTGAAAAATATAAAAAATGGTGGCCGGCTGACCTTCATGTTATAGGAAAAGGGATTTTAAGATTCCATGCAATATATTGGCCGGCTTTTTTATTATCTGCAAAATTAGAACTGCCAAAATCAATTTTTGTCCACGGATATTTTACTGTTAATGGGCAGAAAATGAGCAAAAGTTTGGGAAATGTAATAGATCCTGTTGAAATGATTAATAAATATGGAGCTGATGCTCTCCGTTATTATCTTTTAAAAGAAATCCCTTCAACCGGTGACGGAGATTTTTCCGAAGAGAGACTAAAAACTGTTTATAATGCAGACTTGGCAAACGGATTAGGTAACTTAGTTGCAAGGGTTGCAAAAATGGCAGAACAAATAGGGCTTGAGGTTAAAACAGAAGAAAAAGAACGGAGTCCCGAAGTTGATTCTGCAACTGAACTCTTTGAGTTTGATAAAGCTTTAAAGCTTATTTGGCAAAAAATTAAAGAAGCAAATATGTTAATAAATGAAAAAGAAGTTTGGAAGCTTGAAAAAGAGGAAAAAAGCAAAATCTTAACAAGTTTGATTAGAATAATAGGACAAATTGCAGCAAATCTTGAACCTTTTCTTCCGGAAACTTCAAGAAAGATTGGGGAACAGTTCAAGGGTCCTAAAATAAAAACAGGAGAACCTTTATTCCCTAGAATTAACTAAATGTCATCCTGAGCGAAGCGAAGGACCTCTGGTTGAACTGGGATTCTTCGTCCTTCGGACTCAGAATGACAATAAAAACTTATGGTTGATGCGCATTGCCATTTAAATTTCCGTGCTTTTGAAAAAGACAGGGATGAGGTCATAAAAAGCGCTTTTGAAAAAGGCGTAACGAAAATAATAGTTCCCGGAACAAAGCTTGACTCAAGCAAATTGGCTGCTGAACTAACCGAAAAGCATGAAAGCATTTATGCCTCCGTTGGAATTCATCCCCACCACGCAGACAAACTCGAAGAAAACTGGGAAAATAAACTTGAAGAACTTGCCAAAAACCCAAAAGTTGTGGCAATCGGAGAGTGCGGAATGGATTTTTTTAGCTATAAATCCAATGGTATTACAGACAAGAATTTACAAAAAGATCTTTTTATAAAACAGATTGAACTATCAATAAAATTAAAACTTCCTCTTCAAATACACAACAGACAGGCAGGAAAAGAAATTCTGGAGATTCTAGAAACTTACAAATCAAGACTTTTAACCCCGCCCGGTGTATTCCACTGCTTTTCAGGAAACATAGATTTTTTAAAAAAAGTTCTTGAACTCGGATTTTATATAGGTTTTGACGGAAATATTACCTATAAAGGAATTGCAAAAGGAGAGGAAACAGAACTTAAAGAACTGGTAAAAGAAACCCCGCTTGATAAAATTCTTACAGAGACAGACAGCCCCTTTCTTGCTCCTGTGCCATATAGAGGACAAAAAAATAAGCCTGAATATGTTATAATCGTTAGTAAGTTTATAGCCCAAATAAAAGACCTAGAGTTTGCAGAGGTACAAGATCAAACAACAAAAAATGCAGAAAGAATTTTTAATTTTTAATTTAAAACTTTTATTCAATTTTTATTTGTTTAATTTTTAAAAAAAGCATTTGAATTTGATTTCAAATTTCAAATTGCTAAATTATGACTTCCTTTTTTAATAAAATTTTTTCCAGGTATCCTGTGAAAACCACGAGAGCTTTAAACCTTTTGCCGGGTTTTTTCTCCTGGAGCCTTATTCTTTTCCCGATTTGGGGATCTCTTCTTATTCCTTATGTTGTTGCTTATTTTATTCTTTTCTTTGACGTTTACTGGTTTTATAAGTCATTCTCTCTGGCAATTAGTGCATATATTGCCAGTAAAAAAATAAGAGTTGCAGAAAAATTAGATTGGCTTGAAAGGGCAAAGTATTTACCTTGCTTTAACAAAACCACACATATTGTAGTAATCCCAAATTATACGGAAACCCTTGATAAGCTAAGATCGACAATCAAGGCAATTGCAAAACAAACATTTCCAACCAAAAGAATCTATGTTGTACTTGCTATGGAGGAAAGAGAAAAAAATGCTAAAGAAAGAGCGGAAACTTTAATACAAGAATTCAAAAATGTCTTTGGAGATATGTTTGCAACATATCATCCCGATATTCCGGGAGAAGTTAAAGGGAAATCATCAAACGAAGCATATGGAGGAAAAGCAGCTTATGCAAAACTTGTAGAAAAAGGTGTTATCGATATTGACTACGCAACAATATCCTCAGTTGATGCTGATTCAATTTTTGATAAAAGCTATTTTTCTTATTTAACCTATAAGTTCTTAAAAGACGAAAAAAGATACAATAAGTTTTGGCAGTCGGCAACTGTTTACTATAATAATATCTGGTCTGTACCTGCACCGACCCGAATTATTTCTTTTTTTGGAAGCCTTTGGCGGACAGCAGTTCTTGTCCGCAAAGATAAGCTTATAGCAAATGCAACTTACTCCCTTTCTTTTAAACTTTTGCACGAGATAGGTTTCTGGGATACAGATGTAATCCCCGAGGACTACAGAATATTTTTCAAAGCCTTTTATAAAAAACACGGAAATGTCTCGGTTGAACCGTTATTTTTAAGAACTTCAATGGATGCGGCACTTTCTTCAACCTATATTAAAAGCCTGAAAAATAAATACAACCAGGAAAGAAGATGGTCCTGGGGGGTCTCCGATGATCCTCTTTTTATAAAATGGTGGCTGACAGTACCCAATATTTCTTTTTTTAAAAAAACAATGATGCTTTATCATGTTCTTCTTGATCACTTTCTCTGGCCTGTCAGTTGGTTTATAATAACAATAGCAGCAAATATTATGCCTTTTATAAATCCTGTTTTTTCAAGAACAACAATCGGCTACAATCTCCCCCGCCTTGCAGGATTTATCTTAACTTCATGCTTATTTTCTCTTCTTGCAATGATATTTGTAGACTTCAAAAACAGGCCAAAAAGCTCTTCCCCATCTAAAGCAAGGCAATTTCTTTTTCCTCTCGAATTTATACTGCTTCCGGTTGTAGGATTTTTTCTTGCTGCGCTTCCTGGCTTAATATCGCATACACATCTTATGCTCGGAAAGCGCCTGGAATACAAAGTTACAGAGAAACTATAATATGAAAGTTTTCTCATATTTAGAAAAAAGTAAAGATTTTTGGGTTCTTCTTTTCTCTTCTTTTATTTTTTTTATTTTAAGACTTCCTTCTTTGTTTGAACCCATATGGTATGGAGACGAGGGCATCTATCAGGTTTTAGGAATGGCAATAAGAAATGGAAAACTGCTTTATAGGGACGCCTGGGATAATAAACCTCCGCTTCTTTACATCTTATATGCTGTTTTTGACTCCGATCAGTTTTTAGTCCGGCTTGCTTCCCTTGTTTTTGGACTGGGTTCTGTTGTTTTATTTTTCCTTTTGGCAAAGTCTCTTTTCAAGAGGGAAAATAATCAGATTTCTAAAATTACAATTTTTTCAACTATTTTATTCTCTGTTTTGTTTTCTATTCCCCTTTTGGAGGGAAACATTGCAAATGCGGAAAATTTTATGCTTTTGCCTGTTATTGCTTCTGCCTATTTAATCTTTAACATTAAATCTTTTTCCTCAAAAAAGCTTTTACTTATTCCTCTTGTTTCAGGCCTTCTTTTATCTGTTGCCTTTCTCTTTAAAGTTGTTGCTCTTTTTGACTTTGCTTCATTTTTAATTTTTCTTTTTCTCTTAAACCTTCCAGGAAAATTCTCAATTCTAAAAATACCTAAGGTGTTATTTTTGGAGATTAAAGAGATAACTTTTCTCGCAGTAGGATTTATAATTCCAATATTTATTACTTTTTTGTTTTTTCTATTAAACGGCGCACTTTCCGATTTTATTAGCGCTGCTTTTCTTCAAAATGTAAGCTATGTGGGATATGGCAATAGTTTCATATTCTCCCAAGGACTCCTTCTTCTAAAACTTGCTTTGCTTTCTTTTTTTATTTTATTTCTTATTTTAAAAAGAAACAGGTTCTCTAATTCTTCTCTTTTTATTCTGATTTGGTTTTCATTTTCTCTTTTTAATGCATTTTTTTCTCAAAGACCTTACACTCATTATCTTTTAGTTCTTCTCCCAAGCCTTGTTCTGCTTATCGGTCTTATTTTTTATGAGAAAAAACTTCAGAAATTTCTTTTTCTTTCCTTTGTTCTGACATTTCTTCTTCTTTCAAAAAATTTCAGGGTTTATGGAAAAACCTTTTCTTATTACACAAATTTTTATCAGTTTATTTCAGGAGGAAAAAATCTTTCTTCATACAGAAACTTCTTTGATTCAAAAACAGACAGGGATTATAAAATTGCCCAATTTATTAAATCCCATACGCAGAAAAAGGATAACATATTTCTTTGGGGAGACAGCGCACAACTGTATAAGATGAGTAATAAGCTTCCGCCCGGAAGATATACGGTTGCTTATCATATTAAATTTTATAAAAATAGCGTAAATGAAACAAAAAAAGCAGTTGAAAAAGCAAAACCCAAATATATAATAATAGAAAATCAAAAAAACCCGATTCCTTTTCCTGTTTCTTCTTATGGGCAGAAAATTGTTATTGACAATGTTTTAATTTATGAATACAACCTTTAAAAAATTTTTTTCCGACAATTTAATCTTTTGGGGATTTCTTATAACGATTTTTTTTATTTTTTTAAATATAATATTTATTCTTTTTACTTATAATTTTATTCCTCCTGTAATACCTGTTTTCAATCAAATGCCCTGGGGAAAAGAAAGACTGGGAACCAGGATAGAATTTTTTTATCCTTCAATTTTGGTTTTTTCGATTTTTATCTTAAATCTTTTTTTCTCTAAAAAAATTTATCTTAAAATGCCGCTTATTTCAAGAATGCTTTGTGTAACAAGTCTTCTTCTTTCTCTTTTTGTTTTTCTTTTCACAACAAGAATACTCCTGCTGGTACTATAAATTTATGGATTATTTTAATTTAACTCTTTTTCCTTTACTTGTATCGCTTATTGCAACAGCAGCATTAACTCCTTTAACAATTTCTTTGGCAAAAAAATTAGGACTTCTTGATAATCCAAAAAGAAATCACCCCGGAATAATACATAAAAAACCGGTTCCGCGCGGCGGGGGCATACCTTTTCTCGCAGGAATTCTTATTGCTTGCTTTATATTTTTACCTATGACTAAACTCACAATAGCAATTTTTGTGTCGTCTCTAATTTGTCTGGTCGTTGGTGTTTTAGATGATAAATATGACCTTTCTCCTTATCTTAGATTTGCTGTAAATATCTTAGTCGCAACTATTGTTGTCGGAGCCGGAATTGGAATTCCTTTTTTAACCAATCCTATGGGAGGTATTGTCAACTTGGGAATTTTTAAATTTTCTTTTGACTTTTTTGGCGTCCATACAATTAATTTTCTATCCGATTTTTTAGCTATTGTATGGATTGTCTGGGTTATGAATATGCTAAATTGGAGCAAGGGAGTAGATGGACAAATGCCCGGAATCGTTGCAATTTCTGCAATAATTATCGGCCTTTTGAGTCTTCGTTTTGGAGTACTTGATACAAATACGCTGATCTCTGCAAAGCTTGCTTTTGCTATTGCGGGTGCATCCTTAGGTTTTCTATTCTTTAACTTTTATCCGGCAAAAATTTTTCCCGGATATGGGGCAACTTCCATATATCTCCTGCTTGCAGTAGTATCAATTTTATCAAGCGTAAAATTGGCAACAGCAATTCTTGTTATGGGAGTACCCATGATAGATGGCATGTTTACAATCATAAGAAGAATTTCAACCGGAAGGTCACCTTTTTGGCACGACAAAAAACATCTTCATCATCTTCTTTTAAATATGGGACTTTCTCAAAGAAAAATAGCTTTGTTATATTGGCTTTTTTCTGCTATATTAGGCTTGCTCTCCTTGACTTTAACTAGCACTGGAAAGCTTTTTGCAATTATAATGTTAATCGCAATCGTGGGAGGGGCAATTTTGTCCCTTCATTATATTTCAAAAAATAATGAAAAAATTCCTGTTTAACATATTAAGGCTTTTAAGGCCGCGGCAATGGATAAAAAACCTTGCAATTTTTGCTGCGATAACATTTTCCGGCCATCTTTTCGAACTTGATTCTTTTGAAAAGGTTTTCTTTGCTTTTATTATTTTTTGTACACTCTCTTCGGGAATATATATTGTAAATGACATAATTGATATTAAAAAAGACCGCCTTCATCCTTTTAAAAAAAATAGACCTCTTGCCAACAAACAAATTCCTCTTTTTTTTGCCGGAATACTTGCCATTACTCTTATTTCCTTTTCATTTTTCGGAGCCATTTTTATAACTCCAGCATTTCTTATCTCGATTATTGTTTATTTAATTCTTCAAGTCTCCTATTCTCTTGTTTTTAAAAATATAGCAGTTTTGGATATCCTGGTTTTGGCATCCGGATATATTTTAAGAGTTTATGCGGGTGAATTTGCAACAGGCTTTCATATTTCCGTTTGGCTGCTTTTAACAATCATTTCCATGTCTCTTTTTATTGCTGTTGGCAAAAGAAGGTCAGAACTTACCCTTGTTTTGGGACATTTTCTTGAAGGGAAAAGTGAGCTCCCGAGAAAAACTCTTTCACATTACTCCGAAAGGCTTTTGGATATATATGCGTCTATTTTTGCTACATCCACTTTTATTTCCTATTCCCT
>Ga0066639_10000988_pt1 | contig 25508 bp, 32 predicted proteins | sample CryGeyCG2114_010_2_FD_59504 | JGI IMG/M metagenome (GOLD analysis project Ga0066639, IMG submission 59504) | Groundwater microbial communities from aquifer - Crystal Geyser CG10_big_fil_rev_8/21/14_0.10 | ecosystem: Environmental > Aquatic > Deep subsurface > Groundwater | place: USA: Utah...
ACTCAGGTGTTTAAGATTAACTAATTTTCGGTTTTGAAAAATCTATTCCGGACAAAGCCCTTAAACCCAAAGCCTTAAAAATCAAGTTAAGCTACCTAAATTATGGAAAATACGACTTTAATTGTGAGTTGTAGGGGGTATCCCCACCTACACGCAAAACGAAGATAATTCTAGTTGTAACTCTAATCCTGGTAAACCTTTTATATCCTATTTAGCTAATATTTTCATGATGGCGGATGTAGTTCAACGGTTAGAACGTACGACTGTGGCTCGTAAGACGAGAGTTCAATTCTCTCCTTCCGCTTTTCTTTCAGGAGACACAAAATGATCTTTGAACCAACAATACCAAAAGGATTTCAGGAATTTCTTCCTCCAGAAAGCCTGAAAAGAGCATCCGTAAAAGAAATAGTTGAAAAATATTTCAAACTTTATGGCTTCCAGCCAGTCGAAACTCCTATGATTGAATTTGATGAACTGATGCGTTCAGACTCTTTAGAAAAAGAAGATGAAGCCATATCGGACAGATTTCGTCTAAAAGATAGAGGCGGTAGGAGTCTCGGATTGAGATATGAATTTACGTTCCAATTAGCAAGGATATTCAAACAAAATCCAAATATAAAACTTCCATTCAAAAGATATCAAATAGGGCAGGTGTTCAGAGATGAGCCCACATCATCTGATAGATTCAAAGAATTCACTCAATGTGACATAGACATCATTGGAGATTCATCAATAGAAACGGAGGCAGAATGTCTTGCTTGTTTCTCAGATATATTGAAAGAATTAAAGATAAATTCAGAAATTCAGGTTAATAACAGAAAACTATTATATTCCATAATAGATAGCGTGAAGATAGAAGAAAAAGAAAATACCATGAGGGAATTAGATAAGATGGAAAAAGTAGGAGAAGACGCAACTAAGGCAAATCTTAGAAAATATGCTTCTGCAACTCAAATCCTCACTCTATTCAAACTCCTCGAAAAACCTTTAGAATTTTTCATAAAAAATCTTTTTGAAGGTTCAGAAGAAATACAAAATTTAAAACAGAGATGTAAAAATTATGGCGTTACAATTAAGTTTAATCCATTTATGATTCGTGGACTGTCCTATTACACTGGAAACATATTTGAAATAAGACGAGAAAATGAAAAAAACTCAATCGGAGGAGGAGGAAGATATGACAAGTCAGTAGGAAAGTATCTTAATAGAGAAATTCCCTCAGTAGGAATCTCTTTCGGATTAGAAAGATTAACCTCAATAGCCAATATAACGCCAGATAACACAAAAACGGTAATAATTTCACTAAACAAAGATGTCCAAACAATAAACTTAGCACAAAAATTACGTAAGTCAGATATATCTTGTAATCTCTTTTTCGGAAAACCAGGAAAGGCATTAGAATTTGCAGATTCCCAAAAAATACCTTTTGCAATATTCATCGGAGAAGATGAAATAGCACAAAAAAAGGTTAAACTTAAAGATATGTCTTCCGGAGAAGAAAAACTTCTAACCGAAAAACAATTGATAAGTAAATTGAAGAAATAATTAATCTATTTGTTTTCCATCTTTCGTTATTCTAACTATCCTTCCTTGTCCAAAACTATTCACTTTAACTTCTACTTCCATATTTCCCCTTTCAACCCTAGTGCCTCTTTCAATAAAATACTGTTCAATCCCATACTCGACAGATATGGTGTTAGCTCTTATTTTGACCACCTTGCCCTTTATAAAATCTCCAGATTTTGGTTTAATCAAAGAAATGTCTTTATATCTCGAAATACCGGAATCATCCTCAGATAAATAAACATATACAATATCCCCTTCTTCTAAATTACCTTGATAAGAAATTTGACCTATTTCGTAACCTATTTGCAAGTAATTTCCTCTTATCAAATCAAATGGATCATATGGTCTAGTTTCTAAAATGATAGTTTTACCTGTAATCAGTGGCCAGGAGGAATATAAAATAAATCCAACTATAATTGCAAACAACACTACAAAGATTACCAATAATCTTGAAACTTCTTTTCTTGTTTTTCTGCTTTTTTCACTAGATTTCTTCTCCATCTTTCTATTAACCAACCTCCGACAATTAATATAATTCCTCCAACTATAAACAATAAACTCAAACCCCCATAATCCCAGTAATCCATAATAAACCCTATATATCTAGTAATAATACCTAACACAAAGAAAGATATCCCTAAATTAACGAGTCTTGGGCTATGTCTCCAAACACCATATCCTATAACGGCCAATATTACCAAAAGCAACATGATATTGGCAAATATCCAAAGAAGCCACAAACCTAATGGTGCATCCCTTCCGACCCCGCCTCTACTAACAGTCCATCCACAATAATTCTGGCTCAAACAAGAATCCCGATTATTATCATACTGCCCACAAGATTCAATCGTTCTATCATATCCAGGAAAATCTCTCCTTGGATTCTCACAACGCGATCTTTCAATATTCCAACTACACTTCATCTTTGACGAAGCAGTTGCGCACGCAGTTACATCCTTAAAATCAAAGCAACTTGATTCGGTACAGTAAGATATTTTTTCCATGCTATTTGTTCCTGTCCCTTCTTCAAAAGAATACACTGTTCTGTTTTCCGCCTTCCATTGACAAACTTTATCTGGAAAGTCTATTGAATTGCATGAACTCTGGCTATTAAAATCGTAACAGCTTTTTTCATCGCACCGACCTAAAGTGCCTGAAATAGCAGAAGCAGAAATGATTAAAATCAGCATCAACAAAAGACCTCCTGCGAAAACAAACACACTTTTAAGCTCCAGTTTTTTTCGATTCAATGCTGTAATCATCCCAACAATCAAGAACAAAAATGCCAAGACTAAAAGTATTGCAATAAATACAAATGACTTTGAAGCGATAATTAAACCATTTGGCCATATACCAGGCAAGAACATTTGGAAACTCATAATATAAGCAAAAGCAAGAAAATAAAATCCAGTCCACCATCTATAAACTCCAGCAAACTTATTGTCTCTTGAATGATGCCATAAACTCAGTCCATAAAACAAAATACCTACGACAAGCAAAACCAAAAGAAATGAACCTATACCATCGTCAAAACCACTAAAAATACCCGATTCCAACAAAGCAAAATGTTGAAAACCAGCCCAAAACAAAAAGGTAGCCATTGCAACAACAAGATTTCCTGATGAATTAAAAATATAAGCCGAAACAAAAACTCCTATCCATGCTAAAAGCAAAAGCATAGAATTAACCTGAAACGAAGTCGACAAATCAAATATTTGAGCTATCAAAAAGATACTTAAAATATACAACAAACCTCCTAATACAATCAATGAATTCCCAATTTTTTCATAATCCTGAATTCTTAAAAGTACGCCGACTCCATAAGATACTCCGATTGCTAGTAAAAGAATAAGAACCTTTAAAATATCATGAATTGAGTTCCAATTTTTAAAAATTATCCAAGCAACACCTACTGCAATTAAAACAGCTCCAATAACTGCAACAATTTCCCCAAAAGAAGTTTTTTCTTCACCAACATTGCCCATAGGATAATAACAGATACTTAACTTTTAAACCTTATTATTTAACTTTTCTTCTGGGGTCTTGTTACCATTTATCATGTCAAATACCCTAATATATAAAAACCTCTTTATCCCATTCTCTAAATGGTTGCAGACCTGTTATCAAGAATTAAAGAAATTCGATTAATTCAGGGAGGTATGGGTGCTGGAGTCTCAAACTGGAGATTAGCTAGGGCTGTTTCTTCTTCGGGCAGAGGTTTAGGGGTTGTTTCTGGTGTTGCACTTGGAAACATTGTTGCGAGAAGACTTGAAGAAGGAGATACAGAAATGAGAGATGCAATTCTCAAATTCCCAGATGGAAGAATTTCAGAAGAGATTATTAATACTTATTTCGTTCCTGCTGGAAAAAGAGATCCAACTCAACCCTACAAACCATTCCCATTTCCAAATCCTAAAGCAGATTCAAATAAAAATGTAACTTTACCAAGAAGATTAGAAGGATTAATAGTCGCTTCAACATTTGCAGAAGTTTCTTTAGCAAAACAAGGACACGATAATCCAGTCGGAATTAATTTGCTTTATAAAATTGAATGGCCAACCCTTCCAGCACTTTACGGTGCAATGTTGGCAGGTGTTGATGCAGTTTTAATTGGAGCAGGGTTACCAAGAACTATTCCAGAAGTTTTAGATGGTTTATCAAGAAACCAACCAGTATTCATGGATGCAACAGTAACCAACGGAGAAAACTATAGATTCCATTTCGATCCAAAAAACATAATAGATGCTCCAATTGAATTAGAAAGACCAACTTTCCTTGCAATAGTTAATGGTCATTTAGCTGCACGAGGAGTCAGCAAGGCTGATGGTTATATTGTTGAAGGGCCAAATGCTGGAGGGCATAATGCACCTGCAAGAAGCAAAGCATTAACTGAATCTGGAGAGCCTGACTTCGGAGAAAAAGATAATTTAAACCTTGAGGCTTTCCAAAAATTCCTAACAAAAAATCAAGGAGAAAAAAGATTACCTGAACAACAACCCTATTGGTTTGCTGGAGGATATGCTAATCGTCTATCAGAAGCGAGACAATTAGGTGCACAAGGAGTTCAAGTTGGAACGCCATTCGCATTCTCATATGAATCTGGAATTCCATTAGATGCAAAAAAAGAATTAATCGGATTAATTATGAAAGGTTGTCGAGTTTTCACAGACCCTCTTGCTTCTCCAAGCGGTTTTCCATTCAAAGTGATACCGATGCCTGGCTCTCTTTCTGACGTAAGAATCTACGAAGGGCGTGCAAGACGCGGTTGTAACATTGGCCATCTAGCAGAAATTGTTGAAATAGATGAAACTTTGACAATGCGTTGTCCAGGAGAACCCATAAAAGATTATGTAAGGAAAGGTGGAAAAGAAGAAGAAACAATTGGAAGAACGTGCCTATGTAATGCCTTAGTATCCACCATTGGTTTAGGAAGTCCAGGAGAACCTCCTATTTACACCTCTGGAAAAGACCATGAAGATGTGATAACCTTAGTAAAGGAATCATTAGAAAACACTGGAGAATTAGTTTACCCAGCTTCAAAGGTTATAGATTATATTCTAAGAAATCAATAAGTTTTTTCGTTTGTTTGAAACTTCTGGATGCTCAAGATTGCAATTCATCTTGTTCAGCCATCTTGACATAATTAAACAACTTTTTTTCCAAAACCAGTAATTTCTTCCATTTCTTCTAAATTATCCTCTTCGTCACTTTTTAATACCTCTTGTTTCATCTGCTCAAATTTTTCAGCATTCTTTTTCATGTACAAGCTTTTAAGCCAAATCCAAATTTCTTCAAAGTTTCCTTCCTGTTCCAACCAAATTTTATGTTGATTGTCTAAATGCAAAAGAGAAACAAATGCATGTATCTTATCATCCCTATTTTTATGTTCAAGCTCTGAAAAAGCAAGCCTTTCTTCCCTATCTACAAAAATCTCACTGATTCGGGTATAAATCTCTTCAATTTTCTCATCAAGATTAATCATATTTATTGGTATAATTGTCTCAGCTTCTCTTTCATACTGTCTCAGAACAACCTCTTTCCTAATTCTTCTATTTTCAGTCTTTATGGCCTTCCCTAAAGCCCCTATCAGCTCCTGTAATGTAACTCTCTTAAATCTTGGGAAAGGTGTTCTTGGAATAAGATTGGGCATTTCTTCATCAAGGTCTATCCTCTCTTGAATATACTTTCTCTCTTCCTTTTTCCCAAATAATACATTATCAAGCCATGGAATCTCCTGATGTAACAAAATCTCTGATTTCATCCTCAAAAGGATAGAGGCAGCCAAAAGAACCTTAGAAGAAACAAAGAAATTGGCTTCCTCTAATTCCCTAACCTTAATCAAATATTTTTCAACTAACAATGAAAGATTAATATCCCATGGATCTAACTGTTCTGAATTAACCAAATCATAGATAATTGCCTGCCAACTTAGACGCTCTCCGAATAATAATTCATGAATTTGTTCCTGCCCAACTTTCTCCTTAGACTCATTCATTGCCAATTCAAACTAGGGCTGTTTATATTAATTTCCAATTTCTGCTTAATTAAAGTTCGTTTAAGCTGGAGAATTTGTAAATGAGTGGTAACATGCCTTTCCATCCTAAAAAGACAACAAAAAACTTGCTGTTCTTATTAGGAAGTTACAACACACCGAAAAGTTTAAATACCCAATCTCTCTCAATTCAATATCACCTCTTTTTCCCCAGAAGAGGACACCCTGTCTATCTTTTTGTTGGATAGAGTCTCCTCTTCTAGGGTTCAAAAAATAATTCTGTTTATAACACAAAGATAAGGCACAAAAATCTGCCCTCTATCAGTGTAAAAATGAAAACAGAACAAAAATTAGATTAGGATTAGAGGTGATTACCTCTTGTCTTCTTTTCCTTTAAATTCAGTATAATGGCATTTTCCACAATGCATCCTATTCTCTCTATCTGCCAAAAATACACCAGGCCCACACCTTGGACAATGTGGTTTCCTTTTAACAACATCTCCAGTAATAGTATAATGCTTGTATTTTTTAGAACTAGGTTTGTTTACGTGTTTCTTCTTACCTTTCTTATCTTTATTTGACTTTGCCATTACTTTTTCTTCTCCTTTTTCTTTGGTTCAGTCTTTTCTAAATCTTCCTTAGACTCATAAATAAATGCTTCAATCATAAATTTATCACTCCCGAAAAACCCACTAATCTTCTTAATTGCAATTAAATCTAAATTCGCTTTTAACTTATCAACGATTGCATTTTTAGCGCCTTCTTTTCCAGGGTTTTGCGAAGAATCAATTTCTAAAACAACTTCCCTTCTCTTCAATAAAGTATTTTTAAAATCTTTTTTAATCATCTTAGTCTAACTGCGAATTCTCCTTTTTCTTTAAGAGCTAAATTTTTAGCAATTTCAGACTGTTCTGGGTTGAAAACTATTACTTTCCCTTTAAAAGTATCTGAACCTTCTGTATTACCACACTTAGAACATTTAGCTCCAGTGTATATTGTTTTGCAAACTTTACATGCTTTTTCAACAGCCATTTACTTCTTGCTCCCTTTCTTTTTCTTCTCTTTGGAATTTTCTTTAGATTCAGGTTTAGAACTTCTATCTTTCTTTCTCTTCTCTTCGTCCAACCATTCTATCTTTCCCAAACCAGGCTGTCTCATTGTCAAACCAATTTTTGGTTCTCCACCCTTAAAACTAATTGCAACAATTCTTGCTATACAGTTATCTCCTTTACCTAAACTTCTTTTAGTATTCTTTCCAGATAAAGTGCCTGTTTTAGAAACAGAAACATAATCCTCCATCGTCTGAGAAATATGAATCATTCCCTGTGCAACTCCTAAATCCATAAACGCGCCGAAGCTTGCAATTTCTGCAATAGTGCCATGAACAAGTTCATGCAATTCTGGTTTCCAGACAAGAACCTTAAATTTAGATTTGTAAAAAGCAGCACCATCTCCAGGAATTATAACTCCGTCCCCAACCTCTCCCACAGAAACGACACTTATAACATAACCTAATTCTTTACTTACAGAATTAACATAACTCTCATTCAACTGCTTTTCAACGGACTCATGAGTGGGCAACCCAAAATGCTTCGGCTCAACCCTTACATGGTCTTCAACTTCTGCTAAATAGAACATCTTGTTATTGTGAGAAAAAATGGCTTTTTAAATCTAACTATCCTTCAACACCAATCATCCCTTTAGCCTTGAAAATAATAACCTTTCTTGGAACTGCCCTTTTAATCACATTATCAAGCGTTGCAATATAATATCCTTCAATGCCCTTCTTAATAAGCCATTCATCTACTTTTCCTTCACCCATGCTTATTTTTTTTACTTTATTCTTTTCAATCATTTCCATAGCCATGTCTATAGCGAGTTTGTCTTCTCTTGAAGTCTTGTTTTTAAATCTTAAGTCTTTCATTTCTTGTAAGACCTCTCTTGGAATTTGTATTCTAAACCCTTGTTCTTGAAGCTGAGAAATAAAATCGATTCTCCCTCTAACACAAGAAATAATAAAACTGCTATCCAATAAAACATTCATAATATGCAATGGTATGTTTCGTTTATTAACCTTGTGAAAGTAAAATCTAATATATTCAAAATGCAATCAATAAAATCTAGTTAACTTTAAATAGCATACCTCCTTTTCTATATAATGTCCGAAAAAGAGCATTTAATAATGGTTCTTAAAGAAACTCAATCTGCCTTATTAACAAACAATTCAATGAAATTAGAACATCTGTCTGACCAAACAATTCACTCAGCTTCTATAGATCAACATACAGATTCCATAACCATCGCAGTTATAATCTACTCATTGAGCAAAATAATATCTAAGAAGGATTATCTTCACGTAAAAAATTGGGACCTTTCAGTAAAAAAGATAAATGCTCTGATTAATCTTGCAAACAGCTCACTTGAAGGAGATGATTTTGAAAAGTACACTTCTTATTTAGAACAATTAAGAAAGTCAATTTCAAACTTATCCATAAATCTTAAACCTTATATTCAGGATGTCTTAAAAAAAGCTTCAATAAATAAAGCCTCGAAAATATACGAGCATGGAATTTCTCTTTCCCAAACAGCAAAACTTCTTGGAATAAGTTCTTGGGAATTGTCTGAATATATAGGGCAAAAATCAATTTATGAAAAACAATATAATCTAACATTAAATATAAAAAAAAGAGCAGAAATGGCTCTAGAATTCTTCAGTTAAAATGGTAAAAAAAATTCTAATACTTGATTCAGGTCCAATAATAAATTTCTCGATGAATTCTCTTCTGTACTTATTTGAGAAGATTGATTCAATTCCTGAAATGGATATAGTCATGACTAATTTTGTCAGAAAAGAAGTTGTGGATTATCCATTAAACATAAAAAGATTTGAGCTAGATGCATTGAGAGTAAATGAACTAATTCAAAAAAAAATAATAAAGACTCCTACAGATTTCGGAATTTCAAATGAAGAAATCTCTAAATTAACACAAAAGATAATTTCAGTGATTAACTTAACACTAAAAGCAAATAATCAGTATATAAAAATAGTCAGCGATGCAGAAGTTTCTTGTCTTGCCTTATCTCTATTGCTAAATAAAAAAAATATTGAAACCATGATAGGTATAGATGAGAGAACAACAAGAATATTATTTGAAAAATCAGAAAACCTCGAAGAATTGATGTCGAAAAAATTAAAAACAAGAGTAGTAATAGATAATAACGAATTCAAAAAATTTGGAATCTTCAGATTCATACGTTCATCAGAAATAGTATATGCAGCATACAAAAAAAACCTAACTCTAATAAAAGGAAAAAGGGCCCTTGAAGCGCTTATATTTGCAACAAAATTCAAAGGCTCCTCAATTTCTTTTGAAGAGATAGATAAATTAAAAAGATTGTAAATGGGCACGGAGGGAATCGAACCCCCGGCTTCTGGTCTGGAGCCAGATATTTTACCATTAAACTACGCGCCCATATCTAAACCAAAATATCAAGGGTTTTAAGCTTTACTAGCTCTGGAAATCTTTATAAACATCTTCCACCTAAAAGCTATATGGTTAAAAAAAGAGTGTCAAAAAAGAGAACTAAAAAAAATGTGTCTGGCAAAATTGAAGATAAATTAGTTCAAAATATGGTTGAACTGCAAAAACTTCATGTTAATTTAGCAGAAAGATTCGACAAACTAACTGATCAAGTTGGTAATCTTTTAGCTTTATTCGAAAATTCTGCAAGAACTTTTGCAAAAAACCCCGGTCTTGATATGGTCAGTAAAGATCAAGAATTTCTGCAAAAAATAGACCGTCTGCTTGAACAGAATAAGGTCTTAGCAAAGGGTCTTACCTTGATGGAATCAAAATTAAGAGAAAGAATGTATGGGACGCATATTGGAGAAGATATTAGCACCGGAACTAATCTCTAATGAAAAGCAAAGAAAATCACGAACTAAGAGCACTATTTTTAAGAGAATTCACAAGACATCTTATTCTTAATTCTATTCCAAGGGAAAAAACAATACAAAAAACAAATGAAGAAAAGAGACCTACAAATTTAGTACAAAATAATCGGTTTCAAGAGAAAATGATAGCATCCCCTATGACAAGGATAGCCCCTGATATTATGCCAATTCAAAAAGAGTATCTTTCTCAAATGGTTAAACCTCTGCCTGGTTATAGTGACCTCAAAAAACTAAACATCTTAATTTCAGACCCTAGAATAAATCAGATAGATTGTTATGGACCAAATAAAGAAATACTTGTGAAAATATCTGGTACGACTCAAAAAACAAGAACAATATTAACAAAAGAAGAAATAATTGAAATAATAAAAGAATTCTCGGATAAGACGAGAATACCTCTGATAAAAGGAGTCTTTAGGGCAGCTCTTGGAAACTTAATCCTGACAGCGACTATATCTGATTTTGTAGATACTAGATTTACCATACAAAAAAGAACACCATTTCAACAACAAATTCAAAGATAATTAGTTAGAAAAAACAATATTGACTTCATCCTTATTAACTTTGACATTGGCAACAACTTTCTCACTTTCAGAATCAATTACTTTAACCTCATTTCCTGATTCAGATTTAGCACGTTCAAAGACAAGTTCTCTTTTAGGACAAGAAACTTCTGTGTATTTAGTGCCACAAGAACTAGAACATGAAATCACATTTGAAGAAGAAGTCTCTATTTCTCCAGCTAAAATCTTTCCAGAATCAAAATTTGAAGAGCAAGAGTTAATCGTACAAATAACATTTCCACAATCAAAAGATTTCTCAAGTTCGACCAAATTCTCATTACCAGTCCCAAGAATATTACGCCCATTTTCAGAGAAGGGGATATAAGCTCGATTGTTAATTAAAATCTCTCCCCTTAGAGTTTCTAAGGAACTCGTAATCTCACTTCTATCGCTTACAACTAAACCTAATTTTGTTAAAGGGATTCTTAAAATATCCCCCTTATATCCCAAAACATTCTCATTATAATGGCTTACAATTTCTATTTTTCCATCAATTAAATTAAGCTCAATAAAATCTTTATTCACTAAAGAGCCGTCTAAAAGTTTAGCTTCCTTTATATTCGCTCCTAAAATATTGGTACTTTCAAAATAAACAGACTCTTTTGAAACAGTCGCACTAACTTCAATAGGGTAAGAATTTTTTGTCTTGACACCTAAGTCCGTAACTGCGTTACTTGCACTGCTGGAAACAGAAGAAGAAGGAGGAGGAGGAGGAGGAGTACTTGTAACAAAGCCTATAAGACCCTTGTTTTGAATTATCTCTTCACTGGTAAAAACTTCCAAGGAAACCTGTACTTCAGGATAAAAATCTACTTCTCTAGCTTTTCCAATTTCAGCATTATCTAATAAAGAAACAATGGGTACTTTAATTTTTTTTCCCCCAAAATTAACAATAACAAAGGAATCTAAAGGTAAAGAATCCTCTTTAGTATCTATAATTAAGTAACCTTTAAGTGTGTCTCCCAATTTAAAACTTGGACTCTCGAATTCAAACTTAGAGACTATATTTCCAGTAAGGCTTGCTTGATAAAAAATAAAATAAAATAAAATAAAAATAACTAAGGTTAAAAGAGAAAAAGAAAGGTATTTTTTATTCATGAGAAAGGCAATAAACAATTCTATATAAGCTTTATCAACCTAAGAACTTAAATAAACAGGAACGGCAAATCTAAACGTAGGTCGGACAACTCCTCTCCAAGAATATTCAAATAAATTATCAGAAAGTCTGCCCCTTTTCCCAAAAGGCAATTCTTTTATAGGGGCTTCAACCAAAACTCCATCAAAAACATGTCCCCTATATTCAAGGGTCTCCATCTGAATGCTATGTTTCTCAAATATGGAATCATAAACATTTCTTTGTGTGGTTTTCTTAGTCCCTTCTTCATTGACACGTAAAGAAGCAAGCTCTTCGAGCTGTGTATCCATCGCCCTTGTAATCTTGCCTATATGGTCTCCATCAACATTCGGACAGAAAGCAAAGAAAGCAACACATTCATTTCCAGATTCTCCACTAGAATACTTTCTAAAGCCAAGGATTTGAGTCTGATTAGCCACTCTGATTAGAACCCTATTCTTGTATCTATCAACAGAATTAGCAGAACCTCCCGCAAGTTTGGTGTTTCCAAGCCTGTTTGTTCGATACCAATGTTCCATTTCAGAAGCAAGCTGTGCAGGTTCTCTCATTTAATAACCTCTTAAACCAGATTAAAAAGCATTCTTATACTGTAGCAACACAATTAAAAAAGACATTTGCATATGAAATGTATGAAAAAAAAGATAGTCTTATCTCTTGGAGGGTCAATAATAATCCCTAAAGAAGTAGACTATAAATTTCTAAACAAATTCAAAGAAACATTAAGAAAAAACTACGGGAAATATCAATTTGTAGTTGTCTGTGGAGGAGGGATAATAGCAAGAAAATACATTACTGCACTCAAAAAACAAGGAAAGTCCTTGAAAGAACAGTCTCTGGCAGGAATAAGAGCGACAAGAATGAATGCCTTATTTATGACACAATTCTTTGGAAAAGAAGCAAATGAAACACTTCCGAAAGACATGAAAGAAGTAAGAAGTAATCTTAAACAAAATAAAGTCGTTTTCTGTGGAGCATTAAGATATGCAGATAATGAAACTTCAGATGGAACTGCCGCAAAACTAGCACACTTTCTAAAAGCAGATTTCGTAAATCTTTCCAATGTTTCAGGACTATACTCTGCAAATCCCAAAACTCATAAAAATGCAAAATTCATTCCAAAAATAACTTGGGATGACTTTGAAAAGAGGGCTCTAAAAATAAAATACAAGCCCGGACAACATTTTGTTTTGGATCAAAAAGCTGCAGTAATAATAAAAGAACACAAAATAAAAACGTACCTTATCGGTCCAGATATGTCTAACATGTTAAAAATTTTAAAGAGTGATTCTTTCCACGGAACATTAATTTATGGATAATAATATGAAAATTATTGATGAGAAAAACATTGAAAAAACCAAGCAGATTATTAGGAAATCCCCGCATCCAATTATAATCTTAGGACAAGAAGACGATTATAACCGAAAACTATTGGAATATGGAAATTTTGACATCCTTCTCTCTCCTGAAGCCAAAACTGGAAACGACAAATTAAAGCAGATGAATTCAGGAATAAACAACGTCACTGCGAAAATTGCTGTAAAAAATAGAGTAAAATTTGGCTTAGATTTGGAGGAAATAAAGAGCTTAGACAAAGCGAATAAAGCTAAAAGACTGGCAAAAATTAGACAAAATGTTAAAATTTGCAGAAAAGTAAAGGCGATTATAAAAGTAGTACATTCTGAATCTAAAGAACAAACGAGGGCTTTTCTTTTAAGCATGGGTGCATCAACAACTCAGATAAAACAATCTTTTGATTAGTCACCACTATCTTATACAACACAAGCTTTTTAATACCTTATTTATTCTATCCTCTGTAAAAGATGGAAAAAATTATTGAATCCCTTTCTCCAATAGAGCTAAAAATAGTGCCCTACCTAAACAGACCTCTAAACGAAATAATAGAAAAATCTGGCTTAGATAAAGTATCTGTCTTAAGGGCCTTGAAATTCCTTGAAAATAAAGAACTTCTGAAAATAAAAAAGGAAAAGAAAGAAATAGTTGATTTAGCAACAAACGGAATATATTATCTAAAAAATCATCTTCCTGAAAGAAACCTTTTAGCCCTTGTTTCTGAAAATAACATAATTCCCCTTGAAGAAGCAAAATTAAAAGCTAAACTTTCCGACAATGAATTTAAGGTATCTCTTGGCGTACTAAAAAGGAAAGCACTCATAGAAATAAAAAACGGAAAGATATTTTTAACAGCTTCCAAACAAGAAATCTCAAAAAAAACATTAGAAGAGCAGTTCCTAGAATCTCTTCCTCTATCAATTGAAAGTCTTAAAGAAGAAGAAAAATATGCCTTGGATTCCTTAAAATCAAGAAAAGAAGTAATTGAAATAAAGGAAGAAATTTCTTATTCCTTCGAATTAACAGAAAATGGGAAAAAAATAGTAGGTAAACAAATAAAATTAGATTTGATCGAAGAAATAACTCCAGAAATAATAAAAAATTATTCAAGAAATCAAAAATTCAGACATTATGACCTTAAAGCACAAGTACCAAAAATTTTCGGAGGAAAAAGACACTTCGTAAATCAATCAATTCTACGCGGAAAAAGAATATGGCTCGACATGGGCTTTACAGAGATGTCCGGAAATATGGTTCAGACATCTTTCTGGAATTTCGATGCACTTTTCACTGCACAAGATCATCCAGTAAGAGAATTACATGATACTTTCTTCATAAAAAAAATTCAAGGTAAACTTCCAAATAAGGAGTTGGTAGAAAAAGTAAAAAGAGCCCATGAATCAGGGTTAGATTCAAGCAAGGGTTGGGGATATAAATGGAACGAAGAAGAAGCAAAGAAAGTTGTTTTAAGAACCCACACAACATGTCTTTCAGCTCAAAAATTATTCTCTCTTAAAAAAGATGAGATTCCTGGAAAATTTTTCGCAATAGGGAAAAACTTTAGAAACGAAACCGTAGATTGGAGTCATGGTTTCGAATTTAATCAGACAGAAGGCATTGTCATTGACCCAAACGCAAACTTTAGACATCTAATCGGATATCTTAAAGAATTCGCAGAAAAAATGGGCTATAAAAAACTAAGAATTCAGCCAGCTTACTTTCCCTATACCGAACCTAGTTTAGAAGGTGCAGTCTGGAATGAAGAAAAGCAAACCTGGATGGAAGTTCTTGCAGCAGGAATATTCAGACCAGAAGTTACAATACCTTTGCTCGGAACAGCCCTTCCAGTTTTAGCATGGGGTCCAGGATTTGATAGGCTAATGATGGAAGCTCACGGAATTAAAGACTTAAGAGAATTATATAAAAATAACATCAAAATACTGAAAGAAAAATCGGTGTTAATATAATGACAAACGTAGTTTTCCAAAGAAAAGATATAGAAAAAGAGATAAAATTAGATGAGAAAACAATAGAAAAAATAAGTTTATTTGGAACGCCCTTAGAAAGAATAGATTCCAAAGAAATAGAAATTGAAGTCTTCCCAAATAGGCCTGATTTAATTTCAAGTCAAGGATTTATAAGAGGATTCAAGGCATTTTTAGGAAAATCAACAGGACTGAAAAAATACCCTTTAATCAAACCCGAAAAGAATTTCAAAGTCATTGTTGAAAAGTCTGTAAAGAACATCAGACCTTACACAGTCTGTGCAATTGTCAAAAATCTTCTTTTAGACGAAGAAAAAATAAAAGAAATAATAGAATTACAAGAAAAGCTTCATCTTACAATAGGAAGAGAAAGAAAAAAAGTAGCTATCGGAATATATCCTCTGGAAAAAATAATTCTCCCAATAACTTACAAAGCAATGAAACCCGCAGACATTAAGTTTAGACCTCTTGATTCAGATAAAGAAATGACTGGATTGCAAATACTTCAGAAACATCCTACTGGAATTAAATATTCAAACTTGCTAAAGGGATTTAAGGAATTTCCAGTATTCGTAGATGCAAAAAACAAGATACTATCAATGCCTCCAATAATAAATAGTGAGGAAACTGGAAAAGTTACAAAAGATACAAAATCGGTTTTCGTAGAATGTTCAGGCCAAGATATTAATACACTTAAAAAAGTTCTAAACATAATAGTAACAACTCTAGCGGAAATGCAAGGAAAAATATATCAAGTAGACATGCACGATGATAAAAAGTTTCTTTCCCCAAATTTTGAACCTGATAAGATAAAAATATCTCTTGAAAATATAAATAAGTTACTCGGATTAACCCTTAAACAAAAAGACATATCTGGTCTTTTGGCAAAGATGGGTTACGACTACAAAATAGACATGGTATCAATCCCCCCATGGAGGACAGATATTATTCATGAGGTAGATATAATAGAAGATATCGCGATTGCTTACGGTTATGATAATTTTATTCCAGAGATACCAAATATATACACAAAGGGTCAAGAATCTAAGGAAAGCAAAATAAAAAACAAAATAGCAGAATTACTTATTGGGCTTCAACTTACCGAAATATCCACATACCACTTAATAAAACAGGACGAAGTAAAAATGATAAAAAACAATAGAATTATTGAGGTTCAAAACTCGAAGACAGATTATAAAATACTCCGTCCAAATTTATTAATTCCAACATTACGTATTCTTTCAGAAAATCTAGATAATGAATATCCTCAAAAATTGTTCGAAATAGGGAGAGTCTTTAACATAAATGAAAAAAAAGAAACTGAAATTGAAGAAAGGGATAATCTGATAATTGCATTAACTCCTGCAAATTTCACAGAAGCAAAACAAGTGCTCGATTACTTATTCAGAACATTGTCTATTGAGTACACTATCAACGAAACCGATATTTCTGGACTTATAGAAGGAAGAACAGGAGAAATAATTCTTAACAATGAAAATATAGGTTATATTGGAGAAATACATCCAAAAACCTTAAACAATTGGCATCTTAAAATGCCGATGTCCGTAATAGAGATAAATCTGGAAGGAATTTATAAAACATTTAACTGAAGTAACTTTTTTCCTTTTTTATAGAATCTGCCTTCCAATTTGTTTCAACAAAATTTATTATTTTAATTAATTCCCCTTTTGAGTCTTTCCAAATATTGATTATTTTTTTAATACTATCTGCTTCATTTTTTTCAGAATACTCAAATTCGCTTTTCAGACCATCGAGTTCAAGTTCTATAAATTTCTGATATATACTTTGAAGAATTTTTATTTCTACGTCAGTCATTCCCTTAGAAAAATGCATAAATGCAAACGGAGCCTGTGAAGGATTGATAAGCATTTCTATAAACCTAACATAACCAACAATCTTGTCCATCATTACCTTTCTTACAGATCTCAAAATAGTATAACTCTCCCTATCAATTCTTTCAATTTCAAATTCATCATTGAGTTCATCAAATCCGGGTAAACCATAATTTTTAGCAACACCCTCATACTGATTTTTTAAATCATTAAGCTCCATTTTCACTATTCACCCACGCCCTTTATATAATTAACTAAGCCTCTACCGGGGGTTGAACCCGGGACCCCCACATTACCAATGTGGTACTCTACCACTGAGCTATAGAGGCGTTTCAATCAAAAACAAGAACTCTATAAAAAGCTAACTATTGAGATCGATATCATAGTCTGTAGGGAGCCATTCAAACTTAACTAAATAGCCTGTAAGCTCGACACCCTGATTAAACATTGTATTAATCCATCCAGAATAGTAATTAAAAAATATATCTCTCTCCCCAGAATCAGTTAGATGAATATTATTGTTACTTATTATGAAAAGAGCACCTAAAAACAGCAATTTCACAACTACAATGAGTATTTTCATTATCCACGTCCAACACTAACATTTGTCCAATCCTGCTTCACGGCATAGCCTCCAACGTTCGCAACATTGCTAAGAATTCCTTTAAACCATCCAAAATAAACCTTCCCAGCATTCATAATCCCATCAAAAGAAGTAAAATGCAAATCAGAAGCAGTACTTACCCTATAAATTGAAAAAACTAAAAACAAAACGAGTGCAACAGTCACAAAAAAGAAAAAATATCTTCCTGACAAATTAATGAAATAAATGAAATCTTGAGACCTAAATATAGCCATAGCTCCAACAACAACAATCACCCCTATAATCAACCATCCTGCTATCATACTAAACAAAAAGCTATCTAATATAAAAACTTTCCCATTATATTCTACTCAGAGTCATTATTGCCAAAACAACATCTATTATTGTAAAAGTAATAAACAGTAACTTCTCTACTATTCCACCCGTTTTAACAACTCCAGTTGACCTTGTTTTAAACGGCCAAAATGGTCTTATTCCAGCTTTTGTGAAACTATCCGCAAGCAAATGAAAAGAATAACCCATAAAAAAGGGCAATGCAACTATCGGATAAATAAACGCTATAATGATAGAAACTCCAACGCAGAAAGTATAGGTATGCAAAATTCCCCTTGGGTCTGTATCTTTTTGAGAATTAGAAAACTCTTTTCTTCTAAATTTAGGAAAAAATACATCCGCATCAGGCAGTAAACTTGAAATTAAAATTATGGGGACAAAGATAAATTCATAGTTAACAAACGGAAGAAAATAAAGCCCAACGGCAATTCCAATAGCTAAGTGTGTTCTTAATAACATTATAAGAAAAGACAAGAAGGAAATATAAACCTTTTTAAGCTATCCAAATTATATTTCCTTGAACGTATAGCCCTGTAGTCTAGTGGTCAAGGATGTCGGGTTCTGGGCCCGGAGACCCCGGTTCGAATCCGGGCAGGGCTATTCTATGGAACTGAGCGAAGGCGAGGTTCAATTAATTTACTAAATGGCATATAGTTTTATTAAGCACCCAAATTTTAAGAACCTATGAATCGCAGGTCTCAATACAAAGAAGACTTATATCTCGATAAATATCTTGATCTTGTTAGTACTAATCGAAGAATAAGAGAATATTCTGGTGAGAATCCTAAAGAATATAAATTACTATTAAGAAAGAGAAAAAAATTAGTAGATTTGTTAAACACTGAATCAGAAATAATGCAGCAAAGACAAATTATGATTTCTATTAGAAAAGAATTAAAGGAGAAAGCATAATCCTTTTAAACCAATTTTATCTCATCAATATATGCTCTTGTAGTCTAGAGGCCAAGGACACCGCCCTCTCGAATCAAGATACGCAGAGGAAAGGTCGATGAGACTATACCTCAGCCTTCTTTAAGGCAGGCTCTTTTGAGCCATCACCTGCACTCAAAAAAGAGGTGATGGAGAACGGCGGAAACCCGGGTTCGAATCCCGGCAGGAGCATTCTTATATACTGAGTGAAGATGAAGTTTCATGGCTACTGCTGGCTTGCCGGCAGGAGCATCCTATTTGTATCTTACAAATTCTAAAATATCCGTCGATAAAACAAATTCAAACATAAATATATAAATACCTGCTCTGATTTCTAACTTCATGGATGAAAAAAAAGAGGTACAGGTCAAAATTCTGAAAAGCAAGGAAGATGAAAAAGTTTCGGATGAAGAATTTCTAAGCGTATTACGTCTTGTATCTCCAGGAACTAATTTTAGATCTGCTCTGGATGGAGCACTAAAATCAGGAAAGGGAGCTTTAATTTTGATTGAAAATGAAAGTACAAACGAGACTATAGAAGGAGGTTTCAAAGTCAACTGCCGTTTCACACCTCAAAGGCTTATAGAATTAGCGAAAATGGATGGGGCAATAACTCTTTCAAAAGATATGAAAAAAATACTTCAAGCAAATGTTCTTCTTGTACCAAACAGCAAAATATCAAGTTCAGAAACAGGAACAAGACACAAAGCAGCAGAAAGGACAGCAAAACAAACAAAAAGTTTAGTAATAGCGATTTCAGAAAGAAGGCATGAGATAACCATCTTTTACAGGAATAAGAGGTACATTCTAAAAGCTACAGAAGATATTTTAAGAAAAGCAAACGAAAATATTCAGCTCCTTGAAAAACAAAGAGAATTATTTGATATTAACTCAGAAAGATTGAATAGTTCAGAATTAAGAAATTATCCCAGTTTGAAAAATGCATTAAAAGTTATCCAAAAGGGGAGGCTCATAGAAAAAATTTCGGAAGAATTGAAAAAAACAACAATTGAATTAGGAAATGAAGGCGCATTAATTAAGACAAGGTTGAAAGAAATAGCAAGCGGAGTTGAAAAAGAAACCAGTTTAGTAATAAAAGATTACACTAAAATTGACCTTAAAAAAACAAGAACAATTTTAGAATGTCTAACTTACGACGAGCTTATAGATGAAGAAAATATATTGAAATCTCTCGCTTATGAAGGTACTGCTATCAATAACACAATAAAGGGCTGGAGGATGTTATCCAAAACATCCCTACTTGAACAGGACATAGCAGAAATACTGAAAGAGAAAAAAAGCTTAGGACAAGCAATAAATTCAAGTGTTAAAGATATAGCTAAATTAATCGGAGAAGAAAAAGCTCAATTATTCAAGGGAGAAATAGAAAAAATAAAACTAAATGTTTATTGAAGTTTAAGCTTCCCATTCTGCCAATCCCTCACAATTGATGCTGCGGCTCTCTGCTCATCGATTTCTCCTTTCTTAAGCAAATGCCCTTTCTTTATAGCAATTTCATTAAACAGTTCATAAGAATCCTCTCCTTTGAGTCCATAAATTTTACTCCCAGATTTAACAAAAATTTCTATAATTGCTAAAGCTGCCTTTTCAACATCCTTCAATTTCCCAGGATCCTTAACATTTATCAAAGCCAGTTTAATTTCATCCCACTCATCTATTGGAATTACCCCAGGGCTGTCAAGAATTTTAAGATTAGAAAAAGAAATCCATTGAATACCTCTTGTAGTTCCAGCTTTTTTTGCAACCTTTGCACTCGCTCTTCTTATTAAAGCGTTGACAATACTTGACTTCCCTACATTAGGATACCCTACAAAGCCAACTCTCAATCTAGGAAATTTAGATTTTTTTGAAGTCATCTGCAGTTTTAATCTTAGCTCTTTTATTCCCTTACCTTTTTTCACAGAAATAAAAAAAGAGCCCTTATTTTCTTTCTTAAGCTTGTCAAGATATCTACCCGGAATCAAATCAATCTTATTGAAAACTATAATAAAGTCCTTGCCTCCCCTATCAACAATTTCCTTAATTTGGCTATTTCTAGACAATTCGGGCATCCGAGAATCAATTATTTCAATTACTACGTCTGACTCATCAATAACTGTATAGACGCTTCTCCAAAAACTCATGTTCATAACGATGCAACAAGGTTTTTAAACCCCTTCTTCTAAAAACCCCTATGAAAAGATCCTCAAGAAGATGGAAAAAAAAGCGTCAAATGAGATGGAAATGGCAGAGAAAGAGACTCAGAAAGGAAAAAAGAAAGAGACGCCTACATAGAGAAAGAAGCGCTTAAAAATTGCTAAATCTTAGTTTAATAACAATAATACTTAAATAGCAACATTGTTAAATTTCGTTATGAGTCAAAGTGATATCTGGACTGAAAAATATAGGCCCTCAGTATTTGAAGAAGTGGTTGGACAACAGGAAATAGTGAAAAGAACACATTCACTTGCTAATGCTATGAATATTCCTCATCTATTATTTGCAGGCTCCGCAGGAATAGGAAAATCAACCCTCGCATTAATAGTTGTAAAATCATTATTTGGAGATTCATGGAAAGATAATTACTTAGAATTAAACGCTTCAGATGAAAGAGGAATAGACGTTGTAAGGCAAAAAGTCAAAGATTTTGCAAGAACAAAGGCACTAGGAAAAGTCCCATTCAAAGTAATATTCCTTGATGAAGCTGATGCCCTGACTAAAGAAGCCCAGCAAGCCCTAAGGCGAACAATGGAAAATTACACTAACACTTGCAGGTTTATTATGTCCTGCAATTACTCCAGTAAAATAATAGACCCTATACAATCAAGATGTGTAGTCTTTCGGTTTAAACTTCTAGAAAAAAAAGATGTGACTACTGTAATAAAAAGGATAGCAGAAAAAGAAAATATAAAGATAACAGACGAAGCAATAGAAACTTTATATGAAGCATCTGAAGGAGACTGCAGAAAGGCAATAAATCTTCTACAGGCAACAGCATCTATTTCTCCAGACATAAACTCAGAGATGATAAGTCTAATAGTTTCGAAATCAAAACCTAAAGACATTAAAGTTGTCCTAGACTACGCCCTAACTGGGGATTTTGTAAAGGCAAAAGAAAAATTGTTAGACGTAATGCTTACCGAATCAATTGCAGGAACAGACATAATAAAAGCGATACAGAAAGAAATATGGAATCTAAATATAGAACCTGAAATAAAAGTAAAACTTACAGAAAAGACTGGAGAAATAGAATTTAGACTCGTTGAAGGAAGTGACGAATTCGTACAGCTAGAATCATTATTGGCTTCATTTGTTCTTGCTGGTTTAGGAAAGGGGTAAAATGAATCAATCATTAGCAGAAAAGTACCGTCCTGGAAAATATAAAGACATTATTGGTCAAGACTCTGCAATCTTAGAAATACAAAATTTCTTAAAAGACTTTCCGAAAAGAAAAGCCCTTTTACTGCATGGAGTCCCCGGAACAGGAAAAACATCTCTTGTCTTAACGGCCGCAAAAGAAAACAATCTTGAACTGTTTGAATTAAATTCATCAGATTTAAGAAATCGCACAAAACTTGATGAAATATTAAAACCTGCATCAGAACAACATAGTTTATTCAAAAAAGGAAAAATTCTCCTAATGGATGAAGTAGATGGTGTTACTGGTACAGACATAGGTGGGGTGCCTGAATTGGTTAGAATTATAGAAAAGACTTCCCATCCTTTGATATTGACAGGCAATGATATCTGGCAGTCAAAATTCTCACCCTTGAGACAAAAATGTAAAATGGTTGAATTAAAACCACTAAAAATAGACACAATAGCCAAAATTCTTAAAGACGTCTGCGAAAAAGAAGGAATACTAGAAAATATTCATTTCCTAAGACAAATAGCGATAAAGTCTCAAGGTGACATGAGAGCAGCCTTAAATGACCTTCAAACCCACTCAAGTGATATGGATTCAGAATCCGACTATTTAGAAACAAGAAACCAAGAGCAAAATATATTCAACATATTAAAAATGATATTTCAGGAAAGAAAGCCATTCCTTGACATATTTGACAACACATCCTTATCTTTAGACGAAATTCTTTTATGGGTAGAAGAAAATATTCCCGCAGAATATCAAAATGAATCTCTTGCAAATGCTTTCTTCGCACTCTCTAATGCAGATAAATTTCGCGGACGCATATATAGACAACAATTTTGGCGTTTTCTTATATATCAAAATATTTTCCAATCTGCAGGAATTTCATATGCTAAGAAAACCCCATCAAATAAATTTACCAAATATGAAAGACCAAAAAGAATATTAAAAATATGGTTAAACAATCAAAAAACTGCAAAGAAAAAAACAATTGCAAATAAATACGCAAAATTAGTTCATTGCTCGACTAAAGGGGCAATGAGAGATTTCAACATGATTAAGCTCATAGTAAAGAACAATTCAAAAATTCAGACACAATTAAAACTTACAAGCGAAGAGATTGATTTTATAACTAGATAATTAAGAACTAAACAATTCACTAACTTTGTTCCAATTAACTATATTCCAAAAAGCAGAAATATAATCAGGTCTTTTATTTTGATAATGGAGATAGTACGCATGTTCCCAAACGTCCAAACCTAAAATTGGCTTTTTGCCTTGCATTATCGGAGAATCTTGATTCGCAGTACTTATTATTTCTAATTTTCCATTATTAACAATGAGCCAAGCCCATCCACTTCCAAACCTGCTAGATGCAACATCACTAAACTGTTTCTTAAACTCATCAAAACTTCCAAAAGCTCCTTTCATCGCTTCCATTAATTCTTCACTTGGATTCCCACTCTCGCCAACAGGGCACATAACCTGCCAAAATAAAGAATGGTTTGCATGCCCACCTCCATTATTCCTCACAGCAGTCTTAATCTCTTCAGGAACAATTACAAGATTGTCAGCAAGCAACTCTTCAAAACTCTTCTCTTGCAACTTAGGATACTTTTCCAATGCAGCATTCAGCTTAGCAACATATCCTGCATGATGTTTATTATGATGTATTTCCATCGTCTTAGCATCTATGCTTGGCTCTAAAGCATTAAATACATAAGGAAGTTTAGGTAATTCGAAAGCCATACTAAAACTCTGTCAAGAGACTATATAAAATTTATTGAAATCAATCAGGGTACTCTAATCACTGTAGGTTTCCAATTAAAATTAGTAAATTTATTTTTAGATTCTAGTTCCCTCGCCCTATTAATTAACTCCAAATCAACATTCGGAGTATCTTTATGAACAGGCAAAGCTTGATAAATTAAACCTTGACTTCTGACATACCTTACTGACTCAGAGAGTACATCAAAAGAAAGACTCTGCATGGAATAAATATTTGATAAATAGACTTTGTTAAAACTTCCTTTAGGAAAACTTGCTAGAGTTTGAAGAAAATCTCCAGGGCATAAAATTTTCAAATTATTAATATTTTCAATAATTCTTTCTACAAGCTCTTCAGAAAAATAATCACCTGGCCTCACTCCTAAATGCCTATTCTCTCCAGCAAGAAGAAATCTCCTCCTATCTCCTTCCAACAAAAACTTAACTCTTTTCTTCATAAACCTAAATTGTTCTCTACTATAATCAACAGCAGTTACTTTTGCGCCTCTTTCCAACATTGCAAATGACTGGTCTCCTGAACCTGCTACGGCTAAAACATCATCTCCTTCTCTTATATCTAAACCTGTAACTATCGCTAGTAAATCTTCATTTGTACGATGATATTCTGGTCTAGGTACTCCTAAGACTAAATCAACAATCGCGTCTATTGAGCTTGTTATAATGTTCATATCCAGAAAAGAAATCAACACTCTTTTAAATTTATCTAAACTATCTACATTTCCATTTCTTCAATATTGCCTTCTCTAACTTCTTCGCCTTCGCCTTCCTCTAAGATTTCAATCTTTCCAAACTTCCCAGCGGTTAACTGCTTCTCACCCTGAAACTCACTAACATATCCATTAGTAATATGAATCTTTGAACCAACAACAACTTTTGGAATATCATCATTCCATAAAGTCATTTTTATCTCTCCAGAATCATCTGTAACAATCGCATTACACACACTCAATTCCTTTCCAAACTTAATCATACTTCTAGGCTCGTCTTTGCTCTTAACAATCACAATGACATCGACTTTTCCCTCTCCAGATTTAAGTTCAGAAAGTTTCATTTTAACTCCGATTCAATTATCTGTTGAAAATTACTATAAGGTAATGCACCATCAACCTTAACTCCATTAATAAAAAATCCAGGAGTTCCCGAAACACCAATAGAAGAGCCATAAGCAGAATCACTATTTATCTTTGCATCATGTTTTCCAGAATCTAAACAGGTAGTAAATGTATTGACATTCAATCCAAGCTCTCCAGCCCACTTAATGTAACTATCTTTTCCTAATAAACTCTGACCTTCAAAGATTTTATCATGCATTTCCCAGAACTTTCCCTGATCCGCAGCACATTCAGAAGCAACAGCAGCAGGCATAGCGTCAGGATGAAAACCTAAAGGAAAATGCATAAACACAAGCTTTGCTTTTCCAGTATCTATATAATTTGTTCTTATCAATCCCAAACTCTCAGAATAGAACTTTTCACAGAAGGGACATTCAAAATCGGAAAACTCGACAATTGTTACAGGCGCATTAGCATTACCTTCAATATGGGCATCAGTGGGTATCTTAACATCTACCCTCGCTCCATCGGTTCC
>Ga0066639_10000991_pt1 | contig 25401 bp, 22 predicted proteins | sample CryGeyCG2114_010_2_FD_59504 | JGI IMG/M metagenome (GOLD analysis project Ga0066639, IMG submission 59504) | Groundwater microbial communities from aquifer - Crystal Geyser CG10_big_fil_rev_8/21/14_0.10 | ecosystem: Environmental > Aquatic > Deep subsurface > Groundwater | place: USA: Utah...
AGAAAGCTCTTTTGGTTCTCCCCAGGATATAACAGGCAAATCTTTTTTTATTTTAAGAATCGCAAGATCCGCATTTTTATCCGCCATCAGTATTTCTGCGGTCTCAAAACTGTTATCGGGTAAAACAATTTTTGGACTCGGTTCAAATTCAATAACATGGAAATTTGTTATAATAATACCACCTGACTGGATTGCAAACCCCGAGCCTTCCGCTTCTCCGCCAACAACGCGGACAACAGACTGCCTTACTTTTTCAATAGTGGCTTTCTCATTACACGCAATTTTATTAGGACCTCCGAGTTTAAACTCTACTAAGTTAAGGCGCTTACTTAAAGTTTCTATTTGATTGTTTTGAAAAAATAATATGCCGGAAAAAGCCAAAAATATTAAAAAAATGAATATGTACTTTTTTAGTTTTACAAGTAATCTACCAATAGGCCTTAAAGGAACAAAAGTATATTTCCTATATTTGAAAAATATGTATACCAGAACGGAATAGATAAGAAAGTCTGTGAGAACAGTACCTAAAAAAGAGTCAAGATATTTTCTGAAGTAAATTATGGCTGAAAGAAGAATAAACGATTTATATTTCAGTATTCTTTTTAAGAATGTTTTCTCCCGCCTGCTTAACTTTTTCATCTATTTATCCTTATAGAACAATCCAATTCGAAAAGCAACGGGGGAAACCTAGAAATTAAGAAGTCAAATTAATTTTAAAAAACTTATAAGAAACACACTTAACATGTAGTATATGTGCGTGATTACATAAAATGTATCAGTTTTTATATATACAATCATACGTGGACTAACTATCTTATAATTATTAATACTCTTCTACTTGCCCATGGATTATCGTTAGGGATATAATCTAAATACGATTAGAATTGCCTAAGCTTATAGAGGTGTAAACATGGCAGAAAAAAATAAAAGTAAAAACAACACAGCCCTAGTTTTAATAATTGTCTTTTTGTTTCTGGGTATAGTTTTTTTTACATTAAATAAGCCAAATTTTTTGTCTACTGAAAAAGATGCAAAAATTAATAAAACTGAACAATTCCCGATAACTATTCCGACCTCTGATATAACCGTTATTCCTACAGCTATTCCGTCTCCCACTAAAACACCTGGGCCACCTTTTGACTATAGCGGATGTGTGAATACAGTAAAAAATTTGCATACAAGATGTGTTGCTAGCTGCTATTCTGAATCAGAAGCTAGGAGTCAGGCATGTCCCAAAAATGACATTAGTGCTTTCGAAAACTGTTTAAGCCAATCCATGAATACATACACAACTTGCTTAAACAGTTGTCAAAATACGTTTAATCAGCAGATTCAAAACTGTAAAGCTGGATATTTTCCATAATAATTATGTATCTATCTAAAAAAACTTTAATTGGGATAATAATATTTTTAAGTCTTTATTTAATTTGGATTACCGGATTACCTTTACGCTATTATAAAATATTTACTAATGCCAATGGCGTAATGAATTCAACCTCCATTTTCTCTCCTGACGAAGTCAAGAAAAATGAATTAAAAGATACGTACAACCAACTTATCCAATACGAATTGAACGACGACTATACAGCTCTTTATGAGTTTTTAACACCGAATGAAAAATCACAACTTACTCTTAGTGATTATATTCAGCAAAGAAGTGATACAAAAAACACATACAATCTACAATACTCCGTAGACAACGTAGAAGTAAATGGAGATGTTGGCATTATTACGAGAACATTATCCTATTGTAAAATTGAAGGCTGTAATGGTTCTGATAGAATATCAAGTGCCTTAAAAAAGAAATACGAATACATCAATGGTAAATGGTATCATGAGCTTCAAGACACTTTATACTGCGAACGACAGAAGCCTTACGTTGTCCCACAAGAATTTGAAAGAGGATTCAGCCTAATAATTCAGAGACTTGGACAAAGCAACGACCCAGTTGCAAATAAAAATGCACAAAGATTCAATGGTATAAAGAACTGCCTTGATATTCAATATGCAAATTCTGATGATGAGATGTCGGGAGCAGAAGGAGTTTTCATGTTTTCTAAAGACAGTTCACCAGAAAAATTACAGGTATTTGTCTCACCGAGATATCAGGCAAAAGATGATTTGCTCACAGCTATATTGTTGAGTCATGAAATCAGTCATGCTTTAATTTTTGCAATAGGCAGCCAAGACTCTGTACCATGTTATAAAAACGAGTCAATCGCATATAGAGAACAGATGAGATTTTTAAGTACACTAAATCAAGAAGAAATTGCTTCAATAACATATAGATATAACAATAGGAGCTCTGAAGAAGCTGTATCAGTAATCAATTTAATAGTGGGATTGAATAACACTTACGGAGCAACGCCTGAAGATAAGGCACTAAATTACGTCAAGAATAGTACCTTTTATCAGAAGCAGTGTGGACGCAAATGATGCAATATGAAAATTGTATGTTTGGGTTGGGGTTCATTAATTTGGGATCCTAGAGACTTAAAAATTAAAAAAGGTGGCTGGAAAGAGGATGGCCCAAGGTTGCCCATTGAACTTAACAGAATATCTACGGATAAAAGAATAACTCTTGTTATAGATAAAGATACAGGAACGGAAGTTAATGTTCTGTGGACATTAATGTCAGTAGATGATTTGCCCGATGCAAAGGAATCCTTAAGAATAAGAGAAGGTACCACATTAAAAAATATTCATTCCGTATCGAAGTTGCAGTCTTCTAAGTCGCTAACTGATATCCAATTAATCGTATTTGAGTGGCTAAAATCAACAGATTATGATTGTGCAATATGGACAGGACTTTCTTACAAAAATAATGAGGGTGAGGAAAAAAGCATGACATATGAATATATAAAAAATCATTTATCAAGTCTTACTTGTATTGAGGCAAAATTAGCAGAACGGTATATAAGAAAAACAGCGAAACAAATTAGAACAAAATATAGAGATAGGTTGGAAGCAGAGCTTGGATGGACACCCATTGAGCAATAAATTTTGTTGTTTCACAGGTTTTCACTAAAAATTTTACTTATTTTTTCAGAAAAAGCAATTCAAAGGCTCAAATTCATCTTTACCCTTGCCAAAAGAGGGGTACAAGCCTTTATTTGTGATCATATTTTCTCGGAATAATAATTATATTTAATTCTTAGTTTTTCAAGCATATTTGCTTCATCCTCTAATGAATTACATTTCTAGCTCTAAGAAGCCAACGCCTGGAATATTATCAGTATTTGTAATTAGCGCACGATCTAAGAATCTATTAAATTCTTCACAACTTGTTTCTGGTAATAATGCACATGCATAACAGGCAGATAAGTTTAGCGATTCGAAGCCTTGGCCTTGGCTTTCTATGCACAAGGGGTCATTAGCACACCACTGAGAAACTCCTATTGTCGCATCCAATACGGCGGAAAGTCTTTCAGGTCGTGCTTGCCTTACAAGTCCCCCTAGAGTGCCGTCCGAATCACCGGCAGCTGTATAAATCAAAATGCCTTGCATAATATTTACGTTTTTCGAAGAATTGCAGTAAATCCTTTCACGCAAGGAAGCCCCAGAATATCCTGATTCAAAACTTAGCTGGCGAATAAGAAGGTGGCTCAAAGTATGTAGTAGAATATATTTTGAGCTGACTAGATTATAAGTAATATGTCGTTTTTTACATGATAATTCATAATTTTTATTTATCATATCTTCTCGTATCTTAACTTCTTTTTTCGTACACCACTTTTCAATCTTAGAATCATCAAGAGTTAAGAAAATGCCTTCACCCCGAACTTCTATTGCAGGTTTCCAATTTGATGAATGTCCTTCATGGTCAGTCAAATCTACAAGCTTGCCGACTTCTATATTCTCCTCGGAATTGGAATGTTCCACATCTGATTCTGAAGGCCTTAGTCGTGTAAATCCTATTAATGATCTTACTTCTCTTAATGATTTCACCAAAAAAATGTCTTTAATGCCGTATCTTGAGTAATCGTATCCCTTATTGCCCGGTACTACTTCAAAGTCCCTTTTATTATTAGTTGTAGTGTCATATCTGCCATGAAATGCTTGATATTCATCATATCTATAATCTTCTTCGCTCTGCAGTTCTGCTCTTTCAGACAGTTCTTCCATATCATCCACACACTTTTTAACATCTTCAAAAGTTCTACCTATTTGTTGGGATATCGCAATAAGTAAGGTTTTTTTCATTGTAGAAAATGCTTCTTTATCATCAATTTCAATGCCTGTTAGAACACTCCAATTATTGGTATCACGTATTGCTTCAAATAATGAGTCAGTATAAGGCGGGATTGTAATGGAGCTTACTACCTTAGAAAAATAAACATTACTTCCTCCCCTTTGAACAGTTATAAGCTTTTGAGAACAAGCATCATGACCCCAATCTTTTGACCATGGTTTTGATCCTCTACAACTCGTTGTGAATGCATCTGGAGAGAATGCACCCTGCATAGAACGCTTTGCACCACATTGCATGCATCCAATTCTAGATCCAGCAAGTCCAGCACCAGAAAGGCTAGTTCTATATTCAAGAATTGGATTTGAATCACATATATTGTTATTTCGGTGGACCCATTCGACCCATGGAAAATCATCGAGATGACCTTCTCTACAAGCTACTAGAAAACTCATTGGTACAAGCTTTTTGTTTCTACAGGAAGTACATTTCGGAGCTGTGGGATATTTCCTTGTATCATTAACAACCCAGCTTTCATATATCTTTAAAATTCTACATTTAGGACAAAATAACCACCGAGGAAATCTTCTGTATGGAATACCTTTTGGGAAGGTTTCGGAGGATGGAGGTTGCCTAAAATATTTTACCTTCAATCTTTTTTGTAAACGTTCTTCATATATGCTGTCTATAGGACCAGTGTTTTTCCACGAATCAATTTCCATTCCAATAAACGTACCTAGTTCTAAATTCACAAGAGCACCCGGGCCAAAGGTTGTTATTATTTGACCCCTTCTAATACTTGCTCTTGATTTAGGTTTGAAAAAGTTGTTTTTAGTCATCTCTTATTTCTATGTCGCATTCTGCATCGACGTTTCGCATTGACGTTGGCAAATTCCAAAGCCCACCTCCAGATTTATCAAACCTTTTTATAATTGGTACCCCTTGTAATTCATTTTTATAAACAATTTTTTCACCATTAGACTGATTAAAAACATTCCATTCCTGTAAAAGTTTTTTGAACTCTACTATAGTTGAATCTGCTTCTTCCGGATCAATACTCTTAACCCGTTCAAAAATATAATCTTGAAGTTGTTGGATTCCTGGTAAATCGGTTTTAAAAGCGGATGCACCATCTTCACCACTAAATTCTAATTCGCCTAAGCCATGTCTGAAAAGAGTGATAAGTATAGCACTTAATGCCCTGGCTCTAGCTGGACTAGAAAATGGAGTAACGCTGGAAGGTTCTACATTTCGATAAAACGATTCATGATATGTACGGAACCGTTCATAATGAGCTCTATCTCGAGTTCTTGCAGAGTTGTACAGGGTTACTACCAATCCCGGAAATCTTCTTCCAATTCGGCTCGAAACTTGAATATATTCAGATGTCATCTTTGGTTGTCCTCTGATAACCATTAGTCCAAGACGATCTATGTCTACGCCAACAGAAATCATGTTCGTTGCGGAAAGAACATCAATACACCTCGGATCAGGAAAACTTACAGATAATTGTTCAAGTATTGCTGGTATTTCCTCAGCACTTTTTCTACTAGTTAATTCCTTTTCTATTGCAATGTCTCTCATAAATCCGCCATATCTCTGTTTTAACGCATTTGCATACAATGGTATATCGTCATAAAGTAGTGAGATAAATCCTCCCAACTCTCTTATACTGTTGAAATAACTAACAATTGTCCAATATTTGTCTTTAATTTCGTCCTCAACTGGCAATGTATATGCAGATCTAAGAAGACTTGCCGTTAAACGTATAGAAGCAGTGGTTTGGGTTTTACCTGATGGCATCAAGCCTATATATAATCGTCCGGGCTTCTTGCTAAGTGGAATTTCTCTAGAAAAAAAAGAGTCATCAATCTCTATGCCTGAGGGAGGAAATTGACGGGTTTCTCTATTAAATAGACTTCTGCATTGTTCAGCAGCTCGTCTTACTGTAGCAGTAGAGGTAATTATCTTAGGCTGAATACCTTTTCTTGAACAAAGATAATCGATGGCGGTTTCATAAATTCCAACCAAAGTTCCAAGTGCGCCAGATATAAGATGAAGCTCATCCTGTATTATTAGCTCTGGTGGGAGATTCCGATTTTCGGAATCAGCAGAAAATAATCTAGAAACTCCTTTTTGAAATGGCATTTGGGCAAATTTATCAACTGTTCCGAATAAAAGAGTTGGTGGCGTATTGTATATTTCTTCATCAACAATAAGAACAGGTAATCGATCGTTAAACTCACAACTTTTTTCAAAACAAAAAAGATTAGCCTTTGGTCCAGTTTTCGTTTTATAGGCATACATTCTTCTACTCATACCTTCAATTAACATTTTAGTTCCACACCACGGACAAGACAGAAGAGGAGAAGGATTTTTGTTATTTGTGCCGGTTATAAACTCATCAAAGCTTTTTTTTGCTTGTTCCATTGTATTAGGGGTCGAATCCAAACCTACCCATAAACCAATGGAAACTTCCTCATTCCCCAATTTTGCGGGAGATTTGCGTCTCAATTTTTCCATTGCGCAGATTAATGTACAAGCACGTTGAAATTGTTGCGCAGTAAGAAGCCTTAAAGTATAGCGCATCATAATGGCTGTACCACCGCTGATCGACATATTCGTAATACGCCTATAAAAAATAGTAAAGGCAGATAAGCCAAGATAAGCTTCGGTTTTTCCTCCGCCCGTAGGAAACCAAATTAAGTCCACAATTTTGCGGTCCTCAGACTTGTGGTCAACAATTCCTTGTATGGAAAGAAGAAGAAAACCAAGTTGAAAAGGTCTCCACTTTCTTTCTTCAGCTTTTTTTGAATTTAGATCCGGATATACTAATGCAGCTAAGTTGGGTAGCTTTTTTTGTTTTTGGAATTCTGAGTGTAGGGATTGCATTAGCATAGCTTTATTTGCAAGGTTAAATGCTTCCATTGCTTGTTCATTTCTATCAAGAATTGAAATTCCCACCATCATTCTGTTGTAGATATCCAAGCATAGTAATATATGTTTTTTAGACACATCTACAAGATCCGCTTGCAAATCTGTGTTATTTAGATTTTCAATCCATGCTTTATATAAATTTGCAAATTCAGTTAATTTATTTAAAATACTCTTTCTATTAGAATCTTCACCAGAAAGGAATTTCATACTTAATGTAATCTGTTCGAGTCCGGGAATATCAAAATCGGTCTGAGGTATTTCAAATATTGGAAGAGCTTGTGTAAAAACGCGGCAGGCATTTTGAGATCCAGACTTTCTCTCCCAATCAGCAGCACACCCATGACCCACGGCGTAGGTTTTACGATTTCTGTATAGCAACGCTAAAGATTTTTCTTCCTCATCAGAATTAAACAAGGGAGGAGTTGAGTATTCGGTAAACAAATTCTTTGTACCGATTTTATCGGACACACTCATTGATACATTGAAAAATACATGTTCCTCATCCATCCCATTTGAACATGCAGGAAAAGTATTTTTAACTACAATCGTATACAACGTAGATCTCCCAGTTTTGCCATGCTTACGTTCACATATCAACTCTAAACCTTCGACAACTTTAACTTTTTTCGATAAATCGTTAATTTCAATGATTTGCTTATAGTTTGTGTTAATCCATGCTGAAGATGCTTTAAATCTTCTGATAGAAACTTCTAAAATGCTTTTTAGGTTTATATCATTAGCTTTTTCCGAAATAATATTTGCAAGTTCAAAATCGACTTCCTCTGCAATTACATAAAGTTTGCCATCTAATAACTTAAAATTATTCTTAAATTCTTCAATTTCTTGTATGGAATTTGATAACTCTTGGACTCCAACGTAAGTATTTCTAGATTCAATTTTCGCATAAGTTGTCCATTGAAGTTCGACTGCAAGTTCTGGATTTGCACCTTCACAATAAAAACTTAAACCTAATACGCTTGGAAAAAAAGAGTTGGCAAAACCAGTTGCAGGACTTTCATTTTCTGCATCATCAATTGTCGTAGCTTGTTCTATTTCTCCGTCTAACTTCTGTTCTTGAGTTGGGGGGTCTTCATCTCTACCTTCATTTCTACCTTCATAATCTATGGGGTATAGTATTCCAGCAGCATATCTAGTTACCGGATTCTCTGTCAAAACGTCCTGATTTTTAGGACCAACAAACTCTGAATTAATACTATCAATTAGACATGAACGAGCTTCCGCAAATTTATTTTGATCTTCATTCATAGTTATATTTTAGTAAACTCCTTAATCCTCATCTGATACTCATCGTTGAGATTTCTTGACATAAGAACGTACAGTTTTTCTCTTGCCCTAGTCATAGCAACATAATTTACAGACTCTGAATAGTTTCCGTCAAGAGAGTTCAGGTCAGTATATATAATAATACTATTTTCTAGTCCTTTATATGATTGAACTGATGCGTAATATAGTTTTTTGTTTATTGGCTCGGTAATATTGTGTTCGTCTATTTCCTCAATAAACCTTGGCACCCTCACACCCGAAGCAAACAATGACATTGTTCCCGTGCTATGTGGTGTTAATAGGGTGATGGAGGAAGGCGTAATTGATTCTTTGGATACTAAGTTATCAATAAGCTCTACTGTTTTTAAAGCCATATCTGTCTCGTTATCACACAGTTTAAATTCAACTTTGGGACCTTCAATGCGTGTTTTTCCTGCAGGAAAACCTGAAACTATAGTGGCTTGAGTTGCAATTTGAAGAGTGTTTCTAACATTTAAATCTAATTTGTATTCCGTAGCCCCTAATTTCTTTAATTCTTCATATGCATCAAGACTAAAACGATTAAAAAGTTTTGCTTGTCCGCCCGGATCTAGGAAAACGGTCCAACTGCCATCTTTCAATCCACCTTTTAATAAACAGTCAAGAGCAAGTAAATAATTTTCACAAAGTAAATCTTGTCCTTCATCAATGATTAGACAATCATATTTCTCTATCAAAGATTTTTCGATTGCATCAATAAAAAAAGTTGGCAGAATTTCACTATAAATCTCGGTTGCGGATTTACCCGCTGAAAGCCTATCAAATTTTAGTTTCAATTCTGGTAATTTGTTAATTTCTCGAAAAAAATACTTATGGATAGAAGTTGCGTTTAGGAAATCTCCTTCAGGATCTATTCCTAAGGCTTCCTTTTGGAGACGAGCTCCCAATAGTCGATTGAAACATAAAAGAAGGGTTTTTTGTTTTCCAAAGAAGTTTCTTCTCGCTTTTTCTAAGGCAAGAAGTGTTTTACCGGTGCCAGCTGCACCTGTAAAAATTAGTCTTGGATTCCCTTCCATTTGATCAAGTGCCCTGTATTGTTCTTGTGTAAACTGCATTATTTCCTCTTCAGTTTTAGAAATTTCTGCCCATAACGGAGTCGCTAATTCAAAATCTCCTCTAAAGTAGTTAATTACTTCTGATTTAGAAAGGTTTGAATTTTTGTGATAAGTAGGTGTTTTTTTATACCAATAATTTGAGATTCTATGTATATAATCATCTATTGGTTTGGTAGAATCTTTTAAGTCGTATACTATTAAATCGTCCCATTCAGGTGATAGGGTGGAAAATTCGATGTCTGGAAAAATTACGCCATAGCCGAATAAATATCCATGATTCACTCCAAATTTTGCTTCTAAATCTTTTTTCAATGAATACATTGCTGTAGACACTTGTACGAAGGGACCTTCAATTTTTCGATTTTCCTGACCGTATCGATCTTTAAACAACCAACTACCATCCTTCCGCTCAACCCTACCACCTTTAACTTCCAAACATAGAATTATGTTGTTTCCCACTAACACAAAATCTATTTCACCTTGTCTTTTACGAGAATGTTTTGAAAGACCTAGCGAATGAAGACAGGTATATTCAGACAATTCGCTAGACTCTCTTAACAACTCGAAAATTTTCCTTTCAGCGTTACTTGTAACGTCAGGGTTTATAAACGGTGGAATCATTTTTGCCATATTTATATATCATCCTCTGTTAATAATTTATTAGTCATATCAATGGGAACTTGTGACATTTCATCACTAATTGAGAAAACACGTGCTATGCGAACATGAGAGGATACCTCATCAAGTTTATTTCTCAATACCGGATCGTCAATAATGCTATCTGGTGAAACATATGATTGGGTAATTTTTTTTGCTAGGTAACGACCAATATTTATTCTAAAACCGTGTATCTTTCGAGCAGCATCTTTTACTGCATCTATGTTTTCTTTTAGCTTAACATTATCTGTTAATTTTGCGATTATATCTACAGGCGTATAGTTATCCTCATCAGGACAAACTGTAGTACCATCAAGCCAGTTTTCAATCGTAACAACAAGCCTAACCAATCCAACCTCATCTAGTTCTTTTTTTAACCGTCCAGGACCAAAATAATTTTTCTCCTTATATTCGATTAAGGCAGTTCTCCAAAGTTCTGATAATTTAACAAGTTCGATAATTTTCGGATCATGTTCGTAATAACTAACAAGCTCATCGAAAACGGTACGCTTATCACTCAAGAAAGCAACCTCATCTCCTTCTGAAAGACCGCTTACTGTTTTTGTTTCAATAATTTCGTGTTCCAAATCTAAAACTTTTATTTTATGTCCTGCTTGAAATAAAGCATGTGCTCCATCTGAGAATAAAACCATTTTTGCGCTTACCATTTCCGACTTGCCACTGTTTTGGTAGATTGGCAAAATCTTCGTCATTGTAGTAGATATCATTTTTTCAAGATCAAATATTTCTGTTTCATTGATTTGCTGGATCGGTTGTATTGTTTTATCTTCGAGTAACTCTAATGGAATTTTTAAAATCCCCGCCCTGTATCCAAGATCTCTATATCGCATATAACGCCTGGTATTATAAAGAAGTGAAAGTTCAAAGCCCTTCTTTTGCAGAGGATAGAGAAGTATAAAATTCTTTTCAACCCTGGGTTCTACCATTATGAAATCTGTTGATGTAGGCTTGAATGTCCATATTATAGAGTCACAACCAACTGCTTGTGTAAGGTTATCCGTAACTATAATTTTTGAACGTAGTGAAGGAAAACCTAGTTTGTTAAGCTCTGAAATAATTTTCTCTTCTACAGCTGCATCTATATCTGGGAATTTAGGATTAGTAAGAACACAAATTTTTCCAAACACATTTTCTCTTATGAGCACGGCTGCTTGATTACATTTTTCAGAGTATTTTTTAAACGCACTAATAGCAAATTTTAGGTTTTCTAATAGTTCTAAGGCTTTGTTTCTAAAATCTTCTGGAAGAATCCCATTTCCTAATATTTTCAAGCGTTCCTCTAGAATCGCGATATCTTCTTCAACTGTTCTCTTACCGTCTTTGATAAGAGTTACGTCAACAGAATCTAAGGGAAGGGGGGATTGAAAGACTCGGCTTACAATACTTGCCATATGAAATGTTAGTTTTTGCAAATCTACATTGCCGTAATCGCTACACAACAAAAACAAATCGCGAACTAGTGTCTGGAGCAGATTGTGTTTTTCAAGAGTCATACCCTCTGGATATGAAACTTCTATTGGTAAATCTTCATATTTTGCTAATCTAAAGGGAACTGAGTTGTGTTTGGCGACCATCATATACAAGTCGTTATTTGCATTAATATGCTTTCGGTTATGTTCAAAATCCTCCAGCATAAGATCTATAAAATCTTCTTTGCTCCAAATCCATATATTGAAACCCAATCCAGTGTCTAGCTTGTCTATAGAATCAAGTCTATCGTAATTTTGTAACCAATAAATATCCTCTAAATTATATTGGTTTCTAATTGATGCCAATAAGCTACCGTTATTTAAAACTTTTCCGCGTGCATCTACGAGAAGGTTTTTGATGGAAGGTTCCGCCTGCAAAATATCATCTGCCGTTGATAAGCTTGATACAAAATAGAACATAAACGATCTTTGTATATTATCCCTACCTAATCGCTGGCGTTTTTCAGACGTACACTTAACAGAAGGAAACATTTCAAAAAACGCAACTCCATTTATTGAGGTTTCTTTTAGTAACTCTATCAGGCGTGACCTTTCACTAGAAATTAAGAACGGAGAGTAACCGGATAAACCTATCTGTTTCAAACTATAACCGAGTAATAATTTTAAAGCATCTTTTACGTTTTCTTTTGCTCTTTTACTATCATACGTGTCCGCTGTTATTTTACTACCTTGGTATTTTGAAAGTTCGGAAAAAAATTGAAGCGGAATTTCCTCAGACGTATGATATTTGTCATCATATGAGATTTTAAACCTTTCAATATTATCTACCGTGTTTAAAATGATCCCTCCGTAACGGACTACTTTCCCATTGTATTCAACCAATTCCTCGGATATAAAATCATTCTGTTTTAGTTTGGCATTATGGATAATGCTAGATTTATAGGTAGCAAGGCCCATTATCACAAGGAGATATATATCCAGTAAGTCTTCTTTCGAATGAAAAATTGCTATACTTTTATTGGTTTCGTCTAAAACATTGTTTTGAATAAGAAGTGCGTTAAGCATTTCATAGCCACCAATGTGTATTGGGTTACCTCCAACAGATAATTGCAAGTCCTGTAGCTCAGGCATGCATTCTTTTACATAATTAATAATACGTTGGCTAAACATAAAAGTCTTTCCAAAAGTTTTTAGATATCAGGTAATTAGTTCTCTTATAGGATAAGATTATAAAGTATTGAGGAATGTTTTAATAGTATTAGCTACTGCTTCTGCTGCAACATAAGGCACACCATTACTGATCGCTTTAAACATATCAGATAATGTCATTGTATCCGGTAAGATAAATTGCTTAGGTAGAGACTGTATTGAAAGAGCCTCAGCCACTGAAAGTCTTCGGGCCTCATAGGGGTGCAAGTGCACTTCATTATTCCCATATGCAACAGTTGGCGAATAACGCCATCTATGTAATCTTTTAAAAGATTTTCTCGAAACATCCCCCTCCCGAGTGTTTTTGAAACGCAACAAAGCCCGAGGCACGAAATAATGCTTTGCGTTAGGATGTAGATTGACCTTATTCTTATTAAACCAGTACTCAACCATTGTATCTACGGGGATTCCAGCAGGCCTTTTACTCAATACATTGTCATACATTTTTTCTACCTTTTTTAATTTTGGGAAGATTTTTTCTCTTGGATATTTAATAAAACTTTCCCAAGGAAAGACCTCAGACTTAAGGAGATTTTTTTTATCAGGATCTAAAAAATCTAAAGGTATTAATTCACTTCTAAATCCTACAAGAATAATACGATCTCTATCTTGCGGTACACCATATTCCAACGCATTTATTAATCGCTCGATAAGTACATATCCGTGCTTTTGTAATGTTGCTTTTAATTCTTCATAAAAAATCCTATGACTTTTTGTCCTCCATAAACCTTTTACGTTTTCAAATAAGAAAAAATCCGGTTTTTGCTGACTTATAAGGCTAATATATGTAGATGAAAGTTTTCCATGACGTCCTTCTCGTCCACGGTTCTTTCCAGCTATAGAAAAATCTGGGCAAGGAGGACCCCCAATAAAACCTATTAATGCATCTTGTTTACGTGCGTCATTTATATAATTGGTTAGTTTTTTTCTTCCAGAACCTTTTGTAAGATCAGCCATATCTCCTTCATAAAAACCATACCTAGGCTTCGACATTTTCATTTTAGTTCTGGAAAACCTATACGCATTCAAAAAAGATTTATTTAGCTCGTTTACAAAAGCTATCTCATAACCGCTTGTCTCAAACCCCAAATCTAGAAAACCTGCGCCGGCAAAAAAAGAAAACACGATATTCTTTCTAATTTCTGTCTTGTTTTGTTTTTCAGCTTTGGTAACTGCTTTTTTTATGCTTTTATTCATTATTAATAGTGTCCACCTTTTATCCTAGAGATATCGAATAATTATGTCAAACTTTAAACATTTATTCTTACATCCACAAAACATCTATTTCGCAATCCAATGTTCCTGTATGTTTTGCAGTTAATTTAAGTATAACAGTTGTGCTAAAAATTGTACTTGTTCCTGTTTTAAAATATCCAAATGTAGTATAATTACCCTATGAAATTCTATCACGGAACGGACAATCCAAGCCTTGAATTTCAGGCTGTTAAGAACGGAAAAGGATATCACCCTGGAGCAGGACCTGTAGAGTTTTTAGGGCCATCATTTACCGATAGTAAAGAAGTGGCTCAAACTTATGGAAAATTTATTCTCAAGCGTGAATTTACTCCAAAAAATCCTAAAAAATACAAAAGCTTAAATGCTCTTAAAAATGACATTATGAAAACTTTCGGACTTAAATCAGGAATAAGCTTAAGTGAACAGTATCGAGATATTGCAGACAGTTATAGAATCAAATTACAGGCGGAAGGGTTTGACGCAGTAATTTTTCCTGAAGGAATAAAGACGTCAACAAATGAAAAGATAGCCAATACAGTAATTCCCGTGTCTGATGTATTTTTTAATGAAGACTAAATGAGAAGATATATCTAGACTGAGGTTTTTACGATTGTTCTTTTTTTCTCAAACTAAAAACTTTTTAATCAATTTTTATTTTATCAACTTGTGAATTTGATACATTTTCTCCTCCAATAATCATCTTAATTGCCTTTATTCCCTTAAGTAGCATCTCTGCTTGTCCTGGAGTTGTGTAAGGCCCCCCAACATTGTCAGTGCATATATGCTCTTTATTTTTTCTGATTGAGTATAGGTTTGATATGCTTTCCGATAAGTTCGCCTCATCAAGACATGTGGTTTTATCCCATTCTTCGTAAGACTCGAGCAGCTTCTTGAAGTTATCGATATGTTTGTTGTTTGATAACACATACGTTTTTTTGTTTGAATCCCAATCATAAAAATCCCACCAAAGCATCCTGCACCGCCCATAACACCCTAGGTACCCAATGTCTCCAGAAATAGTAAAGCCTTCTCCGGAATATGAAAGATAAAAGTAGGGGTCGCGAGTCGAATAATCTTCGCCAAAATCGATGTTGACCCATCTGCCTTGGTTGTCCTTAAATGTTTTTTTGAAAATTGTGCTATATGATTCTTTTCCTTTTCTAAATATTCCGATTGCACTGTTATTCCACGACTTGTAGTCAATTAGGGAAACTATAGATACGTAATCAGATCCATCTTTGGTAAAAACCCTAACAGACTGCCTAACTTTATCCGGTTTACTTTCTTTATTCAAGTAGAACCTGAAAAGGTCAGGAAATTCTTTGTCATTAACTATTTTGATAGATCCTCTATATAACGCATTATCACAAATTCTTACTATCTCTTTTCTTGACGAAGTATCTTTTACTTCATATGGGTTAACGCAGTTATCTTTCCTATTTAAATAATAAAAGAAAGCAGTCATAAGACCTATTGCAAATAAAATTATTACAATAAATTTTAAGTAAGGTTGTAGTGTAGCAATCGCTTTGACGGTTTTTCTATTTTTTTTCTCTACATTATCTTTCGCAAATGACTGAGAAGATCTATAACCAACGCTCTTTTTTACAATTCTCAAGGGTAAGTAAAGCAATGAACGAATAGATGCACCAACTTTTCGAAAAGTTTTTTTAATACCAAGCGTAAGATGAAGCACTAATAAAATAATTAGTAAATTTGTGAGAACGGGTCCGATAAGTGCATCAAGGTAATATCTATCAAATATAAAAATTATTAAGACAATTGCAATTATTACGCTATTAATTTTTTTTCTGTAATTACTTCTCCCCGAACTAAAGACATTATTCATACTACTTATTCTTATAAATCAATTTGAACAGGAAAGCAATTAGATTAAAATGGCGACCTCTTTAACAAGTCCTTGACTTCAATGATGCGTTTTGATATAAACTGATAAAGTTATAGTAATTTCTAATGGGCTGCCTCCGGGTAGCTCTTTTTGTATCAACTCGCAAGAAAGGAGGGGATATTATGAAAAAAGTAATTTTTGCTCAAGCATTTATTCTTACAAGCTTACTTACTGCTGCGCCAGTTTTTGCCCAAACCGCTGACGTTACTCCAATTAAAAATTTTATCATAAGCATTATAAATATCGTTGTCAGTCTTGGAGCAGTGACGGCTGCAGGGTTTTTCGTATGGGGAGGGTTTGGATACATTACAAGTTCCGGTAATCCTGAGTCACTTGACCGAGCCAAGAACACACTAAAATATTCGGCAATCGGCCTTGCAATCGTTCTTGCAGCATTTGTAATTATCAGAATTGTCGTTCAAGTTGCAACAGGAGCTTTTGGAACAGGAACAAGTTTATAGAAAAGAGGTGTCACTTATGAAGTTACTAAAATTTGGGTTAACTGCCTTTATTTTTCTCTTTGCAGCAACACCTGCATTTGCTGCCGGTACTGCCGTGACTTCTTTTACTTCCTCTGCTCTTAATTTTATAATACCAATTGCTACAGTTGCAGCGACTCTTTTTATAATTATCGGCGGATATCAATACATAACATCTGCCGGTCACCCCGATGAGCTTGAGCATGCCAAAATAACACTCAGAAATGCCATTCTAGGACTTGTTATAGTTCTTGCCGCATCATTTATCGCCTCTCTTTTTTCTCATGCCTTTACAACGCCTTCGGGTAATTTCTCCTCCGCCCAAATTGCTCTTACTCCAATACAGCCAACCACCCCCTCAAACGGACTGACTCAAGTTTTAATTGACGCAATATCTTCTTTTATGCAAAACATAATCCAATCCGCGACAAAACCTTTAGTTGACGGTATAGTCTCATTCCTAACGACAACACCGCTTCTAGCAACCAACTCTGTGGTTTTTAATTTCTGGCTAGTAATGGTCGGAATTACAGATTCTCTTTTTGCCTTAGTTGTTGCTATCCTTGGTTTTCATCTGATGAGTGCTCACGCATTGGGATTTGATGAAATTGAATTCAAGCACATGCTACCACGCTTGGGTTTTGCTTTTTTACTTGCCAATACTTCAATCTTTTGGATAGATTGGATAATTCAGGCATGTAACGCCCTTGTTAATACAGTCATATCCGCAACGGGAGGAATAACAGGTGCTTGGATACTTAACGCTTTTGACCCAGCAATTATTTCAAACGTTAATAATGTGGCTATTATTACGTTAATTTTTATGATCCTATTTATAATCCTTGCTGTTGTTCTTTTGCTTTTTTATATAACCCGGCTTATTTTTATTGCATTCGGAGCTGTTATGGCACCCCTTATCTTTCTAATTTGGACTATTCCGAAGTTTTCAGATTTTGCAGAGATATCCATTAAGTCCTACATAATATCTGTCTTTACGGTTTTTGTTCATGTTGTAATAATTCAACTTGCTTCATCATTTCTTGCAGTTCCAAATCAAAGCGGAACCACAAACCCTCTAATCTCGATTCTTATCGCAATTGGACTCTTGCTAACCCTTCTTAAAACTCCGTCACTTCTTATGCAGCTAGTTTTTTACAACGCAGGAGGATCTTTAATCAAGAAGGTTGGCGGACAAATTATGAATGTTATGGCAACTGGCAAAGGGGAAGAGAGTAAAAATGAAGGAACGACAGTTAAAAAACCAAGAAGGGCGGTTGCTATATGAAAACCGTAGCAATACCTGCTCAAATTACAACAGTTGAGGATAGAATTGCGGGAAACCTCAATTTAACCCAGCTTTTACTCTTAATGTTTCCTGTTCTATTTGGAGCACTAGTATATATTGTTTTTCTACCTGCACTATCTTTCTCATTATATAAAGTACCACTCGTCGTTCTGTCCATTATTGTATGCTTGCCCCTTGCTATAAGGATTAGAGGAAAACTTGTACTTTCTTGGCTGACAGTAATTCTTGCCTACAATTTAAGGGCAAAATATTATGTATTTGATAAAAACGATACGTATGCAAGAAAAATGCAGCTTCCAGCTTTTGAGAAAAAGAAGCATATTTTATTTAAAAAAGCCGTAAAAGAAGAAAAACAAAAAGTGTTTCCGGCTCTTTCAGTTGCTAATCTTCTAAAACTCGATGACCTAGTGACTAACCCAAAGTATAACTTTACACTTAAAAATTCGGCGAAAGGAGGGTTTCATGTTGCTTTTGAACAAGAACAAAAATAAGACGTCATCAAGGCGTCAAATACAAATAAAGGAGGTAAAAGATGGAATATTGGTGTTGCCTAATAATCAATACAGAATAATTGTTGAGACATCATCAATCAATTTCGAGCTTAAAAGTGATGAAGAGCAAGATATCTTAATAGACAACTATCAAAACTTCTTAAATTCACTGCCAAATAAATTGCAGATTCTAATTCGTGTCCGTGAAATTGACATAGACCGCTATGTAGAACAGATAAGTCGAAGCCGCGAGACGGAACAGGAGAAAGTTTTTCAAGACCAGATAGACAACTACTCAACTTTCATTAAAAATTTAGTCACTGGTAACAAAATCCTATCCCGAAGATTTTATGTTGTCATTCCTTACGAGCATCTTGAGAAAAATAAAAACTTTTCGCTTATCCGTGAACAAATGCACTTGCAACGTGATTTAGTCATGCGAGGGCTTGAAAAGCTTGGCATGAAGGCAAGAACCCTTGATAGCCTTGAGATTTTGGATCTGTTTTACAGTTTTTATAATCCCGACCAGATAAAGACTCAGGAATTAAAGGGACACACAATTGAGATGTTACTTAGAAATTAATATGTCAAATCCAATTCAACTATTAACCAATCTTTCTTTCCCGAAACTTTTTGTCTCTTATCCTAAGAAGAATCACAAAAAGACAAAGAAGGCTGAAATTCTTAAAAAAACTTTTGAATTTAATTACGGAGAACAAGACCAAGTTGATTTAATTTCATATTCAGGACTTGAAGAAAACGCATCATACATCCAAATTGGAGACAAATTTATTAAAACTCTTTTTATCTCCGGTTTTCCGTATATTGCAAATACCGGTTGGTTAAATATGCTAATTAACTTTAATCACAATATCGATATTTCATATCACATCGAACAAATCAGCGCTAACCTTGCTTTGCCAAAACTTGAACGTAAGATAACCGAACTTGAATCAACAAAAAGAGCAATGGTAAGAAATGGACAGGTTATAGGTAGCGAGGTAACTGATCCCCTTGAATCGGCAGTAGACCTTAAAAGAAAAATTCAAAGAGGACAGGAAAAACTTTTTCAGATATCAATTTACATGGCAATAACGGCTGGAAGTCTTAATGAGCTTAAGCGTTTGACAACTATTCTTGAAACAGTACTTTCAACCGGGCTTTTTTACATTAAAAACGCAACTTTTCAACAACTTGAAGGTCTTCAATCAATATTACCAAGAGGAGAAAACAAGCTTGCTCAAAAGCGAAATCTTGATAGCTCGTCTGCTGCTTTGACATTTCCTTTTATATCAAGCGAGCTTGTTCAGGAATCGGGAATACTTTATGGAATAAATAAATCCAATAGTTCACTCGTTATTATCGACCGATTTTCTCTTAATAATGCAAACAGTATAATTTTTGCCCAATCGGGTAGTGGGAAAAGCTATACGGCAAAAGTTGAAATACTTCGCCAGCTAATGCAGGGAACAAAAGTAATTGTTATTGATCCCGAACGGGAATATAAACAACTTGCAGCTTCGGTTAACGGAACGTACATAAAATTATCAGCTAAGTCTAAAGAGAAGATTAACCCCTTTGATTTTTCTTCTTCTTCATACAACAAAGAAAACGATCTATCGGAGCATATTCAGGATTTAACAGAAATAGTTTCTCTACTTCTTGGAGGTGGACTTACGGCAGAGGAAAAAGCAGCGGTTGACCGGGCAATAATTCAAACATATAAAGAACACGGATTTTCACTCAACTCTTCTTACAAGCCAAAGGAAAATAGAGACAAACGGGGTAGAAAACCTAAAGATAAGACCTATCCCTTACTTTCCGACTTCTATAAAGTTCTTAAGGGCATGAAGCAGAAAAGCCTATGTAATAAGCTTGAACGTTTTGTAAAGGGCTCACTGTCAACCGTCTTTGATTCCCAAACGAATATTGAGCTTAATAACCGCCTTATTATTTTTGATATCAAAGATTTATCCGAGTCCTTAAGACAAATTATGATGCTAGTTATTGCAAACTTTGTTAACTCCCAAGTCAAATCAAATCCACAGAAAAGAATTCTTGTAATAGATGAGGGATGGATGCTTTTGGAACATGAGGAAAGCGCAAGATTTATCTCAGGGCTTGTCAGACGTGCAAGAAAATATTATCTAGGAGTAACTCTTATTACCCAGCAGGCAAATGACTTTTTATCTTCTGAATACGGAAGGGCTATTGCTTCTCAATCTTCCCTTAGAGTTCTTATGCGTCAGGACACAACTACAATAAATAAAGTGACAGATGAGTTTAGATTGAGCGAATACGAAAGCAACTTCTTAACAACCAGCGGGAAAGGGGAAGCTCTGATTATTGCCGATCAAAACCATGTAGCAGTTAAAATTGTAGCGTCTGAAAAAGAACATCCGTTACTTACTACCGATCCAAAAGAAATTTATCTGTAATGAATGAATCCGTTTATTTTCTTAACCATTTGGTCTTTTAAAAAAGAACTTGTTTATGTTTTATCGGCTTTCCTAATCGCTCTTCTTATTCCGATCGTTGCCATTATTATTCTGACTCAAACGGGAATAAATCTAATATCTGACAGGCTAGCTACTCAAAACCCTCAAAACCAATCCGTTGATATTCATGATCCGGCAACAGGCAAAGTAATTCAAAATGTAAAACTAGATACTGTTTGGCCGGCACACGGAATGGTAACTCTTGAATTCGGAATACCCGATCTGCCATATCAACCGCTTCACTCAGGAATTGATATTGCAAACAAAAAGGGGGATCCTATAACCGCTTTTAGCCCTGGAAAAGTCATATACGCAGGAGAGATATTCTGGGGTTTTGGCAAACACATAATAATTGACCATGGAAATAACATCACTTCAATTTATGGTCATTTGGATAAGATATTTGTAATTCCCGGAGAAGAAATCAAAACAACAGATCAAGTAATTGGACTTGAGGGAAGTACGGGCTGGTCAACAGGACCTCATGTTCACTTTCAGATAGATGTCTTTGGAATACCTGTTAACCCGAGAACATTTGTTGCGGGAAACCCGTAAATTGATACTTTTACGATACTGTCAAGTAGTAATTTTAAGGCTAAATATTGGATTTTTAATTAAAATGTGATACACTAGCTTTGGTCGCGAGGAAACCCGCGCCCATCGAAAACAGGTCTTCAGCTAAAAAAGCGGAGGCCTTTTTTCGTACTATCGGGGAAGAATTTTAACCCAAAGCCATCAAGAACCCCATCTTGTGTATATAATTTGGGTAAACTTAGCTCATCAAATCTCCAGTAATCTCCGGGTTTTTTATCATATTCAAACATATGATAGATTGGATAGCAGTACAAATCAGCAATTTGAATACCGATTGTCTTGTCAGAAGTTGAGAACAATAATCTTTCAATTATATTAGGGCATTTATTGAGTATTCCGGTAGGTTCCCATCGCATTTTGTTATGTAGTCTATCTAAATCCAAACCGATGTAATGTTTCTCCACCTGTCCCTCCCTCGGATCAATGATACAAATACCATATGCGCCTTCATTTTTGAGATATTTTTGAAACCGTTCCAAAAGAAATGTATATGCAACATCATAAGGATTTTGAGAAGGATACTGAGCCCAATATGCTGCTTTATCTATTACGATGGAATATAAAACTATAGGGATGTTTTTTAAGAAAGCGGTCATATCATCTTCTAGCTCATTATACTTTGCCCTATCGTTTAGCTTTATAGGCGATGATTCTTTAAGGTCGGGATTCGCATAACGAAGAAAATTAGATTTAATCTCAGCATCTGGGTTCTGGAAGAATTTTGTTTTTATTTCTCTAAGTCGTCCTTCTATTTTAGGAATCTCGTTTTCATGAATAATGCATCCCGTTAGAATAAGAAATTTTTTCCCTTTCTGAGAAAGTGGGATTGTATCTCCTGATTCATCTATATACATTATGTGCATAGCCCTAACTATATTATCAAAATTATGGCTCATAAGATACCAGAAAGTCACTATAACTAACTAGCACACATTCTCAAAAAAAATTTGGTAAATTACAAATATGATAAATCACATGGAATACAGTGTCATGTTTGGTCGCAAATTAAAAAGAGTTAGATTACAAAAAGGCCTTATGCAAATAGATGTTGCCGTTGCTTCAGACATGAATAGAACTTATATTAGTAGGCTTGAAACGGGCAAAGCAAGAGTTACGACCGCTGTGCTGTTTAGATTAGCTAGGGGTTTAGAAATAAGATCTGCTGAATTGATATAAGCGTAAAAACAAGCTACGTATGAAAGAGGGTGTAAACAATGGCTAGAAAATATCTTAAATGGTGTAATGCTCCAATCTGGGTGAAAATTGGTAAAAATATCAAAGACTGTAGAAAATGGAAAGGGCTCACCCCTGAACAGGTAGCGTTCAAAGCAATGATTGATTTAAAAAGATATAAGCGTATGGAAAGAGCGATTGTTCAAGATATAACTTATGATGAAACATTTAGAATTGCAGCTGCTCTTAAGGTTGATGAGGACAACGTAACCTATCATTAGCAGAATATTTAGCCTACCCATACTTTTTTATAAAAATCATAATGAAATATTTAGAAGATAAACAACATTACATTGATCTTTATGATCTTATAACCATACGTAACTGTCTTGAAATGATTGATGTATGCACGAAGGCGTATGTTGAGGGTTTAAAAAAGATAGATGCCAAGAGTAAGGAAAAAGCAGAATTTGCAAAAGCTGCAAATTGGGCTGCGGGTCAATATCTTTTTCGTATTAAAGGTGATAGATATGGACAAAAAGAAGAAACAATTCAGAAATGGATCGGAAATGACCAAATTAGACAAGAAAAATATGATAAAACTCCTGAGCCTCATGGAATACTCTGCCCCAATTGTAAAAAATTAATGCATGTTCGCCTAAAGGACTTAGAGAACTCAGATAATCCTCTACGTATGATGTTTCTATTTGAATGTTCTCCTTGCAAAAAGAAAAAGTGGATTTATGAGGATAGTACAGAACGTCAATCAACACCGTTCCTTTGCCCCAAATGTAAAGCTGAAGCAGAAATGAAGCTTATTAAAGAGGGGAAGGATAAGATTATCTGGAAAACAATTTGCTCATCATGCCGTTTTACAGAAACCACCATAGATGATTTTAAGAAAACTAGGATTGAAAGAGAAAAGAAGGAGGAGAAAGACAAAAAGCTTTTGGAAGAGTACAGGGAAGCATTTTGTTCTGAGGAAAAGGGAAAAGAGGCTTTTGAATATATAGAATCTCTCCCGGTTGCTGAAGCTGTTTATGAAGAGGAGTTAAAGAAGTTTGATAGCCCCGCCTATCAAAAGGTTTCTCAGTTGAGAAAACTTAGCATCATAGATTTGGAGAAGTTACTAAATAAAATTTTTGAAAAGGAAAAATACAGTAAGCTATCATTTGATAAGCCTGAAATGGGGCGACAGGTTATTGTTGCTTTCAGTGTTCAAGACACTAATTCTTCTCGTAAACAAGACGCAAGTACGAATCAGTTGCAGAAACTTATAAAAGATATTCTTGAAGATACGAATTGGCGTTTAATGAGCGACGGGATATCTTATCGCCTTTGCTATTTATCCGGAAGGCTAAAAGGGTATGAAAGTGAAGAAGATTTTTTTGAGCTTTCGGGTCATAAAAAGGAAGAAGAAACATTAGAAATAGACTACGACACAAAAACGAAATACATGGGTAACAACGTAGTGCAGTTGGCAAAGTTAATGGGAGAACACAAAGGTGTCGAGAACGTTCGTAAAAGAAGACTAGAGAAAGAGCACGAAGGATTTTTTCTAGAAGATGGTAAAGGACCGTATTCTTGCGGAATATGCGGAGAAAATCGTTATGGTAATGAAATTTGGTGGAATCTAGACGGACTGCGTTGTGCTGACTGTTGGAGAAATATTAAAAAAGATGTAATCCCTTCATTAGGATACAAATACGACAACGATAGTGTTTATTTTCAAGATTGGCAAATGAAATCCGATTATAAAGTTCAACCCGGAACAAGGAGAAAGCTCGAACGCGAAGGACTCTTACGTCCTAGAAATCTCAAAAGACAGGACGGAACAGTGTACTGTACTATTTACTTAGTTGCTGAGAACAAAGAATTCCTTGAAAAGCATCCAAAGGAAAAGAGGCAAGGGATGATTATTACAGACCTTTTAGGAGAGAAAGTGGAGCTTTAATTAGATAGGTTTGTCTTTTCAGGCTCTTTTTCTTTTGCTGTTACCTCTATAAATGTATCAGCATTACCAAGAAGTTCCATAAACTCGTCAATCTCTTCAATCTCTTCAGAATGATTAGGATGAAGAGCCTCAAGTATCTTTTCAACATCACTCTTGCTACCTATATCTAGTTTGTGTTCATGGGCATACCTAAGTACGTCTACGACTAATTCAGATTTTTCTTCAACAGGGTCTTTCATATTTACCTCCTTTCGATTATAACAAAATTTAGCTTAATCTTTCCTTAGAAATCCTACCTCATCATACCTTAAGAATCTAAACATTTCCTCAGTTAGTTTTTCGCTTTCAATTCTTCTCATAAATTCACGGCTATATGACTGTGATAGGATATTCAAGCTTCCTTCCCAAAGAAGTTTTCTGTCAATCATGGCAAGCTTTCTGTGATGTCCGCCACTAACTAATAATACCTGTACACCTAGAGCCTCAAAGTACCTTATTCCAGCCTCAGCTTGTTCTGCCATAGCTTGATCATGCTCAAACGGATTTCGGGTCATGATAAACACCTCAACGCCTCTATCTACTAAATTTTTAAATACATATTTAAGCTTATTTAATCGGGGAATAGTGAGATATGGGCTTTCAATAATAACTTCCCCTTTTGCTTCCAACAAATCTTGTTCAAATTTGTTGTAAAAAGTCTTTTCACTGCATAAAATAGAGTTTGTACAATCAGAGACTGATTGGGAGTCTACCTTTGACTTTCTGAACCAGCTCATTGTTTTTCCTCCTTTTTGAAGTGGGAAAAGGCAATAATGAGCCTAGTTTTTTCTTTTGGATCAATAGTGGAGGTCAGATAGGTTCCGACATCGTCCCAGATGGTGCACAAATACAGCTTTACTTATAGGCTCATTTCCAGTATAATATCTCTCTATGGCAAACG
>Ga0066639_10000993_pt1 | contig 25388 bp, 22 predicted proteins | sample CryGeyCG2114_010_2_FD_59504 | JGI IMG/M metagenome (GOLD analysis project Ga0066639, IMG submission 59504) | Groundwater microbial communities from aquifer - Crystal Geyser CG10_big_fil_rev_8/21/14_0.10 | ecosystem: Environmental > Aquatic > Deep subsurface > Groundwater | place: USA: Utah...
ATAGCGTTGGCATCTGGTTGCGGGCCAGTTTTAACGCTCACATAACCGCCAGCCGTAATAATACGGTCAAAAGCGGACCGATCCACTACCAGATCCTTGATCACAGGAAATGCTTTCGCTCGCCATGGTTCAATGACAATCGTATCGCCATTTTTAAATTTTCTCATATGCAACTGACATGCTGTGGTTCCGCGTTCCGGTCCGTGCGGCTGACCATTCACCACCAAACCACAAGCCCCACAAATACCCTCTCGACAGTCGTGATCGAACGCAACTGGCTCATCTCCGTTTTTTATCAACTGCTCATTGAGCACATCAAGCATTTCCAAAAAAGACATATGGGAATTGACGTCTTTAATTTCGTATTTTTCGAAACGTCCCTTTTCCGTCGGCCCACGTTGTCTCCATATTTCAAGAACTAGATTCATAATTGGCTCCCGTTTACTTATAACTTCGTTGAGTTAATTTCACATTTTCGAAACTAAGCGGCTCTTTATTGAGAATTGGATTTGATGGATTTCCGCTCCACTCCCAAGCTGAAACGTAACTGTACTCGTCGTCTCGCCGAAGTGCTTCGCCCTCATCGGTTTGACTTTCCTCTCTGAAATGTCCACCACAAGACTCGGCTCTATTCAGGGCATCACGTGCCATCAATTCACCAAGTTCAAGAAAATCACCTACTCGTCCTGCTACTTCTAACTCTTTATTGTAGTTATTTGCGTGTCCAGTCAGTTTTAAATTTTCCCAATACTCTTCGCGAAGCGAAGATATTTTTTCAATCGCTTCTTTTAGACCCGATTCAGTTCGTGCCATTCCAACTTTATCCCACATCGTTAGGCCCAACTCGCGATAATATTCCATCACGGTTTTGTTTCCTTTTTCACCTACTTTTAGGAGTTTAGAAACTGAATTTTGAACTGCCTCTTCAGCCACTGCAAATTCAGTATGATCGGTTTCTAGGTCGTCGTATCCAACTTTTGCTAAGTAGTCGCCTATTGTGTATGGAATAACAAAATACCCATCGGCAAGTCCTTGCATGAGTGCACTCGCGCCTAATCGATTGGCGCCATGATCTGAAAAATTAGCTTCGCCCAAAGCAAAAAGCCCAGGAATCGAAGTTTGTAAATGATAGTCAACCCACAATCCACCCATTGTATAGTGAACAGCCGGATAAATCATCATCGGAGATTTATATGGATTTTCACCCGTTATCTTTTCATACATATGAAATAGGTTTCCATACTTTGCACGGATTGCGTCTTCGCTGTCTCTTTTTATGGCGTCAGCAAAGTCAAGATATACCGCGCGACCACTCCCTACCCCTTTACCAGCATCGCACACATTTTTTGCATTCCGAGATGCCACATCCCGGGGCACTAGGTTTCCGAAACTCGGGTATTTAGTTTCTAAATAATAATCACGAACGGTTTCTGGAATATCTTTCGCCTTCTTCTTAAGGTCCTCCTTCTTTTTTGGCACCCAAACTCGGCCATCGTTCCTTAAGCTCTCACTCATTAGCGTTAATTTAGATTGATAATCGCCCGATACCGGAATGCACGTTGGGTGAATCTGGGTAAAACAAGGATTTGCAAATGCAGCGCCTTTTTTATGACAACGCCATGCCGCCGTCGCATTCGAGTTGAACGCATTAGTCGATAGGTAATAAACACGACCGTACCCTCCGGTGCAAAGTACGACGGCGTCTCCGGTGTGTCGTTCAATATCGCCGGTAACCAAATTTCTAGTAATGATTCCTCGGGCGCGACCGTCAACTATTACCAAATCAAGCATTTCTCTTCTTGGAAAAGACTTCACCTTTCCTTCGTCGACTTGTCTCATCAACGCACTGTAGGCTCCGAGTAAAAGTTGTTGACCAGTTTGCCCTCTCGCGTAAAACGTCCGCGAAACCTGCGCGCCACCAAATGAACGATTAGCCAGGGCTCCGCCGTATTCTCTTGCAAATGGAACTCCCTGAGCCACGCATTGATCGATGATATTCGCACTCACTTGCGCCAATCGATACACATTCGCCTCCCGCGAACGATAGTCACCGCCCTTAACCGTGTCGTAAAAAAGCCTCCAAGTACTATCGCCATCATTAGGATAATTTTTTGCGGCGTTGATTCCGCCCTGAGCGGCGATTGAATGGGCCCGTCGTGGCGAATCTTGCACGCAAAAGACGCTAACGTTATAACCCATTTCTGCTAAGGACGCTGCGGCCGACCCGCCTGCTAAACCAGTACCCACAACGATAATATTATATTTTCGTTTGTTAGCCGGGTTTACGAGCTTTAGTTCTGATTTACATTTGTCCCACTTTTGTTGAATGGGACCATCTGGAATACGAGATTCAAGTTTCATTCGTTAAACTCCTGCATGCATTACATAAAGATACAATGGTAAAATAATAAATCCTAATGCCGTAGCAGCGGCAATGAGCATCGCTAATAAATATATTGGCTTTGAATAGCGAGGATAGGCCAACCCTAAACTTTGAAACGCACTCCAGAAACCATGTCTCAGATGCATTCCCAATAACGACATTATAAATACGTAAAATCCGGCCCACAAAGGATTTGAAAATGTTTCGGCAACCAGTCGATATAAATCGCGTCCCTTTTTACCGTCAACAAGAGCAATGTAACCGTCGTCCATTCCAGGACCAAATTTGAATTGCCAAATATGAACCACTAAAAAAACAAGAATGATCACACCGGTGACGATCATATTTATCGACGCAACGTTGCTTTTTGAAGGTCCGCCCTTCGAGCGAGTGGACCGATACCCTTGAGTTCGAGCCCCCTTGTTTTCAATTTTAAGGCGAACTCCCGATACGATGTGAAGCAAAAACACAAAAATCAGTCCTACTTCCATCACGTAAAGTAAAGGCCCTAAGTCACTGAGTTTTTTTGCATAGAGATTAAACGCCTCACCGCCCGGCACCAAAAGAGTAAGATTTCCCGCCAAGTGAGCAAATATAAAACCAACAAGCAATAAACCTGAAAGTCCCATCAAGAACTTTCGACCAACCGTCGAGCTAAAAGCTTTTTTCCAAGTGAGCATTTTTAAATAACGCCCTTTCGTTCAGTAAAATGTTAATAGATATCATCTAGTTGAACCCCTTCACGAGGTCGTGTCAAGATCTAATAGGCGTTTGAATTGATCATCATTCTTTTGCCCACAGATGGAACTTTAGGTTGCGACGATTTACTGGCGGAAACCCCCGCAGCAGACTTAACGTCCTGACTCGTCGCAAGAATATTTTTAACAACACTTTTAACTCGTGCGTTTTTATTAGTTCGAGAGACCTCATTTAGGAAACCCAGCACTGACGGACGTGTCGAATACGGTGCCAGAAGCTCGATTGCGCGAATTTTTTCTGACGTACGCTTTGCCGTTCGATACTGATGAATCAATTTTGCCGCATCAGCACTCTTGAAACTTCGAGCTATCTCTGACCTGCTCGGATGCCGAGACGCGAACACATCGGAATCACCCCCAACAGAACTCGGTGGATTGTATGCCGAAATAAAAAACAATATTATTATTCGTCCAATCATTTTCTTTTCCTCACCATAACACCGGGTTCATTCTCAATCGCCCGACAGACCCGGCAGAAAACAAATGTCCGTCTCCACTGGAATGGGACGCTGAGTAATTCTTAGTAGTCCACCACATCGCATGGTTGAATTGACATTCCTGAACGACACCGCAGAAGCGACCCTCTGCCGGAGAGTAAGAAGGGCATTTTTCCAAACAATCCATCTTACTTTCATTTCCGGGTGTTTGAAAGACGTTCAAGGTTTGAAGACATGCAGTCGAGGTAACTAAATCTCCCCCCGGCAATGGTGTACAAATTGGAGTATCAGTAAACCCATCATGCAGAGTTCCCTCTTTTTCACTCGGGTGATTCAATCCAAGAAAATGTCCAATTTCATGAACAAAAGTTGTTAGTAACTCATTGCTGTCATCGCTATTGTCACCAACTGTCGATAAATCGGGTAATACCGATACCGCAACTCCACTCGCACCGGTCTTGTTTAAAAATGGCCCCGGAACGCCCCCGGCTAAGCCCAAGATTGTTAAAAAATTTACACCCCCTGACCGAACTATCCTATCGACCAAATAAAGATTAACAGCTCGGCTGCCTGGACCTCCATCAAAAAATAAGTCCCCGCCCCGAGAAAACACCTCAGACACATCGTCCTCGTTTAACTCAGAAAATAAGTCTCCGCCCTTTTCGCACGGCCACTCAAAAGAGCGGACCTGGCTAATCCCGATATTTTGCACTTGATAAATTTTTGCCAAATTTTCAAACACCTGATTCAACGCCTTTTTACCACCTTCGGTCCGAGATTCGCCCACCAGTCGGTTTCCAACTAAAACGACATTCAGCGCAAACGCTTTTGTTGCATTTGCGGTAGTGCTTGTTCGGGATATCCCGCTAATTGAAATTTTTGTTTTAATTTTTTTTTGGGAGATCTCATTCCCGCCATTTTCACTACTCCCAACGATATTTGAAATAGCCGCATACTTTAATAAATATTTGCCTCGAACCCCGGATTGATTCAAAGATGGCCATTTTCCATTGACCAGTATCTTTTTATGAAATGAGCACGTTTCGCCTGAACAATTAGGGAAAACAGTTCGGCCAACGGGGCGATAAGGCCCATTGGGCGACACTTGACTCTGAAACCACAACCTGGTTTGAGAAGCGCCGGATTGAGTTTCATACGCGCTGAGTGGTGCGCTCGCGTCGACATAGCATTCTGGATTACGGGCGCACACACCTGACTCACAAAGAAATAAACCCTTTTTAAAGCACCCACTAGACAATGGTATCCACTCTCTCCCCAGCGGGTCCTTTAGGCTCACTAAAACTACATGGGCATCGCCCTCAATTCGATTTCTAGGAAAGTTCTCAGTAACTGAATTCAGGGCAATAAATCCTTCAGGTCCCATTTCTTCAGGAAGGAACAAGCTGAATTCAACAACAGAATTTTGTATGGGTTCGTTGAGGCCTACGATGATTGTTTCGGCCGACAACTTAAATCGATCTTCACTGCTTAAGTTTGTCGTGGTGTGCTGCGCGGTTACGGAGGCCGCAATCCCAGTCGTCCATGGGCTCCCTTTTATAGAAACATCACTACAAGCAAAACTACTTTCATCTAATTTAGTTAGGTCTGAAGGAGGTTTTAAACCAATCGAGATGTCCTCGATCAACTTAGATTTTCCAAAGTCGCAAGCGCTCATAAAAATCAAACCCCAACCTAATAATCCAATTTTAGTCATAGAAGGCCTTATGAGGACTTTGATTTCCTTCCCATTGGCGTAGCTCAGAGTGCGTTTTCCCATCTTTAATGTGCACCAATGCAAAAGTCCGTCGAAACACATTACCCATACCTTGAAAATCAAGTTGAATCATGCGAGTCCAAGTTCCAGTATTCAAGTACTGTTTACCCGAAGGGTAAATTTTATGCATCGGACGATGGGTATGACCAAAAATCACTGTATGGGTCCTAGGCGAGTTATCTAGCAGTTCCTTAGCAGATCCTTCTAAATCCTGAAAAAATTTTGTTTCCTGTTTTATAAATTCCAATAAATCATTGAATCTAATTTTAAATAGCTTTCCCGACAAAACTCGAGCCCTAAGAAAATAATATCCGGATAAAAAGGAAAACTTAATTGTAAACAAGGGATCAATAAATAAACCAACCATTACAAACAATTTAACGGGACGAATTTTATCAACATAAGGGCGATCCCATTTGAGACGGTTGATAATTTTCAATACATAGATACTTCCCCATGGAAGTTTAAGCAACTTATCTCCTCGATACGATTGTTCGAAAGGATCGTTCATCTCAAGTGTATTGCTCGGTTCAAATTGATTCCCGTGGCGAACTTCAACGCCCTCCTCGTAAAAAATTCGATCCTCATCGGCAATAACCTTAACGCTGGCCGATGGAAACTCACCGTTCGGATCCCACCTTCGAACTATTTTTTCCTGTACCGATGGAAAAAAAAGCTCAGCATCGTGATTTCCAATCAAATAAATAAGACGCTTTCCGGGTTTCGCGGCAAATCGACGAAGGGCACCCATGACCTCTTTATGACCGCTGAATATAATTTCTGTTTTTTCTAGGGCGATCGCCTCAGTGATCGCATCTGTAAATTCACCCTCAATAGGAATATTGAGGTAATCAAGGTAGTCGCCGGCTAAAATTAGGTCCACCTCAGTGCCGTCACCATATTTATCCGAGGAAAAGAAATCAATCAGGTCACACATTTCATGATCAAAAACAAAATCTTCGTGTGGGTTCAGCCGTCCGTTGTAAAACCGACCTGCAGACAGATGACAGTCGCTCAGTACTACTATTGCTTTTTGCGGATCTGGGAGCTGATCATCGGTCGTCACGTTAATTACTATTGTAACTCATTCGCGGCCATTTCGAAGTTTGACATCGTGCTTCAAATTATAGGATCAAAGAATTGACATTCCTAGAGAAATCTTGCAAATTCACCCAATGGCAGACAAAGCAACTCGCTGGGATGACAACGTTAAGGGCAAATATTACGTGGACGATCAATGTATTGACTGCGACGCTTGCCGTACGGAAGCTCCTAGTAATTTTGTTCGAAGCGATGAAAACGGATTCTCTTACGTTTCAAAGCAGCCATCAACGCCTGAAGAAGAAGAGCAATGCCAAGCAGCGCTTGAAGCGTGTCCAGTCGAAGCAATTGGCGAAGACGGGGACGAATAAGGCTTCCTTCTGCATTTCTAACTAAAGAAATAATATTTGTTATTCCGGTTGGGTGGCAATCGCAAATTTTTCTGCGCCCGACTTTCGCGCTCGATCCATGACTTCCACTGCAATTCCCAAAAATGCTTTTCTATCGCCTTCTAAAATTACTAGTCTAGAAGCTGTTTCTGAGAATGCTTTTTCAAGGGCTTGATTAAAAACATCCCAATCGCCAACTGGTACTTTCATTCCTGCAATTTCGATACTTCCGCCCGGCAAAAGGGAAACCACGACACCATCACCTTCTACCGCACTTGAGGCCTCGCCTCCCCCGGGAAGATCCACGTCTACACCCATGTCAGACATCACAGAGCTAGTGACCATAAAGATAATCAGCAAGACTAAGAAAATATCCGTCAGTGGCGTAATATTAATTTCCGAAAGAACAACTCCCTCATCATTTTGGTCTGGATCACTATTGAGCTTGGTTAACCCAGCCAAAACAAACTCCCGTTAGATGCACTTGTGAAAATCACAGCTCGCGAGGTTCCATTAATTCAACTACTTCCTCGAGTTGGGTACGAACGGTGAGAACCAACGAAACCCAAAATGTTTGAAATGCGTTGAATGCAAGCGACGCAATAACCGCAACGACAATTCCACCAGCCGTCGCAAGAAGGGCTTCGGCAATTCCAGCCGATACGACGGCAAAACCGCCCTTTCCGGCTTCGGCGATATTAAAAAATGACCGGAGAATTCCAACGACTGTCCCATATAATCCAATAAACGGCGCAGTCGTCGCAATCGTGCCGAGAATCCAAAGGTATTGCTTCAATTCGTGATTAGTCTCTTGGCGCTTTCTTTCCAACGCATCTTTCCAGTGATTTCGAACTCGTTCATCTTTTGCCTGAATCCGGTCAAACGCAAAAAGTATTAGACGTGCGCTTGGAAGGTGAAGATTTTCCTGACAGTGAGACTTCACCTGATCCAGCTCACCCCGCAAAAGTAAGTTTGTAGCCTCTAAATGGAAGGAATGAAGACTTTGCTTCAATTTACGATAACGTAGAGCACGTTCAAAAATAACAGCCCAGACAATCAGCGAACATAAAATTAGTGGGTACGACGCGTACCAGCCTTGATTAATCCACTCGAACCAATTTTTTCCACTCATTTCTTGCAAAAACTAACGGGGACCCGTAAATATGTCAACGCACCATGAGGTTTACATCCAATTTATTTTTCCAAATAGTAATCGTTGCCAGTACCTTCGGCAACTTGGCCTGTAACTCGCGTCATAGTCAAACGTCTAATTCGTATAAGTCTGACAGCAAATACGCCTACGATTTCGATTATAAATCAGCGAAAAAAATCAACTTTCAGTACTTCGCTCAATCAGGATCGATTCGATTCGAAGCAATAAAAGATTTTGACGCTTCAAGGCGCGGTCGCCGACCCATTTGGATAATTGAATCGATTTCAACACCGGTCCCAATCGTTGATCGCATGGCCGACGGAAACAAGGTCGAAAAATTACTAGACCTACTCGGGAGCCTTAAAACAATCGAGGTCATAAAGGGGGGGGACGGTGCACCCCCAGGCACGAAAAATCCAAGGGCGAGCTTCGAGGTGGCACTAGAGGTTGGTAAAATAAAATTTGAACTTGGTGAAACAGATCTAAAACGTGGGACGCAGTACCTCAAATTGACGTTGCCGGACCACACCGTGCGTGGCCTCATCGTTTCAGGTGGGTTAATCCAATTTATGGAAGATCATTCGAAGACTGATGATTTTAGACACAAGCGACTATCCCCGATCCCAATCGACGAAATCAAAATGATTCGCATCGACAAAAAAAATAAAACGAAAACCGTACTGGTGCGCGCTGGGAGCAAGTGGAAATTACAAAAGGGCAAACTCCCTCCCAATACAACGGCCTCACAGCTCGCTAATGAGATTTTATTGATCGAGATTAAAAACTTTAATGACAATTTATCCTTTAAGCCAGATTCCCTCAAGTCGACTGCCAGTGAGTACACGATCGAACTCGCTCGATTACTAGGAAAAGATCCAATTTCACTTCAATTAAAAATCGAAAATAACGGCAATAGCCTTGCCTCTACACCTTCCCGGAAAAACCAGGACTTCGAGGTCGAGGGATCGGCCCTAACAAAGCTACGCGCTCTATAATAGCAACTGAATCGACGCCAATAAAATCATTGATTGAGAAATGTGCGCGTGAAGGGTCTCCATCGGCAGTTTCTGTCCACGTTACTGCGGATACCCAGGCGCCTGAATCAAGAGCCGAGGTAATACCTGCCTCCGAGTCCTCAAATATAAGGGTTTCATGCGGTTCTACACCCATTCGAGAAATTGCATCGATATATCCATCCGGTGCAGGCTTTCCGCGAGCGTAGTCTTCGGCCCCAAGGTAGAAATCAAATTGACTTAATATTCCCATCTGATTCAAGATTATTTCAATTTCGCGCCTTCTAGAGCCGGATACGAGAGAAATTTGAAACTTACCCGTAAAGTCCATTAGCGTCTCGATTATTCCTGGCGCTTGCACCAGACTTGTTTTAAGAGCGGATTCATAGGCAGAAAATATTTCATCTTTAGCCCGTTTATCTGAAAAAGGGATCTTATATTTAGTTCTAAGATAGGCAAACGAATCTTCAAATCTTCGGCCTATAATAAATCGCGCATCAAATGGCGCTAGGCCTAGTCCCCAGCGCTCGAAACACTCTTTTACGATCGCAATACAGGTCGATTCCGTGTCTACAATGGTGCCATCTAAATCAAAAACAATTGCTTTTAGCGTTTGTTGAGCAGTCGTCATAACGGTGTTTTTAGCATATTTGACCGAAAAACGCCTTTTTTTAGCAAAAAAACAACAAAAACATGAAAAAACTACTTGCGGAGAAGTGAATTCGTACTTAATACTTTGATTTGTAAGGACACACTAAAGAGTCTTAAGGAAAAAAAGGAGGCCAAATGGCTAAAAGAAAAAAAACAACTAAGAAAACTACACGTAAAAAAACAACTAAGAAAACGACTAGAAAAGCTTCTGGACGCAAAAAATCAGCTAAATTTTCGTTTATCGGCGAAATTCATGATGCAATTGTAGGTGCAGCAGAAGTGACTCGCACCGGCACAATTCGCATTAAACGCTCTGATGTTAAAAACATTATCGAAACTGCTTTCAATGACGGCGCAAAAGCTGCTGCTTCAGGTGAGAGAGTTCGATTCCCAGTTATCGGCGCTTTGGTTCGCAAAGACGTTAAAGCCCGAAAAGCAGGAAAAGGCACAAACCCATTCACTGGCGAGCCAATGACAATTAAAGCGCGTCCGGCTTCTAAAAAGCCACGCTGGTCATTCCCTAAGGCCCTTAAAGACACTTTCGCTAACAAGCGTTACTGGTAGTCTTAGGCTAGCAAAACTTACTGGCCGCGTAAGAAAGCAGAAATCCTGCTGGAATACGCGGCCTTTTTGTTTTAAAGTCTCAACATTCAATAAGGGAGCTCTCGATGAAATTAGTGACGTATAAAACAGATAAAAGTGAAGAACGCATTGGAATCCGATTTTCCGATTCAAATGCACCAGAGCAAGACTCCGATCCTGCACTGGGACTTATCGTAGATTTTGCTAAAGGTCTTTCGTACTTGGGTGGCGAAATGAAACTTGAAGTATCCGATGCTGCCACCAGAAACATGGTGGACTTCATTAAAGAGCAGGATAAAACTTTGCTCTTAGCGAAAAGCATTGAAATGGCATATCAGGATAACGCCCTCCCTCAAGATGTTTTCATGAGGGAATCAAAGACGACATTGATTTCACCGGTCGCCCATCCTGCATCCACTCGAGACGGCTATGCATTTAGACAACACGTTGAGGCCGCACGTCGAAACCGTGGAGTTGAAATGATTCCAGAGTTTGATGAGTTTCCTGTCTTTTATTTCACAAATCACCTTGCGACCTTTGGTCCGGGAATTATGCCGGTCAAAGAACGGCACCTAGATCGACTCGATTTCGAGCTTGAATGCGCTATCGTAATTGGAAAAGGAGGAATGGATATTCCTGCCAGCAAGGCCGATGAACATATTTTTGGCTACATGGTAATGAATGATTGGTCTGCTAGAGCACTTCAGATGCAGGAAATGAAGCTTAACCTTGGTCCGGCGAAAGGTAAAGATTTTGGAAATTCCTTTGGGCCCTATCTTGTCACTCGCGATCAGCTCAAACCCAAGCGTATCGACGGCGAGCAAGGTGAACGATATGACCTTCGAATGCAGTGCTGGGTAAACGATATCCAGGTATCAGACGGAAACACAAAAGACATGACCTGGACATTCGCGCAGATTATTGAGCGCGCAAGTTACGGAGTGCAGCTCCACCCTGGCGAAGTGATTGGATCCGGTACCGTCGGAACCGGGTGTTTTCTCGAACTCAACGGCTCCAAAATAACAGATAATCAGTGGCTCCAAGATGGCGACCGAATCCGCCTGCAGATCGACGAACTCGGAGCACTCGATAATACGGTTAAAAAATTCTAAATGAATCTAACGCTTTACCATTATTGGCGATCGAGTTGTTCCTGGCGAATTCGATGGGCTTTATTTGAAAAAAAAATTCAACATAAACTTATTCCAGTTGATTTAGTCGGCGGCGAATCGCAATCGGATGCGCATTTGGCCCGAAATCCACTAGGCTTTGTTCCGGCGTTGGCTATATCAGGGTTTGATCAGAATATGCCTCAAAAAACCCAATTTTTGGTTGAATCAGTGGCAATCTTTGAATGGCTTGAAGAAGAATTTACAGATTCGAAATCACTCCTACCCGGAAACTCTTCAAATCGTGCTTTTATTCGGCAATTGGCAGAAGTGATTGCATCATCAACTCAACCAGTACAAAATCTTTCAGTTCAAAATGCCCACTCAGATAACCCGGACGAAAAAAAGAACTGGGCAAAAAAATTCATTGCACGCGGGCTAAATGCGTATGAAACATTGGCGTCAAAAACAGCAGGTCAGTTTTCAGTAGGTGATGAAATCACCTGGGCCGACTTATGCCTCTTACCACAGCTGTATAACGCCCACCGATTTGGCGTCGAACTAGAACCCTTTCCAACCATTCGACGAATTGAAAACTCGGCAATTAAAACCGAAGGCTACAAGGCCTCTGAGCCGAGTCAATTTGAACCAAAATGAAGGCACTAATACAACGAGTTAATTCTGCTCGAGTTGAAATCGATGGCGATAGATACAGTGAGATCGGTACCGGAATCCTCACGCTGTTGGGAGTGGGCAAAGGTGATACTGAATCTGACTTAGACAAAATTTTAGATAAAATTCTTAAACTTCGAATATTTAATGATGAAAGCGGAAAAATGAACCTTTCGATCAGAGACATCTGTGGCCAACACTTAATAGTCTCTCAATTCACTTTGTATGCCGATACAAAAAAAGGCACGCGCCCTAGTTTCATTAGCGCCGAAGAACCGGAAAAAGCAAAAGAACTCTACCTCCTCGCATTGACTAAAAGCAAACTTGAGGGAATCCCGACAAAGGGTGGAATTTTTGGTGCTGAAATGAAGCTGACTCTCATTAACGATGGGCCGGTGACTTTGATGCTCGATTCAAACTGAATAAGAATTAGATTTCATTTTCCAATCCATAAAGACTTCTTATGGATTGCCCCATATAGACACCTAAACGGCTCTAGAACTAAAAAAGACAAGCGGTGTAATTCCGCACCACTCCAATTTTCCTTAATAATTTCAATAAATTGAACTGGCACGACTTTCGCTATCTAGAGGCACAACATCGACGAGGCGTCAAAAGCCTAACGGTGACAACGGGACAAACTATTTCGGGGGCAAGAGAGTAATGACTGTGTATCAGGTTTTCACATTAATCGTTTTTTTAGCAAGTCTAGTGATGGGGACAATCACTCAGGAGGCGCAAGCAGCAGAAGAGTCTTCTGAAAAATCCCCTTCTAATTCCTTCGGTCTATCTGCTTCAATCGCATCGACGAGCTCACTCCATCAGCTCTCCGATGCCCGTCGCACTGCCGATCTAAGCTTCGCGCTTATGCCAAATGCCAAACTGCCGGGTAAAATAAATTTATCTGTAACAGTGGCCGCTTCCAAGGACCTAGAAGGGGATCTTGAAACTCACTTGCTCAATCCAAATGTATTCGCAAGCAAATCCTTTCAACTAAAACCATACCTGTCCCTCACGCCACGCATCGGATCGACTCTCGCATTAAACGAGGACTCGATAAAAAGAGACTCCCTTCTTGGAGCAGGTCATCTTGGTTTCAGCGCCGGCCTAAACTTAACTAGGATCGAATCAATCAAAGGCCTAAGCATCTCGTTCAGTTCTATGCTTACTAGAAATTTACACCAGTTTACTACTTCACGAACCGGCTCATCGAATACCATGGCGGCGCTATCCAATTCTTTAGCATTGGCTTATAGCCTCACGGAGAAATTTGTACTTTCAGCTGGAGGATCTAGAGCGATCGGATGGACATATAATAAAAACGGCGATTTAAAAAACAGCTATGCACTGTCTCAATCACTCACCTATGCAGTTAATTCAAAAATAAGCGCGGATATAGGACATACGGTCGGCGGAGCAGCGTACAAAGAAAATGGGATTGAATCAGCAATAGAACTTTTTGACGAGAACCAGTCAATGCTTTTTGGTTCATTAACGGTGTCAATATAAATCTCTTAAGCGAGAGGGGAAAACATGAACTCACTAAATAAAAACAAAGTTGGCTTTTTTGCATTGGGCATAATTGCTGTAATTGGACTTCAACTATCCGGTTGTACTCAAGAACGTGAATACGAAGAAGTTTTTAAGGTAGATGTACACGAAAAGGGCGTAATTGACCAAAACGCCGAATACATGTATGTGCCTTCGGTACAAGACACGCCGAGAAAAGGATCTGCATCTCGACCACACTGGATGGGCGAAGGTAAAATCGTTAAACTCAAATTAGCTGAAAACTCACTCGATGTTCATGCGATGGAACAAGATGGCAGATATGCAGAAAATAAATTAAATAATAAACCTGTTCTCAGCATACCAGTTAAACATGTCGATTATCGATGTGCTGAAAATGCCAATGGTGAGTGTTCGAATAAAGAAGAGGAAAACACAGAAACTGTTTGGTACCAGCGTAAGTACTTTAAACCGGATTTCAATAGCACCAAAATTCAGGAGACCAATTTTCTTCCTATTCAAATCAGCAACCTCCTGTATGGCTGTTATAACGAAATAGCATCGAACGTAATTGGATATGAAATGACATCAGATACCGTCAACATTGAAATGGAAAAAACCTATAAAACATCTCTTGATTGCATCGGCTCTGATCAAGGTCTCGAGGATCTAACGTTCTCTGTTAAGTATTTCTATTCAATGGTCAAGGTCGACAAACTTGTGTCGCCGGGATACCAAAAAGTGGAATATCCAAAACTCGACTCCAATACATTTGGATTTTTTACCACTGAACAAGTTTCGCTATCCCAAGACAACCGAGACGACGCTGACGGTGAGAAAGTATTGCTGAATCGATGGAATCCGCATCGGAATGTTGTAAAGTACACGCTAACAGATAATTTCAACAAAGCGAAGTTTAGCGGCGTAAAAGCAGCAACCTACGAGGCGATCAGACAAATCAACAATGGATTAGCCAAAGCTGGAACTCCACTTAAGATCGAATTGAATGAACCGTCCTCAGCAAACCCAGGTGATTTGCGAAAGAATATGATTGTTATGGTCGAAGATCCGCTCAGCACTGGCTTGATCGGATATGGACCTTCAATCGCTAACCCAAAAACAGGCGAAATCATTCATGCTCGAACCGTAATGTATCTAGGAAATATCATTGCGTTCATTAGAAGTGCCTACAATGACATTGTTGAAGAAAAACTCAAGTCTGCCGCTTCGCCTCAAGGGGTTGAATTTAATCTCAACGCATTGGAAAAACTAGCCGCAAAGGAGACGCTGCCAAAAATCAAATTAAGTAAAATGCCCCCAACTGAAAGCGAAAGCTTAGGCGCTAGCAATCAGTTAAAGGATTCCTCAATGAGCTCGAGTGGTCAAATCAAGGGACTCGGACTCATCGATGGTGGAAGTCTGATCAAAGGGCAATTGGAATCGAAAATAATGAATCCACATGCACAAGTACAGAAGATGAGTGATCTAAAATCCGAATTGGAATTTTTCTCGGCCAATAATGCCTATCATGGAGAAATGTTCAATTTTGATTTGGCCGTCAGTCAAGGTCTTAAAGAACAACTGGGAGATCTTCCTACCAAACCATGGGCGGAACTCACAGAAGAAGAAAAGCAAAAGATCATTGAAAAACTACTTCCTTATGTTTGGGTTCCAACGCTAGTGCACGAACTTGGACACAATTTAGGACTAAGGCATAATTTCAATGGCTCTGAAGACAATGAGAACTTTTACTCCAATGAGGAACTTGCGGGTGTTGACCTAACTGTTGCCCCTGAATACAGCTCCGTTATGGACTATGCTTTTAAGACCACAAATGAACTTCGAGTCATGGGAAAATACGACGTTGCTGCGTTGAAATTTGGATACACTCGACAGGTCGACGTATTGATCGGAAAACCTGGCGCGGATTCTGAAAATCCGAAACAGGCGCAGTACAAATCTGTAAATGTCGAAAGTACTCTTTCTGCTATGGCCAGCACAAACTCGGATTTTGAGAGTCTGCTGAAGCCATACATGTATTGTACAGACGAACACGTCGCACTAAACCCTGGATGTAATCGATTTGACGAGGGAACAAGCTTGAAAGAAATTGTCGCTCATTACGCCGACTACTATCAAGACGTTTACGTTCGACTGAACACCCGAAATGGGCGACGAAACTTTTCCATGTTCAATGAAGATGGATACATTGGGTTCATTAATAGAACACTAAATCAAATACGATTGGTATTTGATGCCGGTGAGCGAATTACGGAAGAATTTGGAATTCCATTTGACCCCGAAAAGTGGGAACAGCCACCGCTCAAAGACCAATTGAGCGAAGCAGACAAAAAGTTCTTGCTCGAATTCAAGGAAGCAAGGGACATTGGTGCGCAGTTACTGGTGGACATCTTAATGACTCCAGACGCGCAGTGTTTGTTGGCTTTAGAAACAGACCCCACTTCGCCAATTGGACTTCAACCGCTTTCAGACATCAGCATGAGTATTCCTAGCTGTTACTCACCTGAATTGACGAAAGTAGTTGATCGGGTGAATCAAGGCCGACGTGCTGCGGGGCAACCTGGATTTGTGATTGCAGGTCAAGTTGGTAAGTCGTTTCGAACACTCAAGGATCCATCAAGTACTAACGCTTATGCCGATCAAATCGACGTAAGAGGTGTATGGATGGACAAGCTTTTAGCTGCCGAAACACTGCTCAAGCGTAAACACGGAATTTCGACGCTCGATAAACATCAGACCAATTACTTTCATGACTCAGTTTATGCTCCGGTAATTAAGTCTATATTTGAAGCGATCATGTTGGATGAAGTTGTGAGTAGCGCTGCTGTGTATGGACCTGATGGCCGAGTATTGAGAAATGCTGCTGGTGATATCATTGAGCTTCCGATTAAACATTCAATGAATGCGACTCATGTCATCGACGCTCCATTGCTGAAATCGGTGGCCAGGAGATTGGGATTGCCCGAAGATCAAAAAACTGATTTTCGAGCAGAATTAATCGCGAACGCTTCTCGATTTCTACCAGATCGATTTCACAACGGAGTGATCAATTCGTTTTTAGATTCATTTTCGGTGTACACGACAATACCAAATGATGGCCATACGCCTGCAGATTTCGTAAAAATCGATCTCGATGGAACTCGTTACATGGCCGCACCTGAAAACACAATGGCGCTCACACTCATTGACCATATATTGGCAAGTCGGGTGCTCGTTCCCGCTGGACCGGTAAAAGTATCGGCAGCCCTCCAATACCTTGCGTGTCAGGAATCGAATAATTCCGCCGATGCAAAGGAGAAAGAAGATGAAAAGGACAAGTGTGAAGCTAGTGATGAAGTGAAACAACTTTCAAAGGCGGTAAAATCGCTGAACGTTGCGGTACTACAGAAATTCCTTACCGGCGATCTGAAATCCGAATCCGAGTACTCGCTTTCATTGTCGGCACTCGCAGAGAGCGAATAGACCCGAGAACGGATATTCGCCTCGTCACATTACAAGGGCGCGGGGATTCAATGGAAACATTGGATCCCCAGCTCACTATTAACCTTCATATCCGCTGTCAGCGTGTCCGCTTCGACACATGATCTGCCCATAGTCATGATCCGTCCGCGAGTCTAAGCGCTGGATATAATTAAGACTAAATAGATCCATCATTAGGGCGGAATTCTACTGAATTTCCAAAGCCTTATGAGCACTATAGGCCAGATAAGTCTCTGATATATTTTTATTTTTTTTGTTGATCTCTAGCTGTATTAATCTTACAATATTAGTCAAGTATATGCTCTTATCGCTCAGAATGTAGGGATGACGTATCGATAAGTGCCTAACGGGGAATGATGAGAAATTACAGGGGATTAGTTCAAAAAAGATTGAAATGCCGTGCGCAAGCTTCACTGTGCGCCTCATATTCATTTGAAATTTTGACTCGCACTGAGTTTTTTATTCGTGCGTTCGCTGCATTTTCGCTCAGCCTTCTCATACTCCTGTCCCTCACATCGTGTACCAATGATTCAAGAACGTCATTTCGACGAAAGGGCACTTCTCTCGTAGAGGCATGTGATCCCGCGGTTGACGACTGTCCCGATGAAGCAGATGGGCCCATTATAGACCCTGCTCAACTTAATCATGGAATATTTGAAATTTCACTCGTCACATTCGATGACCCCACCGGGTCAATAGACATTGTTGGAAACGGAACGGGCGAAATTGGTCGTGTTTGTGGTGACGGAAGTGGCTTAAGCGGATTAACCGAAAACAATTGCTTTTGCCTTTTACACTATGGTGACGACAAACAACCTGGCCATGCCAATGCAATCTATTTCGAAAACGATATTATACGCTGCCCCGTTAACAAAGCTTTCGGGAATAAAGTCCAAGTCCAAATTCAAAACATTAGGACCAATGAAGTTTCACTCGTCAAACAACTTGACCTATCGATACCAGTTCAACAGGACCTAACCAATCCCGACTTATTTCAAAAAATTCAGCGTTATCAGTGTAAACCCCACGTCACAATCCCAAATCAATTTTGCAAAGACGCGGCCGATAGCATACAGGGGAAAAAGAAATGCATGTACGATCCCTTTCAATCCGAGAACATTAACCTGACGTTCCCGTACAATTTCTACACGGACAGTGTTGGTTTTGCGATGGCTCGGCGACAAGGCACATACACTTCTCGGAAAAAGCAGGACAACTACTGGGACTGCAGCTTTGACTTGAGTGAAAATGGGCCATTTTGGATTAACCCCACTATCTACTCCAGAAAAATTTACGATCGCACCTCTGCAAGCCTAGATGAAGGTTACATCATTTATCCTCATCAACGTGATTTCTTATCCAAAGACCGAACGACATTTCACCTTGCACGTCAAGCCGCCGGAGCTATGAATATTCCCGTTTACTCTCGCATTGCACCTACCAAAAAAAGAGACGACGGAGCAGCCGGAATATCAAGATTAGACACTGAATTCATCGGCTTTGCAGCCTCACCCACCCGAACTACTTCAGGTTGGGCTTGTCAGTATTCGAATGCCAACCTTCCGAGAGGATTTGAGTGGTCGCTTGTTTTTAGATTGGGAACAAACCGCATCGTTGAACGAAATTTCAACCGAGTTCGCACCGATACCCTCACCGGTATAAACGGAATATTTAACCGCGACGTGGCTTGCCTCACTGAAATCGTTCAAATCAAAACGAAACCTCAAGGTAACTTATTTTGTAACTTAGGTGGTCTATTTAGCATACTTTGCCCCGATGTACTCATTCCACTTCCAGGGGCTTGTGGAAACGGAACGACTCCAAATACAAAGCTCCTTCGCGAAGTGGCCACCAGTCCGCTTGCTGGAAACAACGATCCCGAAGGAATTGCACATCGGTTTGGGTTCGTGGATTTCGAATCATCACAAATCAACTATTTGGAATCGGCCGGATTTTGTATGGTCCCAAAACCCGATCAGTCTTTGGATCCACTCGAAGAGCGATGGGCAGATTATCTATTTGCTGCTTACTCAGGACCAAACTCAGCCGATTACTTAGCCGACAAGGCCTATATACAGCGAAAATCATTCGATAAAGATGAATTTCAAGTTTCCAATTATACCGAGCAAAATACGCTCCCACTTCAAGATTTCGTATATGTTGCGTTCTCGGATAAAGTGAGCAACGAGGAGCTTCAAACCGGATCAAATACAAACTTCTACACGATGAAACATCACAATATTTGTAAACCCCATTTCCCAGAAGAGGGGTTAGGTCCATCCGAAACCAATGTAAATTACAATACAACAATCAGCGGTGGTCTTGAGCGAATTGCGATTCAAGATTTTTCAAATTGTGACGTCGATCCTAGCGCCATTCGAGAGTATTTCATGTCCACTAATTTTCCGGCTGAAGCCGATCCCGCCACGGCCGGAGCCGAGGCGCTTCCCGCTAACCCATTTTGCGCAGTGAGGCCGATCAAAAATGAATAAGCAAACTTGGAAAATTATTCAAACCTTTTTTATAGCGCTGGTAGCACTTTCATTTGTTTCGTCTTGTAGCAATAATAGCGGCGTGGCTAGAAACCGAAATGGTTCAAAGGAACAAGCAGTTGTAGATCCAAATGATAAAGATACCATTGGGCTTGTAAATAGCTCTGCAGCGACATACGAGATAAAACAAATTTTTGCACCGGCTATTGGCACAGGTGCTGACGATGACGGAATTCGTGTTCAAGTCCTACCGCTCGACGGCACCAACACTACACCATTTGAACAGGCCGGACTTTGTAAAGCTGACGGATCCGGCGCCACACCCGGTATCGACGGTAGCAAAGGCGAAGTCAATTGTTATTGCCAATTTAAGTGGACAAGCAGTCCACCAATACTAGAAGGAGCAACCGAGCCTTCAACCTCGGTTCCCAGAACCTACCTTTCAAAAATTTCTAAAATAAATTTCGATACAGTTCATTGTGATATTCCGGCTCCATATGCGTCCGGTGAAATCGAACTTGGATCTGACATGTCTATTCAAGTGATTCCAGCTCCTGGAAATACCACTCAGTTTGCGGTCAAGCCGAGGGGATTCAGAGCCGGTGGCGGCGGAGCCGCTTCACTCGGAGCTTATACAGGATTTTGCAACAGTAGCGGAAGCGCTTGCTTTGCAAACATTGCACGGTATTCCTGTTATGATCGACTAAAAATATTTAGTAAGAGCGTAAAAAATCGACTCACTTGGATCGGTGGAACCGACAACGACGGAACCGTTAGGCGTCAAAAAAGTCACTCAGCCACTCGTTATTGTTGGATCAACGAAGATGGCGACGCCATGGAAGACGGAAATACAGCCAATATCGGCGGAAATAGCGTTTGTCCCGCAAACGCGGAGCCAGCAAAGCAAACGGCTCAGAGCTTTTATTTTAATCTCTACATAAAGCCAAATGATCGATCAGAGAAATCTGTCGAAAATAAAGGATTTGTTTGTCCAAAAGTACTACAACCTCTATTACCAGAAGACGGAGTCGCTAGCCCTGACCAGTATCCTATGGACGTGACTTTTACTCTAGCAACCAGCAGCTCTCCTGATTTTTCAATACCGGTTAGAGCGCAATCGTATTTGAGTCAGGATCCCAATTCAGCAGATATTATTCCAGATGTGATTGGTTACGCGGCGGCGCCTAACCCAAATGGCACCTGTGGATCAATCGTAGATGAGCGAGGAAATTTTAGAAAAATGTATCGCCTCAGACGCTACCTTTCATCTTACCCTCAGCAGTTCGATGCCAATGGTGCTCCAATTGTCGCCAGGCTTCCTGCAGTGGATGAAATATTTGTTTTAGATCGACCGGTTCGTATTTCTGAAGACCCGGAGGCGCAGCAAGGCACCATTAAAGGTCCGAAACCATGTAATTTTTCTTATTTTGATCACTCAGCCGCTTTAGAGTTACACCCTGATCCGCACTCAGGCGCTTCGGCAGCCGACGCCTATGACGGATACGGACGCCGTAGCTGGGTCGCAACGAATCACGTTCCTCGTGACATCAGCACCGCAGCCGGCGGCCCATGCGGCGCCGAAAACAAACTCGACGGATTAAACTGCGATCGTGGTTGGAGCGGCGTGAACCCCGATGGCGTCGCTTTCCCAAATGTCGATTTCGACGCCGGAGAAGAAGCCTCGTGTTCCAGCCTTCAAGGGGTCACTCAATTTACTCGAAACGGCGAGCCCAACGGAATGCAATTATCCACTACTCACAAAACCAATCAATTCGTCTATTGTACTGACGGACCATGTGGCTCTAGGCTCCTCACGGATGTGAATAATTTTGCAGGCCTTCAAAAATATGACAACGTTATTCGCCTGAGTAAAGTCTATGTAAGACCTGCGCGAAAATGGCATCCAGAATACGCCGAGGACACAAGTTTTCGTGCCTGCGCTCCGGCACCGCTTGAAGACCACTTCAGAGATGCACCTCTGCATATTTCTCACACCAACAAACCGCCATTTAAGACAACTTGGTGCGCAGCGACCTATCCGACGCACCATAATAAGCTTGAAGCAATTGAGCCAGCAACCAGCGGCGATCAATACGTCATTCCATTTACTTCGTCAGCCGTTAAAAATGTTAACTACGCGGCTATCGGCCTTTCACAAGAGACTGCAACGTCTTGCCGAATTTCATCGGATCCAAGTTTTAATATGCCTGACCTTCGCATGGGTACTCCGGCACCCGGCGACTGTAATGCAGGTCCAACTAAGTGGACCATCGTCAATCCAGCCGGACACCCCGGCGCTCTAACGATCGATCAAAAAGTAGGAATTGATGGGACTGTTCGAAACATATGTGCAACTGAAACATGTGACAGAACCATCTACACCCCAACTCGAACGGAAGACTTAGAGGCGGTTCCGCTTCAAGCACCTCCTCAAGACATCAAACGCATGCTTCAAGAGGACAGTGGCTACGCCTGCGAAATTACGTATGATGGAAAGGAGCACCTTCTTGGATCGAAAGAAGGCAAAACTCCAACTTCAGGCTGCTGTTATCCGGGACTGGTTACTTTTAACACCGACGCAACCGGCGGCCCTGCATCGCGAATGGCTGCGCACCTGGAACCGTTTTCTTCAAACCAAATTGGTAACGACGAGCTGAGAAAACGCTTCGGCTATGGCTGTGGCACGCCAGATTATTAAAAAAGCAAGCACTAATCACTTCAATATTTTACCTATTTCTTTTCGAAAATCTTCGTACATTCGATGTAGACGAGGATCCTGATCAAGGGACTGAAACTCCACCCTAGAATTACTGATTATCAAATTTTTATTTTCAACAAGCATCATTTCCAAGCTCTTTTTCGCTTGTTCATGACTTAACGATAACTGCCCTGCCGATAAGTTCTTAAATTGAGGACTCGTCGGATACAATTTGTAGGCTTCAATCAAATTCTTATAAAATCCATGTAGTTTTTGAATATTAACTACCTTAGACTTATCGCCCGCTGCATTTTCAAGTGCTCGATATGAATCCCCTTCCAACATCAATTCGTAAATTCGAAACTGCGCGTTTTTTAGCGCTTCACGACCTTTTGTTTTACTAGGAGATTTTGTTAAATAGAAAAAACCCAAGGGAGAATAATCCGGATCTCTTGCAATTGTCAAAAGTGTCTTGTTAGTAACCGGGTTGAGTAATTTTTCGATCACCAATGATCCAAGCTGGACTTTTCTCACTTCACTCGACTGAATCCACCCCGGAATGATATATTCACTCCCGCTTAATCCCGCACGGTCCTCTATGTCTCGAATTTCAAGTATTGCTTCCTGCGGTTTTAATTTTTCTGGCTGAATTGCATTCGTTGCAGGCCTGAGCTTAAAAAACAAACCTTGATCTTTTCTATAAAGTTCATTTAGTTGGGATTTTGTTACCGATGCGACACAAATTTCAAAAGAGATACTGCGCTTAAAGTCACTCTGATTCTTTGTTTCCTTCTCACGATTCCATCGTCCAATTACGGATTTTGGCGCAAACAAAAAGCTATCATCCTCCATTAACAATCTAATCGTATCCGAGGACGGAATTTTACTCTTTAAAAAATAAGATTCGACAGAATACGGCAAAGACTTTTCTTTCTTCTCGTCAGCAAAGAGAAAACCAACGGCCGGTGGGCGGTCTACTTGATTTTCATCACACACTGCCTTTGGAAGCTCGTCAGTTAAGGATAATAGATTTTGGAGGGAGGGGGGCTTTCGATTTTCTGGGCGATTTTCTAAGCGATTGTCCATTCGGTCGCCCTGCTCTTCCTCGCGACCTTCTTCCGCGTGGGACGCATTCAAAAAAATGCCGATAAAACAGATAAAGAAGAATCGCCTACCCATACGCCTCTATGATAGCATGCGTTTATGCCGGGAACCGAACTAGATCTACTCTATGAAGACCAATATTTGATCATTCTCAATAAACCGCCAAAGATGCATTGCATAAATACTACCAAAAACCAACTTAGCCTTCAAAGCGAACTTGGAAAACACTCTCCAGAGACGCTAAAGCTATTCGAATTCGGTCTAATTAATCGAATAGATTACGAGACATCCGGAATTGTGGTTTTTGCAAAAAATGAAGAAACGCAAAACTTCCTTCGCTCAATTTGGAACACAGAATACGTGGAAAAAAAATACTCAGCTCTTACCACCGCGCAGCCACTTGATCCAGACGGCCAGCCTCTTGAGCCACCCTGTCGATTTGAATGTGAAATTGGGCAGCGCTATCGTGGCAGTAAAAAGGTTCAGGTATGTTCGACTAAGCTCGACCAAGATCAACTCCGTTCAGTTCGCCCGGCTGAATCGATTTTTCATTCAATCGAAAAAATACAAACCGACAGGTATCGCGTAGAAGTTCAAATTTTAACTGGAGTCCGACACCAAATTCGGGCCCAACTGGCCTTTGCACATTCTCCAATTCTTGGAGACGAACTCTACAGTGGCGAACCCGCTGATCGACTTCACCTTCACGCTAGCGAATTAACTATTTCTACCGAAAGTACAAATATCGAAATTAATTCGCCAGCGCTTTTCTTTAGAAGTCCGGTTTAAATAATACTACTCTGACAATTTACGCTGAAGAACTCGAAGCGCGTCAATCGCAGTGAAAATCCCAACGACATGACCATCTTTCGCCACGACGGCCGCACCGTACTTGTGTTCAGCCATTTGTCCTACAACTTCGGAAAGCTGAGTTTCTGGTTCTACGAAATAAGGGTCAGGAATCATCACTTCTTCGACAGGATAATCCAATGCTCCCTCAAATGTCGACGCAAGCTTAAGGTCACGATCGGTTAAAATTCCAACCAACTTTCCCCCAATTTGAACAGGCAAGTGACGAAATCCATGTTCATTCATCATTTCAATCGCTTTTTGAATTTTTTGCTCAGGCCCAATGGTGTGGGGCATTTTTGTCATTACTTCACTTACTGGAATATTCATTTTTTATCCTTCCGAAATTCAAGCTTATTCTGGCGTGGCGGCGACGAGCCGCCACCCCAGAATTTCTACTTAACAGAAATCCGCTTATTTTTCATTGTTTCGACCTTTGGAATTCGAAGGTCCAAAACGCCATCTTCATATTTTGCCTCAACAATTTCGGGGTCAACAGAGGTTGGAAGCGTAAAGCTCCGACTAAATGAGCCATGAAACCGCTCATAGTACTTCTTGTTCTTCTCGCCTTCACGACGCTCCATTCGCCGTTCCCCGGAAACTGTCAGTAAATTATCCTGCAAATCGATATGAAAATCATCTTTCCTCATCCCAGGAACATCAAAATGAAAATGATATTCCTTCTCTGTCTCCTCGATGTCACAAGTAGGATTCCAATCCACATTGGTTTCAGGGATCTTTGTTTGCAAACTAGGAAACTGTCCGCCAAACAACTCACGAAACAACGGATCTCGACCTGTAAAAAAATCATCACCAAAGAATGTCCTATTTTTCTTAATTAAATTAGTCATATTCTGTCTCCTTCTTGCCAAAAAGATGGGCATAGAAATACCAATGTCAAACCGGCGGCAATATTTTTAGAAAATTCAATTAGTTACGGATTCGTATCAAATATCTTTTCGTTTATCGAAAGCTTCGCGATCGTAAACGTTAAAATGAGCCTTCATGCGCCCAAAATGCTCTACTCTTTCCTGAGCCATGCGATCGGCAGCCAAAAAAGAAGGAATGCCGTCTCGCTCAGAGATATCAAATACTTTATTGCAATTGTGGTATATTTTTTTACAAAAACGAAGTGATCGAGTTCGACTATAAACCCCAAGCTCAGTGTAAACGTTAATAAGTCCGCCGGCGTTAAGCACGTAGTCAGGCACGTAAAGAATTCCAAGCTTATCTAGAATTTCTCCGTGTCGATGTTCTTTTAATTGGTTATTTG
>Ga0066639_10000994_pt1 | contig 25363 bp, 23 predicted proteins | sample CryGeyCG2114_010_2_FD_59504 | JGI IMG/M metagenome (GOLD analysis project Ga0066639, IMG submission 59504) | Groundwater microbial communities from aquifer - Crystal Geyser CG10_big_fil_rev_8/21/14_0.10 | ecosystem: Environmental > Aquatic > Deep subsurface > Groundwater | place: USA: Utah...
CGGTAAGGCAGCGGGTTCTGGTCCCGCCATGCGGGGGTTCGAATCCCTCCTCCCCAGCCAATTCTGTTCTACACTCCTTTTCGCAATTATCTGGAAGCCGTTCTTGTAGTCTGGGAGTAGTTTTTTGTCCTTTAGAGAAAGGTTCAAAAATACAAAATTAAGGAGTGATCGCTTTTCGGTCGCAGTTGCCATCTCTTCATAGAGTTTTTGGCCCTGTTGAGCCAGTTCAAAAATATTAGCACCTAATTGGAGATAATTGATGTTGGCCTGCTTGTGATTCTTAATGGCTTCGAGAACTGTTGCTTGCTCTTTGGTGTATTGGTCGAATTTCCTGTCATACATCTCCTTGGTGATCTTCTCGTCCATCTTGTCGTCGTACAGATTATCCAATCGCTTCTGCGTGGCTGTTAATTGTTTGGTCAAACCGTCCATGATCGTTGTGTGATACTGAATCTCATCGGCATGGCTCTCGCGTAGTGCATCACGAATCCATTCCAGTGTTTCCGGGCAATCAACCTGAAATTGATCCAATAATGCCACTACCTGCTCTTCGATCACTTCCTCGCGCACATACTTTCGCTGGCTGCATGTCGTTTCATAGCGCGTACAGGAATAATAGGCGTGACCCTTCTGCATCTGCCCCACAATGGAGCGGCCACATTCTCCGCACGTTAAGTCCCTGAAAAGAAAGTCGTGCTTCCGATACTTTCCATTGGTCTTCCGTTTGAGCCTAGCCTGTACGGAGTAAAACATTTCTTTGGCTAAAACTCTTGATGGATGGATGAGAGGCTCATGCTTCCCGTCAGGGTAATGCTCGCCATTCCAATCAAATTCTGAGCAATAAAAACAATCAGTAAGAATTCTATGAATGACTGACTTTCCGACAACTTTTCCGTCTTTTGTTTTCCATCCATCCTCAAAGAGTCGCTTACCCACTGTCATGGTCGTATAGGTTCCCCGATCATCACCTTCACTCATTAACTTGAACAATTTCTGAATGTAAGGAGCTTCAGAGTCTGGCGAAGTATCGAGAACCCAAATCTTCCGACCAACATCTCCAAGGCTCTTATAGCCGCGTTTTGAATTTCCCGGATACCAGCCGCTTGAAGCTTTTTCATCCAGACCTTTCTTGGCTTCCTCTGCAAGGTTATTGCTGTATTGACGAGCCATAGCCAAATAAATATCCCACTGAAATTTCTCATTAGATTTTGCATGTTTATGAAGAATCAGATTCTGTTTTACGAAGTGAATCTGTCTTTTTACATCAGCTTCAAGCCACTCATTTAATGCGACCGCATCCTTGAAATTTCGCGTCATACGATCAACTTTTTCACAGAGCATTACGGTCACGTCCAGATTCTTTTTGAGATAGGTCATAATCTCTGCCTGAATCTTCCTTTTTTTCTTTCCGCTTGCGGACTCAGGGAAGACGAAACGTTTCACGATTTCAAAGTTTTTTTTCTCGGCGTAGGTATCGAGCAAATTTTCTTGTGAGGACAGGGAGTAACCTTCTTCCTCTTGGTCTTTGGTCGAAACTCTGGCGACGAGAAGCGCTTTTATAGTGTTCATGGGTTAGGGGGAATAATAACAGAAATGGAAAAAAGTTGCAGTAGTGATTCAGTGCTTTATGCAAAGTTTTCTTTTTGCGGCACCCACATTATTGCTCGGTAAGGGGGCCTTAATACCACGAATTAAAAAGTGATCACCATCATGCGATTCAAGCAATTCCTGTAAGTCGTAGTGACATATTTCAGCACATACCAGTTCAGATGGCTCACCTTCGTGTATTTGAAGATGGTAGAAGAATGGTCGGAACTCTCCGCATATCGGACAGCGGATGGGTGCATCGGCTTGTAGCACCGTTCGTCCGAGACACGGTTTGATCTTGATAACTCTGTTATCAATAATTATTTGTGAGGACATAAAAGTATAGGAATGAAATAAAATAAAATCAGTCCGTTATAAAAAACAGGTAATCGTCCTTCGGATGCGTGGCTGCATAGTCCACAATTTTTTCGATTGCCTTTTGCAGAGCAGGTTCTTCCTGCCAGTCTTTGAGTTCTTCAATTTCATGCTTGTCGAGCATGAGGAAGGCGATGGGGGGGTTATCCATTCCAATTTCAGAGGTTCGTATGAACACTGAACCAATGCCACCTTGGGGCAAGCGATCCATCAGCAGGACGGTTTGGTCATCCTCATATAGAGGATGCCTATGATCACATTCATCGAACGAAGCGTGTATTTCCATAAAGTAATGGGGGAGGAATAGTAGAAAATCGGTTACTTCGGTTACTGCATCAAATTTTGCTCATGTACTAGCCATTATCTTGGTTACAGACCGTCTGTTACTGCACGAGGCTCCTATTTTCACCTGTAACCCCTCTTTTTGGCTTAGGGAGGCTCTTCCTTCTCACCGGTAACAGGAGTAACCGATTCTATGGGGATAAGGGTAAGTCCATAGCGACCTGCCATCTCCACAACCTTGGCCAATGCAATTTCGTAGCCCCGCTTCTTCTCGCCGTGAATGCTCCTCACCTTCGCGGCACCATGCCAAAGGTCGAGACGCTTCACTACTCCATTCAGCCATTTGCCCCTTCTACCCTGCGCCTTCGGATCACTGAGCCATACGAACTCTTCATCGTGCTTTGGCAAGGCCTCAAAGATCGACTCTACCGTCAGAAATGACGATGCCGCGCCCTGCAACATGACATGTATGCAGGAGAGCACCTTCGGAGCCGTTGTATCGTCGTCCTCGGCCCGTCGCCGTTCCTGCGTCTCCTGTGCAAGCGAGAGCACGTCATAGAACAACTTCTCATTCATTATCACCTTGGCGACCGTCAACAATGGCCGCCACAGCTCAGCCTCCCTGCCTACAATCTCACCCATTTGTAGATTGCGCCGGGCTTCATCCACATCCTTGAACGCAGAGAGGACGGATGGGTAAATCAGTGCGCGAAGATCAGACCACTCTCCGGCTTCCACATCGACTTCTCGATTGGCGATTTGCACCTCCCTCGTTCGTAGCATTACGATCTGGATACAGCGCGAGGCGAGCGCCTGTTCGAGGCCCTCGATGCCCGCGAGAGCTTTTGGCGAGTATGGGTCGTAGAGCACAACCTTGAACTTTCCGTTACCACCGTCCGGCTCACACTTGTTCACATAGATGCCTCTCTTATACCCAGATCGGAGGATGTCTTGCATCGTTGCCGTGTAGTCGTCCTTCGCGTTCCAGAGTTTTTCCACCTCGTCGATGCAACAGGTCGAGCCATTAGCGTGAACCATCCGCACAATGGATGCGGGTGAGGAAGTGCTCGTCAACAGTTCCCCGTTGAACGCGAGCTGCGAGAGCACCTGGAGCGCTTTTGTTTTCCCGCTCCCCCACATACCTGTGACATGCAGATACGGGAACGCCTGGAAAGTGCGATAGAAGTACGTGGCGATGATCCATAGTGAAACGCAGTGGAAGGTGCGCACGTCTGCAAATTCGAGATACTTGCGGAGGACTTCGACAATAAAATTATGAATGTCCGATAGTGAGAAAATGTCACTCTCATTACGGAGAAATTGAACAAGTTGTTTCTGCTCCCAGCGAGTCTTCATGCCGTTTGCCGGAAGACGTTCAATCAGGAATCCCTTCTCGGAAAACGCCTCATCAGTGCAAGGAATGATCTCCCGGCTAGAGGTCACTGCGTGAAGTGACGGCTTCTTTTCCCTGTACACCGGAATTGCGTAGTAAGCGATGCCGTCACAGAACGCCTGAAGCGGGAGGATGCGCCGCATGTCACTCTCTTCTAGGTCTGCCAACAGCTTATCGCGGGGACTTGCCTCCGTTGTCGTTACGTCGATCATCAGAGCCAACAATGCAGTCTTGAAATCTTTGCCTTCTTTTTTGCATAGGATTGCAAAATCAGTCACATCCTTCTCGAATCCCTGCGGCCAGTCGATCCGGCAGAGCTTGATGTCTGGTCGTAATTTCGCGACAGCTTCGAGAAGCTTAGCGTCCGCCTTCTTTCCTGAATCGTCGTTGTCATGCACCGAAATGAGCCTGCCGCCCTGGGGGACATGCGGAAGACATTCCTCAATGTTCGACTTTACGCCAGTGGTGCTCGTGAGTGCTGCGAAGCCTGCCTGGAGCATGAGTAGGGTATCCAGTTCACCTTCGACGCGGTACACGTCGGTGACTTCTTCAGGCCAAAGCGTTGGGCCGTATACAAGACTGTTTTTTTCGTTTGGATGGAAGAACCACTTATTCTGTTTTGTGAACTTAAAACCGGGCGCAATACGGCATTTCCAGCACACAGTTATTCCATTTTCCCAGTGATTCGGAATTGCGATATATCCTTTGCTATACCTTCTGACATATTGCAAATTAGCTTTTTTACATGTCTCTTCATTGAGTAAGCGTTCGGTGTTCAACCAAGAGAGAATTTCCTTTGATAGGGGATGCATTTTCATATAAATCGGCTAGTAAGAAATTCAGTTGCCTGTTGAAGCGAGCACTCGCGGATATGTATTACGAGGTCGATTGTGCTTCCGTGATCCACACCGTTTTGAGTTTTTCCTGACCACCTCCGCCAGGTGTTCGTCTTCATATCGAGGACAAGTGAAGAAGCCTCCCGCGGCCTCTCCGGGCTTTTCATCGCCCAATTCCTGCCGCCGAGTTTCACAAGGGGCATCCCCAGAGCCTCCGCGACGCTGAGAATGGGAATCTGCCGAAGACGTGCGAAATCAGTTCGCATGGCAAGGCGCAGAACGAAGCAGTTTCTTGTGGTGTAGAGCACGCTTAATACTTTGTGAGCGCATCATTCGCTCGTAGGTACTCATTGCATCCATCAGGCTCTTTAGAAGCCGGGATGCTGGCGAATTGTCGATGGTTTTGATAGAATTGGTCATGTTTCCAAGTGGTAAGTGAATAAAGCTCTCGCGCAGACACGTGAGGGTCACTTACCTATTACGGAGGTTTGCTACCATGTTCATTTGTGGCGCGACGATTGATTTTGTCCAAGAGATCGAAGTAGTTGACTAAATTCGTACCGATCTCGAACGCTTCTTCCTCGCTCACGGCTACACCTCTCTTCTTACTAAGAAGAGTTTGGAGCCTGCCAACAAGTTCCTTGCTGAGTGGCATGGAGGGGTTAGGGTTGTTCGGAATAAAGTCGTTGTTTGAGCAATTTCTGATGCGTGAAAACTTCGAGCGGAGAGAGCTTTAGTGATAAATCCCAATACTTTCGTACAGCTTCGTCTATTGCAGTCCGATCACCGCCGAAACAGAAAAGCACCCGTTTGGGGTTGCTCCTATTCATTGAAACCACCCGGAAGCCAAGGCAGCAGAGTGTTACAGCTAGGCCGAAGTCCGAACTCTCATACGCAATATTCATGCGCTGAGTAAAGCTCCCTTATTTTTTAAGGGGAAAAACTTAGTTCAGAGCTGTTTTAAGGAGAGTTTTTTGTCTGCTTTGTCGAACCATTTATCTATCTCTTTCCGTTCACTGGTGCTGATTCGCATTAGCTTTTGCAACAGCCCTTCAAAAATATTATCCAAGTCAATGCTCCCTCTTTTCGTACCCTCTTCCTCCTTCGGTTGTTCTTTCTCCAGATAACTAACGATCAGACTCTCCGCCTGAGGTTCTCCAATGTGTTCCAGAAGAAAATGCCAGAGATGACGAGTGGAGCTTTCGTTCAGCCTCTCCGACTTTTCACTCTTCTTACTCCAAATCCTTCCTTGCTGAAAATCAGTACACAAATCTGCAAACTCATAGATTTTCCCGGTTGTTTTATCAGATGACGCGTGACCCGACTGGAAGTCGCTTACGACAAAGAGCAAATCATCAAGGCCGTCTGGCTCGATGGATTTAATCTTCAGAGCCTCTTGCATTGCCAGAGCGAGCAATGTTTCAACTGGACGTATGCCTCTCTGTTCGATGCCGAATCTATTTACAAGCTCAGCTTGGCCGAAGTGGAATGTACCGTACTTATGGCTTAATTCATTAAAGACTGGCATGAGGACACTCAATTGTTCCGACCACTGCAAGGTATCACTCCACTCGATTTTGTCATTCCTGAAAGCATCCAGATATCGTTGCTCAATGTTATGGAAAATCTGATTGATCTTTTCAGCGTGTTCGACCAAGACAATTTGTAATGGGCGGAATCGTTCCAGTGTGTTGAGAATATGTGGTACGAGTTTCTCTTCATCCCCCTCTTCCTCGGCAGCTTGTGAGATAATGCCATCGAGAACTGTTTCCCTTTCATTGAACAGTGAAAGAATGAAACTTTCAGATTCTGCAATCGTGGAGCTAAAAAATGCAGGTGCTTTGGCTTTCTTCAATCTGATCATCGAAAGTTCATACAGTTTCTTCTCCTCATCGGATAATTGAACAATACAAGTCAGGTCACCCAGACCATGCTCTTTGCAAAGTGAAAGAATCTTCTTAATGACAGGATTCTTTATGTTCTTGAGTGATTTCTCGCCACTGAAGTCCAGTCCATTCCCAAAGGCATACCTTCCCCAAAATATATCTTGCAGGAAAGCATCTCCGCCTCGTCTGAATACTTCGATAAGTTTATTCTCAACCTTATCCAATTTTGCATCCTTATAGGTTCCCAAGAACCGTTGCGTCTCGTGTAGAGCGATCAGCACATCCGTTCCCAATGGTTTCATTTTCATATTCATAATGGTCATATTCTACTGGAACTTGCCCGCCGGACTGAGCCCTTTTATTACGGATAATAGGTATTAGGCATAGTGGAAATCAGACAAAAAAAGATGTCAGAATCCGGGAAGCGAGATCGGGTTCCTGTCCACGGCGTTGTCGCGGAGGTGGTCGATAGACTTCAGATACCGGAGCGTCGTCTGAATGTTCCCATGCCTCAGCAATCGCTGTACCGAGAGCAAATCAGCCTTTCCAACGGTCAGGCAGAGCGTTGCACAACTATGGCGTAATGAGTGGACTGTCAGTTGTGCCTTATTGATTCCGGCTTTCCTGAAATAGTGCTTCACCCGCACTTGGATCGCTTGTGCGGTGAGTCGGCCTCTCCCGAGATTCCCTGTGGCAAGGAATATCGGATCACCCGCCTTCGTCTCTCCACGTGTCTCCATGTAGGAATGGATTGCCCCGAATATATCTTCCCGCAATTTGCAGTCCGCATCTTTGTTCCCTTTTCCATGTACCCTGAGCACTTTGAATCCTTCGATCTCATGCATGTCCTCGACATTGGCACGTGAGACTTCGCAGGTACGAAGGCCGGAAATCAGAAGCAGGGCGCAGATTGCTCGATCCCTCTTCCCGAGAGGAGTGGAAGGGTCGATCACCGAGAGGAACCTCATGGCTTCCTGGAGACTGAGGACAGCCCTCGATGATTCATCCACCATCTTTGGAAGTCTCACTGGTAACGCCGGATTTGGAACCTGCCAAGTCTGCGATATGAAAGTGAAAAAGCTCCTGAGAATACTGAGGCGCTTATACACTGTTGCGATTTTCAAGCCTTTCGCTTCCAACATGCGCCTGTACTCGATGATGTCGAGCGAGGTCACCTGCTGGACGGGCTTTTGCACCCAAGTGGCGAACAATTTTATCTCCTGCCAATAATCCTTCTTCGTCTTCTCGGATGCCTGCTGGACGAGGAACGGCGAGAGGTAGTGGCTCAGGTCGGTGTCATACGTGGAAAGGCCGCTGATGGCCGCTGGCGCGTTTTCCATACTGGTGGTGGGGAATAGGGTTACTACACTGCTTTTTTCTGCATATCAGCTTCAGTGATGCCATGTTCCTGCATGTACTCATCGACAGACTGGATGCGTTTCGCGCACTCGCGTACTATCTCGGAATCATAAAGCGATGGCTTGTCCGGTGAGGGCTGGCCATAGGCGATAGTTTCTGCCCGGAGATTCAGGCCTCCCTGCAAAATTCCACAAAATCGGTTGTTGGGATGGCTAAGGCGCGTCGCACCAAGAGCGCGTCCCTGTATCGTATAATGATCTCTGCAAAAAGACGGAAAATCATCGATGACAAGCAGGCCTTTTTTCGCTTGCTCCTTCACAGATTCGCGCACACGAATCCGCAGGACTTCAAGGTCGGCTTCCTCCCGTGAGTTCCAAAACTTTTCCGATCTACAACATGCAATGATCGTCCGCATGATCGCGTTGTCGCTGTCATGCTGCCATGTCGTCTGGAGTGCTGAAGCGTAAATCAGGATGTCGCTGCCCGTTGCATCTTCCCAACAGAAGGCACATAACCGTTTCACGATGTATTCCTGGGGTACCCCCGTAATCCGCATTTTCCAATACGTCTCTATAGAACGTTCGACGTCCCCGAGCCTCATGTGCTTAATAAGGGAACTCGTCAAAATAGACTTTTCCTCGGATGTACATTTCCGGTGATCGCGTCTGTCTATGCTCGAAATAGGGAATTTTTGCGGGAGCTGCTCCCGTGTCTGACCAAACAAATTTTTGTTCATACGAAAAATAGAGAAGGAATTAGAGAAGAGTGGGAAGAATAAACTTGTTTCCATACCGACGGCACATCTCGCGCCTCGCTGCCTGCCAAGCCCAGAGGTTCCTGATGTGATCGGTAGCGTCGTCCTGATTCTTTCCTGAGGACTCTCTCGCCTTCACCTCCAATACAGCGATATGACTGTGCATAGAATGAATAGCATCCTGCCAGAGCTTCTTCTCATCGCTTTCAAATACTACGAAGTAGACATCCTTTAGTATCGCTTTACCTTCTTTTTCAATTTGTGAGAGGAGCATGGACTTATCTTGCAGCCCCGACCGCACGTGTCAAATTTTTGGCTTCAGTAAGCCATTTTTATTTGTTTCTTCATTACGGATGCATACTGGATTCCGAGGCAGGATCGGCAGCAATAGTCCGACAGGTCTGCACGGAAGAGACTCTCACGCCTGGCTCCACAGGAGGGGCAAAGAAAGTAATACAGATACCCATCCCCCAAGTTTGCCCTGAGTGATGTCACGGAAACCTCTTGGTTACCGATCTGGAGAGTCGCGCTGAGGGCGCGGGGCGGGATCGCCGCCCGCACATCACGCAACCGGAGACGTGGACATTCTTCAAGAATGTGTCGCATGTTCTGTCTTGGCAAAAGAATCGTTTTCTAAATCTCTAGGCGGCACCCCTTGGTTCACCTGCTGGTTCTGGGCAAAGAAAGCGTTCTTTGTCTTCACCGTAATCGGGGGACGGTTGATGTCACGAAGCGCCTGCACAAACCTGATGATCTGGTCATTACTGCTTTCAATGCCCATCCGCATCTCTTTCATGATACTGGGAGGGAACAGGTTCGTTTTGGCCCGTCCATTCGCATCTAGGCTGTACTTCATACTCGCAAAATAACGTTCATAGCTGAGAGCCATGCTGTACGCGGAAGCGAGGCGGTCGATGAGGATTTTCTTAGTCACGCTCTCATCCCCGTATTCGGCGCGCAGTTCACGGTGGACACGCCCGATTAGATGTTTCCGGTCGGAATCGGCATGGGATTCGGACATAGCTCCTCCTGCCAGCATGTGCCTGGCAAAAACCTGACCGCGCACATCCTCGTACTCTTTTTCCTCATCCTTCGTGAGTGCTTTCTGCTGGAACTTCTCATAGAGTTGACCGAAGGTTTTCAGGAGAGTCATATCTTCATATTCAAGCTCAGTTTGGTCTGGTTTCTTCGGCTGCTGCTGCCGAACTGACAAGAGAGTGGACATGTGGACAGTATAGCAGTCCGCGCTCATTTCTTCCTCTACGGATTGAATTCCTCCGAAGCGACATGCTCTCCGACTGAGGGGTGCTGCCGGAAGGCGGAAGGGAAGAACATGAGTGTGTTGCGATAGATACCTGTATCAAGCTCGCCGTCGAAGCTGGCGATGAAGTGCCGTGCGAGAATGTCGCGCTCCCCCTGGGTAACCGGTCTACCCAAAGACTGGTCGCCATACTGCTTGTACGACAGATCAAGCGATTGTCTGCTGTCATGGAACTCGATGGAAACAGCCCCGCCCTTCTCTGCGGCGATCTTGCGCACGAGCATTCTGACTTCCTCCTTGAATACATCAGAGGTGATGTCGACAGCCGGAATGAGCACATAGTACGAAGTTCCGCTGTCGTAGCGCTGGGTATGGATCGTATACACGATCGTGTACTCAGGCATTGGTATAGAGTTATCGATGTCTGCCGTCTTCGTGGAGGCTGCTTGCTCTTGTGCCTGGAGTGGGGTCTGGATCGGCTGTGCTGGTTCTGCTGGCAGATTTACCACAAGCAGAACGAATAATGTGCCGGAAACGGCAAGGAGGATGAGGTAGAGAGATCGTGAGGTCATGTATAGGGGGTTACTTGTAGCTCTTTTTGTATCCCGCCTTGATTGCGTCTTGATCCGTCTCGAAGCACTTGAAGACACCTCTCCAGTCGTCCTTCCTCATAGCCTCGGAATCGGGCATATAGTAGATCAATTCCCCTGAACGCTTCTGTCCCTTCACATTGCATGGAATCTCCTCTGTCGCTTTGCTCACGATTGTGACAGGCCAGTCCTTTCCATCTTTATCAATGAGCCCCGTGATCCCCGTGATTCCGTGTACCGTAGACTTGTCGATAAGCGTGGGAATGTAGTATTCGTCACAAACTATGCCTTCGCGGATGTACTCATAACGATAGTCGCATCGGTACACCTTCAGAGGAGCCCCATCGCTCCACTGGTCGAACTCTGCGCTGTACTGTCCATCAAAGAAATAACCTGCGCCTGATTTCCCCGTGTGAGGGTCAATCATGGAAGTCTTTACCTCGAAGGAATCTTCGTCGCGCTCCACGTCGATAAACCTATCTTCCAGCACCTCGATTCTGATGTGCCACTTCTGGTTATTCACGAGGTTGATCGGGAACAGGTTGCCTGTCGTGAGCTGCGCCCGTTCCGGCAGATCGTCATTGGCCATGTAGGTATCTGCTCCTTTTTCCTTCATCACTGCCACGCGGTACATCGACTCTACGACATTCGCTCGTGTCATGGGATCGCCCACGCCGTAGGGGTTGCTTGCGAAGCCCTTTCTGGGCAGTTCGAGGAGGTTCTTTGCGTAAGCAGTCTGAATGTACGGGGTGTACCAGTCACCATCCTTCACATCATCAAAAGGGCTTGCCTGTGTTGAGGGTGCAAATCCTTCGATACTTACCAGCATCTTGACTGCTTCCGCCTTCGTGACTGGCTGGGAGGGTCGAAATGTTCCGTCTGGGTAGCCGCTGATCCAGCCCTGCTTTTTCGCGTAGCACACGAAGACCGCGAACCATTCCTCATGCACATCCGGGAAACAATTCTGATACTCGGGATGCGGCTTGCCGCCCTCATCCATCACATCGAGGGATGCCACCTTGTCGCCTACAAGGATTTTCAGAAGCTCCGCACGGTTGATCGTGCCGTCGGGGCGGAAGGTGCCGTCCGGATAGCCTCCGATGATGTTCTGCTTGTAGAGGTAGATGATCGCATCCTCGTTCTTGTGATCCGTGATGTCCGAGAGTTTCAGCTCCATCTGAAAACGATCAAGTATTTCGCTTGTGGTTTCAGCAGCTACGGCGAAAGGAATTGTGGTAGCTATAAACAAATAGCTAACAGCAAGGGCAACAATGGGGCTTTGGTTCATAGGATTCTAAGGAAATGTTGGTCTTGATCGTAACTTTGTCGTGTCAGATATGCAAGGGTTAGAAGTGCAACTACCGCATCCACAAGCGGCAGATTAGGCTAATAAATCAACTACAATTGAGATTTTTTATGGAACAACAACCCAAAATCATGGGCATGGGGGATGTGATGGAAGAGCTGGGCGTCTCGCGCCAGCGCGTCGTCGAGTTCATCCGTCAGGGTAAACTCCACCCTATCCACACATCGGCGGGCAAGATCTTCACAGAGAGCGAAGTGATGGCATTCAAGAAGGCGAGGATGGCCCGAGCGCAGTCCAAAGATAGCAAGAAGCGCAAAGGGACATAAATGATCGTTATCGGTAATATCTCCATGCCTAAAACTTGAGCGGGGGCAGCCCCTGCACAATCTCTACGGTCTTTACGCTTACATTGATGATGCTCAAAAGCAGATCAAGAATGTAGCGAGGATTGCCTACCTCCTCAGCCCAATCATTGGGATCGTTCCTGATGCCGCTATCCTTATTCACCGTGACTTGATACCGCTCCATTATCCACTCGATGGCACTCTTGCCGTTCACGATGTACTCGTACGCTTCTGCGGGGATTTTAGAAATCGTGATTTTGCTGTTGAAAATGATTGTATCTTTTTTGTCCTTGGCAGGAAAACGCATCTTCTCAACCTTATAGAACTTACTCTCTGCACCCTCCACCTTCACGTTTGGGTGGGACTCAACCTGTTCGTAATTTACATGTAATTCAGCCAGCTCTCTTCCAGCTTTACTGAACTTCCAGAACACATTCGGCTCATCCACGAGCGGGAGCCGTGGCAGCATTTTTTTGAGGTCATTCGCAAACTCTTTGCGATACTCAGGGCTGTGCAGTATGCCGTACACATAATAGAAAATATCCTCCTTCGTTACACGGCTGCTGTATATCTTCTTCGCTTGTTCGTAGATGAAATCCGATATTCCATCTCTTCGTATATATTCAGATTCGCCAGCTTCATCAAACAAAGATCTGTTCTCTTTTTCTCTTTCTTCAAAATAATACAAGGGAAATGACTGTCCATTGGCTTGCAGCTGGAGGTCAGGAACAACATCTGTAATGATTGTTGAAAATTCCTTATTCACTCCTGTACCACAGATTGAGATCACTCTATTTGTATGATTAATAGTAGGAAAGAATTTATTTTGTTGGTATCTCCTATGAGTTAATTCATTTGAAAAATAGAGTCTTTGCTTAAAAAAAGGACGATACAATCCTATATATTCTGATTCCTGAGAATAGGAGTATTCAACATTTTTCTCTAAATCCTTTAAGACCGAGTCTGTCCAATTGAGCTTTGTCGAATCATAAGTTAAAAGATCCTTTATGCTTTTTGTAGTTCTGGTTTTGTGAAACTGCTCCCTCTGAAGGTTATAAAAATCAATTGAATTAGCAATATTGTTCCTTAGCCTCTTGATGGAACTGTTATAAACCCATGCATCTCGATTTGTGCCTATACCGAGTGAATAGGCTACAAAGAACGAATGACTTCTAGCGTCAAATTTTTTAATAGGTTCAATAGAAGTGAATGCCTTGAAGGAATCACTTCTTTGAGAGAGCCAATCTCCATGTTCGTTTGGCAATAATTTTATCCAATCAATCTTCTTACTTAAAATTGAGCCAAAGTTCTTTATTGTGCTCAATTTTTCTTCCCTTGAAAGGTAATCGCCAATGTCATGGTAATAAATATCCGCCTTTTTTACATCTTTCGGTGGATGTTTTACCAACAAAGTAATAGCAATAGGTGTTCTTGAACCCGATCCGAAAATCTTACCTCCTTCTTTTCTGGACAATTCACCACTTGTTCTTTGATTGCCCCGTAAATTGAAAACATAAATACTAGAAAACTCCCTTTCAATACATTTCCTAAAGCCATCTTGAGAATTGCCATCCAGCCAAGCACCATTTGACACAAAGCATATGATGCCTGTCTCAGCAATACGGTCAGTAGACCACTTAAAAGCTTTGATATATGGATCGTAAAGAGATTTATTTAGACCAGCGGTTGATTCTTTCACATAGGTTGATGCGATCTTACCATCTAGCTTCGGATAACTCTGATTCTGTGCATTGTCGTTTGCCGATTTTTGACCAATGGAATACGGCGGATTGCCGATAATCACGCGAATGGGCGTTTTCTTCTGAGCTGCGACACGTTCGGAATTCTGCGGGAACATATCCGAGAAGAGCTTGTCATTTTCGTCGGACTCGCTGAGCTGGAAGGTATCCGTAAGGCAGATGCCGCTAAACTCCTCGTACTCCTCGCTGTTGCCAGTCAGGTCGTGGAAGACGTTTTCTATATTTACGGCTGCGATGTAGTACGCCAGCAGCACTATCTCGTTCGCATGAAGTTCCTTGCGGTACTTCCGTACAAGGTCTTCTTTCTTTACCAAGCCGCTTTGCAATAAACGGCTGATAAAAGTTCCTGTTCCCGTGAATGGGTCGAGAATGTGGACGTTTTCATCCGTCAGGCTACGGCCAAACTCCTTTCGTAGAATGTCATCCACGGAATGGATGATGAAATCCACAACTTCCACTGGCGTGTACACGATGCCGAGTTGCTCAGCCATCTTCGGGAACGCCGTTTTGAAAAATTTGTCGTAGAGTTCAATAATGATCTTCTGCTTGCCTTCAGCATTGTCTATCCCCGCTGCCCGTTTGCGTACGGACTCATAAAACTTATCGAGCGTCTCAACGTCCTTTTCAATTACCTGTGCTTCCAGTACGTCGAGCATTTTCTGCATGGAAATAGAAATCGGGTTGTTCTTCACGAATGAGTAGTTTTCAAACAATGCCTCGAATACCGGCTTGGTAATGATGTGCTGCGAGAGCATTTCTATGGCTTCCTTCTGCGTAATAGCTGGATTTATGTTCTTCTGTAATCCCTCCAAAAATTCCTGAAACGCCTTGCTGTGATCCCCGTCCTCATTGACCAGCCTTGTAATCCTTTCTATCTGCCGTTCCGCAATCTCTGCGACGTTCTTCGCCCACTGTTCCCAGTATGTCCTGTCTCCCACTTTCTGCACAATGCGTGCCAGCATGACGCTCTGCAATTCCTCGAATTGCATGGCTAACTGCTGTGCGACGCTGGATAATTCTTTCGCTTTATCAATATCATCACCCTGTCCTTCACTCTCTGCATCGCCTCCCACAGTGCCTACGAGAATCTGTTCAGGCTTCTTTTTGTTCAGTTCGATCTTGTTGATCGTCGCGTTGAAACGGTCATCGTGAGCACGCAAAGCGTTGAGCACTGACCATACGATCTTGTACCGTTCGTTATCATCCAGTGCTTTGGACGCATCCACACCGGAAGGCACGACCACCGGAATCACGATATACCCGTATTTCTTGCCTGGAGCCTTCCGCATGACGCGACCGACGGATTGCACCACATCCACCTGAGAATTCTTCGCAGAAAGAAATAAAACAGCATCCAGCGACGGCACATCCACGCCCTCGCTCAAGCAACGAACATTCGTCAGGATTCTGCATTCGCCAGCTTCCGTATCGGTAGATTTCAGCCAGCCCATGAGAGCATCACGCTGGGGAGCGGACATCGTGCCATCCACATGCTTAGATTCCACCTCCACCATCTTCGCGCGTTTGTTCTTCGTAAGTGAATCCAAGTACATATCCGTAACGTCATTGAAAGTTTCAGTGATTTTCTTGGAAGCCTTTATACTCTGGCAAAACGCCACCGCTCTCCGCATGGGTTCGGGGTCCGTGCTTTCAATGATTCCTTCATCACCCAAAATCTGTTTTGAAAGCGCATTGATACAGCCTATAAGCTTGGAAGCATCATCGGTATTGATCTCCTGTTCCTTATCCGAAATTATATTTTGTATGGCTTTCGGAATATCTTTCTCGCTGAGCGTTAGAATCAGCACCTTGTAATCGGAAAGCAAATCTCTTTCCACAGCTTCACCAAAGCCTATGCGGTAAATCTCCTCGCCGTAAATAGCTGGATCATCCATAGAACACAAAATCGCATCATTCTGAGCAGCTTTGGCTTTTGAATCATCGGAATAGAGGCGTGGCGTAGCAGTCATGTAGAGGCGTTTCTTTGCTCTGAGAAAATCATTGTCATGCACCTTGATGAACGAAGTGGAATCCTCCGTTGACAGAGCGACTCCGGTTGTCCTGTGTGCTTCATCGCAGATTATGAGATCAAACTCCCCAAGCTTGTTGCCTTCTTTGAGCAATTGCTTCTGTGCTTTTGAGATAACATCTATGGACTGATATGTTGAAAAGACGACGGTCATGCCGGATTTTTTCTTAGCATCTACATGCTGTAACTGCCTCACTATGGTTCTGACATCCGTAGAAGCAGGCAGTGCGAGATCAACGACGCTAAAATTATCCGTTTCATCGTTGGTTTTCCGTTTGCTCACCTGAGGGTCAGAACAAATACATACAGGATTGATAGACTCCTCCGCATCAGCGAACCATTCGCCAAGCGTTTGCCCGAGGAGGGCAATGGAAGGAACTAAGAACAGAACAAGACCCTTGCCATCGGTTTCCTTTTCAGCGATTCGCAGCGACGTAAACGTTTTGCCCGTGCCGCAAGCCATAATCAGCTTACCTCTGTCGGCAGACTGTAAATACTCGTGTGTGCTGTTCACTGCTTCTGTCTGATGCGGTCGCAGTTGTTTCTTCGTAATACGGGCAAGCTCGCCAGTAATGCCCTTCTGCAATTTCTCCCAATCAACAGGAGCTTGCTGCAAATCATACAAATTGATTCTTGAGACAGGCGGGTCTTGGTTTCTGATTGCCTCCTCCGCATTCGTACCCCATTTATTGGTCGTGGAAATCCATAAACGATGGGCGAACCCCACCGTTTGCAGTTGCTCATTTTTGAATGTGCGACTGGATGTCGAAAGGAACGAATCCACCGCCTGTTTATCTACCACCGTTCCTTCTATGAAACATTTACATTGGATCGCCCAGTAGTCTCCGTCATGTGTCAGGGCAACCAAGTCTATGCCTGTGTCCTTTCCTCCCAAGTCCTGTCGTGCCGGAAAATCATTCCATGCCCAAACGCTTTTGAAGCGGTCAGCATACCTAGGGTCAGTCTGTAAATAGGCAACCATTAAACTTTCAAACTGATCCCCTTTATTTCTTTCTGAGAAGGCAGCAGCCCGATATTTTTGGAGTAAGTTATCAAATGTCATTGTGGGTATTATAGAAGGAAGTTGTCAAAAGTTGCCAGACAAAGAACAAGAACACCTGTTTTCACTCTGTTGTTTGCACTGTCTCCTGAGCCAGTCGCTCGTAGAATTGCTGCACCATCGGTTCAACGATGATTGAGCCAGCCGACCAACTTTCGAGAAACAAGTTATCGCCTGACCGTGTTCTGCTGAGTGCGACATACGCCTGACCAGGCTCCCAAAGACTCTGTAACTGCACCAACACTCGGTCTATGGTTGCCCCTTGTGCTTTGTGAATCGTGGATGCCCATGAAAGATTCACCGGGAAGTTGTATGCCTGTGCGATCACGTCACCATCTCCATTGAGCATATCGAAACTCTGTTTGCTCAGTTTTATTCTGCGACCAGTCAGCAAATCAATCTCAAGCGTATCCTCGGATATTCTATGCACATGCCCGAGGCTCCCGTTTACATAGATCATCTGCGGTTCTTTGTGTGAGGTGTCGTTCTTGCGAATCATAATGAGAGCACCTTTTTTGAGGAGAATTTTTTCGGGGATTGGAGCTTTCTTCCGCAGAATATCAATGTAGCTCTCCTTGCCTGTATAAGCTGTCGTAAACTCCCAGAGCTTGCCTTTGAGTTCGTCGAGTTTTTTCAGGTTGTATGCATCGACGCTCGCCCTGTGCGGATATAACCGTGTTCCTTCAAAATCATCCGTATTGTTGATTACTTTTGAGTTCATATACTCTTCCACATCACTGTTCACATCGCCATTTCGTATGGATTGCAATAGCTTGAGGTATTCCATGTCATGCGTGCGCACGACCGTCTTGAGGAGAATGGGAATAAACTGCGAACGTTGCCAGACATCATGGAGAAAGCCCCACTCTTTTCCTGAAACAGAATCATCCACGGGTGGAAGCTGGGCAAAATCACCCACGGCAATGATCCGCAAGCCGCCCCACGGCGCATCGTTGTCCCTTGCCTTGCGGGCAATCCTTTCTGCGGTTTCCAGCACTGTTCCGGAGAGCATCGAAACTTCATCAATCACGACGCAGTCAGCCTGTATCAGGCGGTCAATGAGCTTTCGGCTTCTCAATGCTCTGCTGATCGTGCTTTCAACTCCTCCCTCAAGAATTCCGAGTCCGAAAAAACTATGGAAAGTTCGACCGCCAACCAGAATCGCAGCTGCACCAGTGCTGGCTACGACGGGATAACGCTTCGTGCCTTTTCCTTCCAAAAATTGTCCGAGCAAATAGCTTTTCCCTGTTCCCGCTTCTCCTGTCAGGAATACGTTTGAGTCTCCATTCAGTACTTCCAAAGCTCTCTGTTGGCACGGCGTAAGGATATACTGCTGCGACGAATCTTGTTCATTGTTGGAAGTTTTCGGGGAGCGAGCCAGCAGAGAAATCAGAATACTCATTTTTCGTTTTGAGGGAAATCCACCGTGAGGCTGCTGCGCCGCTTGTGTTCTTTCGGCGGTTTGTACGTTCCAGCGCGTTTCTCCATTTCAATCCGTCGGGCGATGTTGCCGAGGATGCGGAAGTACTCGCGATAGGCAGTAAGCTGCTTTTCTGTGAAGTGGGGCATAGGCCAGCACTATACCACGCCGATACCTTAGCATTTGCCTTACTTCCAGATGTGATTCAATCAGCTTGGCTGTTTTTCGACATCGCCCACGTAGTCACGCGCTCACTATAAATCTTGGCCAGTTCCTCCTGCGATAGAGACTCAAGTTCCTCATAGTCTGTCCATTCCTTCATGAATTTCAGCAAGTTCTCCTTTGAAGAATTTTTGTAGCATTCGTACGTCCAATCGTAAAAATCCAAAGGACTCTTTATTTGATTCTGAGGCTCTATTTTGCCAAAAAATGTATCTGGATGTTTTTTATAAGCGGCCAATTCAGTATCAGAAATAGGGCAAGTTACTATTTTTGTGCCCTTTCCCTCAACATCGTATAACCCGATCACCTGCTTTCCAGCCTCTCGCACAATAGCCTGCCTTAAAATTCCAACTTCATTACCACCATCACAAGGAATCAGATATTTATTACCAATAACAAGTCGAGCATTTCCATCATCAAGCCCAAAAGCGATCACAGGGTTTTCCCCGTCAAAAGTAGAAGGTATTTCTGTATGGGTATCCATTGATTTCAGTAAATCGAAGACCTCCTTGTGCCTTTTCCGCTCAATTAGTGCATCTTTAACTGTGCCCTCAAATCTGGTGAATGTCGGAATCTTGAAACCAGCGTTTAGTGCCGCAAAGTGAGATTTATTTCCTTTAAGATCATTCCAAAACGAGTGATTTGTAAAAATCACGTAGGCTGGAGGAAGATTTTCGCCTTTTTGGTGAGGCGAATTTTCTAATTCATGCAGAAGCTCCTTCGCATTTTGAAACCAACGTTCTGAGTCACTGTTTGTTTTTGAGGGTTTTCCAAGGTCAACAAACACTACTCTTTCCTGATCGGCCTCCTTCTCTAAAGCACTTCGTAGTTTTGAGATAACCCTTGGTTTTCCTCTGCCCTTGAATTGCAATGCCTTTGCTTCAACAGAAAATTTTCTCTTAGTCTCATTATGAGTTGCGGTAAATTCACAGTGGGTTTTGTCTCCGTCCAACTCATTTTCAAACTCTATGTCAAAGCCAGCTTTAATAAAGTACGAAGCAACGAATGTTTCATAGAGAGCCCCATGAAAATTGCTTCTATCTGCCAATTTTAGCCGCCGGATTAATTCAGTCTGAACGCCTACGTTGTGTCTAATGAGAAACAAATTGTGAGCAAGCCCAAAGTACGACATACTTGCTCCTATTTGCTCACTAGTAAACACTCCTTCAACAGCAGTAGCCTGTTTTGATCTGTTTTTAATCCATGTGTCATACCACTGAAGTACGGGGTGCATATCTTTGTAATCCTTGGCAAATTCCGATTTGCACCAATCCACATCCAATGCGTTCTTTATATAAGAATCCAGAAAATCAGGAAATGTCTTCCAGTTTGGTGAATAGTGAACTTCATCACCAACAGCAACAAATTTTTGACCATTGAAGTCCGCTGAGATAATTCCTCTGCCCAATCCTTGCTGCTGCTTGCGCTGGTACTCCCTAGCCTCCGTCAGTAACCACCGGTAGAACCGGTGGCTTGGGGAGAGCCCCTAGAAGGGGCTTGCTAAAGTGAATCGGATTTTACGGTTGGTATTATTGATCCCAACTTAGATCGAGCTTTGGATTACCGTCTTGTGTGCGGTCTTCTTCGATTTGGTTTTGTACATACTTGCGGATGGTGTCTTCGTCTGCTCCGACTGTTGAGACAAAATAACCGCGTGCCCAGAGGGATTTTTGTGCAATGACTCTGCTCTTTTTACAGAAGGTGTTATGTGCTTTGATGGCAGACTTTCCTTTCAAGAATCCTACAATGCAGGCTACGGAGTATTTTGGAGGAATGGAGATGAGAAAGTGTATATGATCGGGTGGAGCACCTCCTTCAAGAATTTCGCATTCTTTCTGCCGTGCCAACTCTTTGAGCATTGTGCCGATCAAGACGCGTACATTTCCATAGAGTATTTTCTTGCGGTACTTGGGTACAATGACAATATGGTATTTGCAGTCATACACTGCATGACTCTGCGATTGTAAAGATCTCATGATGAGCATGGGGAATACTCCTTCCAAGGGCTTCTCCCGTGTTCATCATAAAACAATGCCGGAATGGTAGAACACAGGAAAGTCTCACCGGCAGAGCCGGTGGTGTACTAGGGGGTATTAGCTGGAACTGCTGAGTGTCTTCGTGAGTCAAGTGATGTGTAGAATTAGAATCCATAGGTAAGTGACATTTTTTGTATTTCTTGCCGCTCCCACAAGGACACTTGTCGTTTCTGCCAATTTTCTTTTTCTTCGACATGCGCCAATTATATTGCTTCTGGCATTTGTTCGCTTATCGAAAATAAGCTTCCTCTACCGTTCTTCAAACCAATATCGCGCAAGTACCGTAATGAGCAGAGCCATAAAGCATAGACCGAAGAATGTCTCAATCAGATACCATGCCTGTAGCACCGCTGGAAGCGTGTCCAACAGCTCTGTCCGTATGCCGATAGTCAAAAATGCGCCTGCTCCGAATAGCAAACCCTGCAAAGAACCGAACATGAGCATAAATGGAATCGAGAGCAACAAAAAGCTGAATAGCATCAGGAGGAACGTGCTCTGCGGACGTACACCATACCCTGCTACGGCTTCGAGGAAGTATCCTCCTATCTTCTCCATTCCTTTGCGATTGTGACGGGTGACAGCTTGCTTTTCTAGGAAGAAAAATTGTCGAGATTGCTTTGTTACACGTCCTTCGATGTAAGCATCTTTGATGCCTTTGTACACTTCTGCGAGATCGTTTTTTTGTCTTTTGTATCCTTGGCTTTCTGGGAACCATTGGCTGATCGGTGCAAGATTTTCAAAGCGCGTGCTCTCATCAAACTTACAGTCGTGGAAAATTGGCTGCTGGAAATAGCAGTTCTCGTATACAACACCGGAAAGAGTGCAGTTGCTGAAGGCGAATCGCTCGACAAAATCACAACCAACGAACTTCGTATTTTCCAATGACGCACCATACATTCCCATATAAGCAAAGCCACAATCGATGAACGTGCAATTTCTGAAGATCGTGAATGAAAAACTACAGTTAGGAAAAGCGGCACTGCGAAATGTGCAGTCCTGAATCACAGCATACGAAAAATCGATGGTTTCAAAATTATCGCCTTGAGGAAAGGTGACATCCAAGTTCCCGATCCACATACCCCGCAAATCCCACTGATGCTCCATCGTCGAGAGGTGGCCGCTCTCATAGTCGTACTGAAGGAAGTCCTCGCCGCCACCTTCCTTAATTTTTTCAATGATGGCTTTCCGATCTTTTGCCCCCTGTCTTGTTCCGTGCTGCCACCTATCAAATAGTCGATCTTTCTCCTTTTGGCTGTATTGCGGCAGAAGATGGAGAGGGGTGTACATGAAAGTATCTTAGACCATGCTTTATCTGCACCGAAGGCCTAAAAAACAGTTGTGGCGTTGAGACGGAATCTGAAGAGGGATTGATGCCCTTTCACTAAAAAAATGCAGCTAAGGGGCTAGGATTGGCTAGGATTAAATTGTATACAGAGGGATTAGACCTGGAGGCGGTCGACGTGCCAAATTTCTTCGCAGATGTCCTTGAGTAACTGGCAACGAGCGGTGATCTCCTCTTTTCCAAACTGATCGTGGTGCGAAAATGGCAAACCGGACTCGGAAATGTAATGCTTGAAGGACGGATTGAGTTCGTAGCACAGTGAATGCAGCGACCATGCCCAAAGATTCTGCGACGGATAGTGTTGCAATTTCTCCTCGTACGGTCTGTTGCTGAACGCCTGATTAAAACCACGCGGAAGGAGCACCAATGCACCAATGCTGTTGCGGTAGCTCTGGAAATCAGCCTCATCTTCGTAGCCCTCTCCGAACTGGTCATACGCATCACCGAGAATGTGCTCGATTTCAAACGGCTTCTTGATCTTGTTGTCCATGTACGCTTCAACGCTGCTTTCAATACCTGATTTTGATTCAACGTGTTGAGTGATACGGGAGAGGAGGAACCGAATGAATCGCTTATTCTGCTGATGTAAATGAAGCCCCGGAACACCATCGAATGATTCTTCCATTTCTTCAATCTTGGTCCGTAAAATCTGAGCGATCTCATCCAGGGGCTTATCCCGCAATTCTCGTACGAGCAAGAACATTGTGTATTGGATGGCACTACTACCGAGTGTCCGTTGGTTGACGGAACGCCGGACAATGAACATTTCAATATACCGAGAAACAAGCTGCATTTTTTTGAGAGCAACATCATCTGAATCCTCAAGGCTAATCGCTGATAGAATCAAAAGCTTCTGGTACGGAAACGTGTGGTAGTTGTTATAGAAGACAGTATCAAGTGTCTGGTCATACTCCGATTCTGCATTGCGTATTTTCAAATACAACCGCGCGTACCGATCAAACTTTTCTGTCATGAAACGGAAGTAGTCACCCGACGATTGCAAACCAACTTTCTCTTTTTCATCCCGTACCCACTTGTGGAAGGCGTTAGCGATTTTTTCATAATCCTGATTCGTTGATCCTCTTTCACGTTTACGGATCGTTTCTGCATAATTGGCGCGAATCCACGTCTTGAGAAACACCTCATCCTCCGTGCGATCATCTTCAATAAGACTGAGGATTCGCTTCTTCCAGAGCATATTGGCTTCTTCCCTACGGGCATCGTCCATATTCGCAAGCAAGTAGCCCTTCAACATGTCAGCAGGAGTCAATGCCAGTCCTCTGTCGTTCATTGTTTCAAATATCGTGTATGCATCGTCATCTGAATATGCCGTGATTTCAACCATATCAACGTTTTCAATGAACCAGTCCACAAAGTACGGCAGTGTTTCACCTCTCAGTTCGTTCGGAAATAGATCACAAAGATCGCCGTAGCGGTTATACATGGTACGCACGGATTCTCCCGATTCCTCCATGTCAATTTCTTCTCCTCGGAAAAGACGTTCCATGCATTTTTGGCGTTCCTCAACTTCAATGTTGAACGACTGCTTGCCGTACTGCTCTGAGAAAATCAGATCATCAACATTTGTAATGGTCACATTCTCTTCCTCAGCAAGGTTTCGGAGAAACATCAGCAATAGTGTGATGGATGTAAGTCGTTGCTGACCGTCTATGATGAACTTGCGGTTATCTTTTGCGCTCAGGACAAACGATCCGAGAAAGTAGTGAGGATACGACCGGACTTGATCTCGTCCTTTCGACGGGTCATACGACAACAAAAACTTGTCGGTCAAATCGTCAATGAGCGTTGCCACATGCTCTCGTTGCCAACGGTACTCACGCTGATAATAGTCAGGCTCATGAAACGTTGAGCAAGATCTGAGGTAGACTTTCCCTCATCCTGCTCATGAAAAACAGCTACTGCTACCGTTCCCGAATTTCCGAGAAGAAATTCCGACAGCTTTTGAAGCTGTTTGCTCTGGATTTGGAGGCGACGAAAATAGCCCAGCTCACCGGTATTAGCAGGATGGCAGTGAACAGGTATCTCAAGGCGATTCGGACGAGGATTGCCGAGGAATCCGAGCGGCAATCTCCGGTGGGCGGCGAGGTTGAGGTGGATGAATCGTACTTCGGTCCGCGTCGTGTACGAGGCAAGCGCGGGCGTGGCGCGAGCGGGAAAACAATTGTCTTCGGGCTCTTCAAGCGCAACGGAAAAGTCTATACCGAGATCGTTCCGGATGTGAAGAGACGCAGTCTGCAAGCCATCATTCGTGGCAGAGTGGATATTGGCAGCGTCATTCACTCAGACGGCTGGCGCGGCTATGACGGTCTTGTGGACCTCGGTTACGAGAAGCATTTCCGAGTCCATCACGGCAAGAGTGAATTCGTGCGGGGCAAGTCACACATCAACGGCATAGAAGCTTTCTGGAGCTTTGCAAAAGTCCGTCTACATCGTCTGCGCGGCATCCACAAACATCTGTTCTACCTGCACTTGAAAGAATGCGAATGGCGATTCAACAACCGTCGTGAAAGCGTGTATCATGTTCTTCTGTCACTCCTCAGAAGAAAGCCTCTCAACGTATCTTGAGCCATAGTCAATACCATACTTAGATTTGGAAAGTATGGCACGGATGCACTTAGAATCACCGTCAATTTTCTTTACGTCTGGCATATTGCATAGAGTTTATCAGAGGCAATGAGATGTGAGGAATGTTATTTCAGTCGATTTTCAACAAATCTCGTTATGATTGTCGTAAAGATGTACCATCACCTATCTGAACCGCACGGATGCGAATCTTCTCCGATGTTTCTCAAGGTAAGCAAAAAGCTCCAGTGCTGCGTCCTGTGACCGCACTGCGTACTCCTTACACACCACACTCATTTCCTCTGCGACCCATACGACATAGAGACGCTGCGCTCTCACATTCAAAATCACGTGCATCACCACCACATGATAACCCTATGCAGCGAACTATCCACTCCACCTCGTCTTCCCGTACTCCCAAATCCGACGCACCGCCTCATCGAGTAACCTTTCTGCCTCATCTGAGGGCTCAGCGTAGATAACCTCCATTTCAATCTCATCAGCCGACATGATGGGCTTGGTGCGTTTTGCTCGTTGCTTAATCTTTCTTTTTTGCATGGAGGCCGAGTAGCTGAGGGGAATATACCAAGCGCACAAGCTCAAAAACGTCCTGTCCGTACTCCTTAGCGGTTTTCAGCGAAATATCTTCACCTATTTCTTCTTTCCATAAACGCTGGAATTCTCTGATTTCTTCGGGGGTTAGGTTACTCATAGGGTATAAAAAAAGGCGGCCACCATAACAGATACCACCATGAGTTCCAAGATAGGAAGACTGGATTCTCCCTATACCATCTGCAAGAATTGCTGAACCTGCTGTGTGACTAGTTCGGGATATTTGACCAAATCCAACCAGTTCGCGGTTCGGAAGTCGTCCACTATCCCCAGCCATATAGTAGAGCTCACTGCGTTCGCTCACTACATGGCAGGCCAATTGATTC
>Ga0066639_10000997_pt1 | contig 25347 bp, 24 predicted proteins | sample CryGeyCG2114_010_2_FD_59504 | JGI IMG/M metagenome (GOLD analysis project Ga0066639, IMG submission 59504) | Groundwater microbial communities from aquifer - Crystal Geyser CG10_big_fil_rev_8/21/14_0.10 | ecosystem: Environmental > Aquatic > Deep subsurface > Groundwater | place: USA: Utah...
AAGGATAATACCACCGCCCTCCCGAACACAGAACGACTGGAAAAGGTCTGCTCACACAACATCTGATAAAACCAAATACAAAAACTCGCCGATCGGGCGAGTTTTTGGTATACTTATTGCCACTATGAAAAAATTGCAGTGTACGTTCTACAACATTCCAAAAGAGAACCAGCCATACATGCGAAAAAAACTTCGTGGATTTTCGGTACAGATGAAGGATACTCCATTGTGCAACGATACTATTGAACCAAAGACAAACATTCTTGGCATTTTTGTAGACTCACCAGTTACACATACGGTGATCAAAAAACTTCCTGCACTGAAACTGATTGTCACCATGTCAACAGGGTATGATCATATCGCAGTGACTACTGCAAAGAGAAAGAACATCCCTGTCTGCAATGTGCCAAACTATGGGGGACACACGGTCGCAGAACATACCCTCGCACTCATGCTCGCACTATCAAGAAAATTATTCCCTTCGATAAAACGCGTAAAAGAAGGCGTATACGATTATCATGGACTGCGAGGATATGATATACAGGGCAAGACCATTGGTATCATTGGAACAGGACGCATTGGCATGCAGCTCGTACGGATGCTCCAGGGATTCGATGCAACAGTCATCGCGTACGATCCATGCCCAGACACACCTGCACAAACACTCTACAATTTTCAATATGCGACATTTGAACGGCTGATACGGACAGCTGACATCCTCTCTCTGCATGTACCGCTCCTTCCCGAGACAACGCATCTGATAAACAAAACCGTACTCAAAAAAATGAAGCATGGCGCCTACATCATAAACACGGCACGAGGTGGACTGATCGATGCCGAGGCACTTGTAAAAGCGCTTGATGATGGTACGATAGCAGGAGCAGGTCTTGACGTACTCGAAGACGAAGGCTTGGTAGAGCACCACGAAGAACTGTTCGGAACACAGCATGAACCACGTCGTATGAGATTAAATCTCATGAACAACATACTCATTGATCACCCGCACACCATCATCACCCCGCACAATGCATTCAATAGTACAGAAGCAATCACCCGCATCATGGATACGACCATCGAAAATATAACATCCTATGTCCACGGCAACATTCAAAACGACGTTACGAACATATAAGTACCTCTGTACATGGTTCATGGTATGCGCAGTACTTTTTTTTATTGGCGCAGGCTGTAGCACAGCGCCAAAAGAGCAAGATCCGGACACCACTTCTACAACACCAACAACAGTGGTCGTAAAAAAACCGGCCAATGTTGATACGATTGACTACGCCATAGCGGCATGCGAATCACGCGGGTATGTTGCCGTACTCACATACGATTCGGGCACAAAGCATACAAACACGTTGTGCAAATTTCACGATGCCTATGCCTGTGATGCGCTCCAATTTTTGATGGGACAATGTACGACTACATCCACAAACAGAATCTATCTTGTGGCAACAAACGGTATTCCAAAAAATCTCCGCACCTGTACAGAGGACGAGACACCGGTCTGTGGAAACGATGGCGTCACCTATGTAAATAGTTGTATCGCCGCGCTCCAACAAGCGACCATTCTTCATACCGGTGTGTGTACAGAAAAAGAAATCGTAGCAGCCTCCCCGCCACCATCGGCAGTGACTACTCCGATCACAACGCCACGTGGCGGATCAAGTGGTACAAACCCATCCGCGCCTCCAACAGGAACTCCTGTCTGGACAACATACCTCTTTAGCATCACCGGAAACCGGACAACCGGTCCGGGAGCACCAATAAAAGAAGCGTGCACCTATGATGAAACGCGCGTATTCTACATGGAAGAAGGCTGTCCTGATTGTTTTAGCACACTCTATGCCAACACAGGAACGGTACTCTGCTACCCACATAATGATATACAAAACGAATGCCCGAGCTATTTTGATAAAGACACCCGATCAGCGCATTGTAAAAAGATATAACACCCTTGACAAAAAGACACTATTCACGTAGGATATTCAACGTACCATTCCGGTACGTTTTTATATATATGTGGGACTTGTGGGTATCCAATCCCCAAGGTTTGCACCACTCATCATATATCCAGATGCATCCGTATACTAGGATGAATCGGGTATCCCCATAGCCGTATGTCAAAAAGAATGAAAGAGCTCAAGACAAAAGTCAATAGTACAAAAACCTATTCTCTGAACGATGCCATTGCACTCGTCAAAGAAACCAGCAACGTCAAATTCGACGCGTCTGTTGAATTGCATGTCCGCCTTGGTATTGATACAAAAAAAAGTGACCAACAAATTCGAGCAACAGTGACCCTTCCTCATGGAACCGGGAAAACAAAACGTATTGCCGCATTCGTCGGACCAAATGACGAAAAAGCCGCAAAGGATGCTGGAGCGGATCTTGTTCTTGGTGAAGAAGAAATCAAAGCAATAAAAGATACCGGAAAAATTGATTTTGATATCGCAGTTGCAACACCGGACATGATGCCAAAACTCGCGATTGTCGCGCGCGTCCTCGGTCCAAAAGGTATCATGCCAAACCCAAAAACTGATACGGTTGACAAAAATGTCACAAAAATGATTGAGGCATTAAAAAAAGGAAAGGCTGCTTTTAAAAATGATGATACGGGAAATGTGCATCAAATCGTCGGGAAAGCAAGCTTTGATACAGAAAAACTTGCAGACAATATCACGACATTCCTTGATGCGTTGAAAAAAGCAAAACCATCCGGAACAAAAGGAACCTATTTAAAGAGTATCTATCTCACGAGTAGTATGGGGCCAAGCGTGAAATTCGTAGTGGACGAAAAATAATATATATCATATATACGCAGACGACCAAAAAAAGCCTTTTACAAAAGGCTTTTTTTGTATAGACCTCCTGCAAAAAACACGCTTGCCTCACACGCTCAAACTTGATACACTCCTTAGAGACTGTGCAGAACCTATCTAACCCATTTCATTATGTCAGAATATACTCGCCCGGACTGGGATCAATACTTCATGGAAATTGCAAGAGTAGTCGGTCTCAGAGCAACATGTGATCGAGGTCGTAGTGGATGTATCATTGTAAAAAATAAGCAAATCCTCGTGACAGGATACGTTGGGTCCGCATCAGGACTCCCTCATTGCGACGAAATCGGTCATCAAATGAAAACAATGAGACACGAAGATGGACACGAAAGTCAGCACTGTGTGAGGACTGCCCACGCAGAACAAAATGCCATCATTCAAGCTGCAAAAGTAGGAACACCCCTCGAAGGTGCTACGTTGTATTGCAAAATGACACCCTGCTCCGTGTGTGCGAAAATTATTATCAACGCAGGAATAAAAAATGTCATCTGTGAAAAAAGATATCATGCGGGAGAAGAAAGCGAAGAAATGTTCCGTATGACAGGAATCACACTGAACTTTGTTGATGAAAGTGTGGAGAAATATGATAATCAGTAAAGAAAGCAAACAAGTATCCACGTTGGCAAGTAACTGAACTGCATACGTACCAACGTGAATACGTACATACTATGAGCAAACTCATCCTCGGCATCACCGGTGAAATGGCTACTGGCAAAACCACCATTACAGAGTATATAACAAAGCATCATGGAGGCATTTCCTTTCGCTTTTCTACCATGCTTCGCGATATAGCACAAAGAATTCATGTAGAAGAGTCGCGTGAAAACCTCCAAGCACTCTCTACTGTACTTCGCGCAGAATTTGGCGACGACCTTATGTCAAACGTCATTGCAAAAGATGTTGAGAAAGCTCAAGGCGATATTATTATTGTAGAAGGAATCAGACGACCGAGCGATGTCACATATTTGAAAAAGCTTTCCGGTTTTCATCTCATTGGTATCGCGGTTGACATGCGAACACGGTACGAACGAATCATTCAAAGAAATGAAAATCCCGATGATCAATCAAAAACATGGGAAGCGTTCCAAGCAGAACAAACACAAGAATCTGAGGAAAAAATCCAAGACATACTCCGGGAAGCAGAAATAATCATTGACAACAATGGCGACCTCGCCTCGCTCCATGCGCAGATAAACGCATATATCGCATCATTTACCTCATAAAACATTTGTATGGACATTCGTATCAAACGCATTGACACCTCACTCCCCTTACCGGAGTACAAAACTGATGGGTCAGTAGCATTTGATATCTACGCAAGAGAAGATGCAGTGGTGGAGGCGCAGTCTCTCGGACGCATCCCAACAAATCTCATCATCGCCACGCCTCCCGGATACGGACTGGTGCTCTCTGCACGGTCAAGCCTGGCGAGCAAAAAAGGATTGTGGCTGGCAAATGGCATTGGTGTCATAGATCAAGACTACGCAGGAGATGGAGATGAAATACTGCTCTCTGTCTACAATTTTTCCACAACACAAGTATCCGTTGAACGAGGCGAACGAATTGCTCAGGGTATGTTTGTGCGTATTGATACGGCATCATGGATAGAAGTCGAGCAGATGGATAAAAAAAGTAGAGGAGGATTTGGGAGTACGGGGAAATAAAAACCAACAATATGCTCTCCTACCTCACCATCGTACAACATATCCTCGACAACGGTGTCACGAAAGAAGACCGTACCGGGACAGGAACACGTGCCGTCGCAGGGGCAATGTTCGAGCATGACATGAGCACAGGCTTCCCTTTGCTCACCACAAAAAAAATGCCATTTCAGATGATCGCAACCGAACTTGAATTCTTTATCAAAGGATATACAGATAAACAATGGCTGAGAGAACGAAACTGTCATATCTGGGACGAATGGTGCAATCCAAAAAAAGTACCGTACGGACATGATGAAGAGACAAAACAAAATATGGCAAGTGAACGTGATCTGGGCGCCATCTACGGCTTTCAATGGCGACATTTCAATGCGCCGTATGACAACTGGGATAGTAATTATGAAAACAAAGGAGTAGACCAACTAACACAGCTCATTGATCTGCTCAAAAAAGATCCATCCAGCAGAAGAATGGTCGTATCCGCATGGAACCCACAACAACAGAATGAAATGGCACTCCCCCCATGCCACTGGGCATTCCAGGTCACCGTGCTTGACGGTAAACTCAATCTGCTCTGGAACCAACGCTCTGTAGACGTCATGCTCGGGCTTCCGTTCAACATCGCCAGCTATGCCCTCCTCCTCCATCTCTTGGCAAAAGAGGGAGGGCTAAAAGAAGGACGTCTCATCGGCTTTCTTGGTGACGTCCATATCTACAGCAACCATATTGAAGGAGCAAAAGAACAGCTTACACGCGACCCGAGCACATACCCACTTTGTCGTGTTGAAACAGAACACTTCACATCAATCTTTGACTGGACAGCCGGCGATACAAAGAAAAAGGGGTATGAAAGTTACAACCGAATTTCGTTTCCTATTGCTGTCTAATAGACTACGGTCGACAGACAACGGACAACGGCAAAAAACTGTAGTCTGAAATATTTAGTCTGTAATCCAATGTATGATAACCTTAGTCGCAGCAATTTCAAAAAACAACTGTATCGGCAAAAACAATAACCTTCCATGGCATATTCCGGAAGATTTGAAACGTGTCAAACAATTAACCCTTGGAAAAGTACTCATCATGGGAAGAAATACATGGGAGTCCATTCCAGAGCACTATCGCCCGCTCAAAGGAAGAACAAATGTCGTGATTACTCGAAATGGAACATATCCTCTTCCGGACGGAGTTGAACGATACAGCAGTATTGAAGGCGCACTTACCGCGCATGAAGGAGAAGACATTGTCAGCTTTGGTGGAGAAGGAATTTTTCGAGACATGATTGGCTATACTGATACGCTCGAGATCACTCATGTTGATATGATAATTGAAACATGTGACGCGTTCTTTCCTAACATTGACATGGCTGTCTGGAAAGAAGTCCGGAGAGAAGACCATGTCGGATTTTCGTATGTAACGTACACACGTATATGACAGATGGCATATTCATCGTTCTCTACGGTATCAACAACCTGGGAAAAACAACACAAGCAAAAAAACTTGTCGATCGTTTGCATGCCGAGGGATATGATGCTGTATATATAAAATATCCTATCTACGATCTTGCCCCTTCCGGACCACTCCTCAATGCATATCTGCGTGAAGGCAATCCGTACAATCTAAGCCCCAGAGAAGCCCAGCTCCTCTATGCGCTCAATCGCACACAATATGAACAAGAGCTCATCACGCTCCTGAAAAAAGGGACGCATGTTATTGCAGAGGACTATACCGGAACAGGTGTTTGTTGGGGTATAGGCGCGGGAGTTGATCCCCTATTTATGGAAGAGATAAATAGTCATCTCTACAAAGAAGATATTGCCTTCTTATGTACCGGAAACAGATTTACTGACGCGACAGAACAATCTCATGTGCACGAAACAAACGATGTACTCATAGAGAAAGTCGAGCGCGTTCATGCGTCTCAAGGCGCAGTGCACCATTGGATTCCTATCAATGCAAATGAATCAATCGAAACAATTCATGAAACACTCTGGCAACATATCAAAAAACAAATTATACAGAGTTGAAAAAACCTGTGTTCTTTCGTATACTATGCGTATACTATACCTGTATCTTTAATATAAGTACGTTCCTATGCCCCTTAGTATCACAGACATTATCGTACAAAGCATCGCTCTGTACAAACAGCACACAACACGTTTTATCTCATACGCGATCCTCCTCTTTGTTCCCGGTGCATGTATGACGATATCGAGTGCAATCATCCCAATTCTGATCTCTGATACTCTCATGGTCGGCTTCATGGGTCTCTCCTATCTCGTCTATGTATGTATTGCGCTCATACTCTCACTCATTGGATTTTGGTTTAGCATAACATTCATTCGTGTGATAGCACGCCTGCACGCAAACGAACCGGTAGGAACCATGGTATCGGAATTGCATGCATCAAAAAAAATATTTTGGTCTGCCATCGGTGTAGCGATCCTTTTTTCACTGTCCGTGTTTGGCGGTACGATCCTTCTTATTATTCCCGGTATTATATTTGGTCTGTGGTTTGCATTTTCTCACTATTATGCCATCATCGAAGAAACACCGGTTATCTCATCCATGAAAGCAAGTAAAGCACTGGTCAATGGTCGATGGTGGATGGTGTTCTGGAGATTGGTGTTGCCGACGTTTCTCTTTACCATTGGCATCCTCTGTATCACATACGTCATCCGATTGCCACTGATCTACATCCTTTCGCATACAAACGTCACGTCAGTACTGTTTGTGACATGGGGTGTCATTGCCCAGTTGATACTATCACTCGTCTCAGCACTCCTCGCGCCACTCACGACTGCTGTCCCGGTCATTCTCTATCTTGAACTGAAAAAACATCCAGTAGACGAAGAGAGAACACCCGAGACACAGAAAACGTAACATACAGACAATACCCTGTTCACAAAAAAGCCCTCCATTGATACGCTATACACAAAAGTCCCAAGGTCATTCACTTTCTATGTCACAGTACATCCCAATCATTGGAATGGAGGTCCACATCGAGCTCAAGACAGCTTCGAAGATGTTTTGTTCGTGTAACAATGACTCTGATGAAACCGAACCAAATCGGAATATCTGTGAAATATGTACTGCCCAACCGGGCACGCTCCCCGTCCCAAACAAACAGGCAATCGCATGGACAGTGACAATAGGAAAAGCACTCGGGTGTACAATTCGAGACCTTTCAAAATTCGATCGCAAGCATTACTTTTATCCGGATCTCCCAAAGGGGTACCAAATCTCACAATACGATGAGCCAATTGCAGAGCATGGACAGATCACGCTCGCCCTGACACTTGAAGACAATCCCCGCGATATGGCAGAGATCGGCATCACTCGCGCGCATCTCGAAGAAGACACGGCAAAGCTCCTTCATGACGCGGACGGGAGCACCTTTGTTGATTTCAACCGCGCAGGAACACCGCTCGTCGAGATCGTCACTGATCCTGATTTTCATAGCGCTATTGAAGCAAAAATGTATTGTCAAGAACTCCGCACGCTCATGCGCGCGCTGAAAGTGAGCGATGCGGACATGGAAAAAGGGCACATGCGCTGCGAAGCAAACATTTCAGTACAAGAGGCAGGAACATTTGACATTGTGGACGGTATCGTTACACCCCTGTCAGGACACACACTGAACGCAAAAGTAGAATTAAAAAATTTGAACTCATTCAAAGCTGTCGAGCATGGAATTGAGTATGAAATAAAAAGACAAACAGCACTGATTGAAAAGAATGAATCATGGATCCAGCAAACACGTGGATGGAATGATGAGAAAGGAGAAACGTATCTCCAACGAAAAAAAGAAAATGCAGACGAATATCGCTATTTTCCAGAACCGGATATTCCACCATTTCACCCGATGCAAATCGCTGGCGTTATTTCACTTCCAGAGCTCCCGCAAGCAAAACGGGCTCGATTTCATGACGAATACGGTCTGTCTTATGCAGACGCGCGTCTGTTGACAGACGATGGTGCGTGGGCAAATTTTACCGAAGCTGTCATGAGCGAACTCTATGAATGGATCCACGCGCTCCCGGAAGTACCAGGGGATACCAATGAGATCAGAGAACAAAAACAACAGAAGATCGCTCGACTTGCCGGTGGTTGGATCACCAGCAAACTTGCAGGGGTGCTAAAGGAAAAAATCATGACAATCACAGACATCTCGTTTTCTCCGGAAAATTTTGCCGAACTCATCGCGCTCATCTATACTAAGCGGGTCAATGCCACCAATGCCCAAAAAATACTTCTCATAATGGTAGGACTTGATGTAGACAAAGACCCAACACATATTTTGGAAGAAAAAGGATGGGGGCAAGTGTCTGATGAAAATGTGCTCGCCACGGTGGTCGATGACGTCATTCGAAAGAATCCTGACCAGGTCACACAATTCAAAAATGGCAAGGATACAATTATACAATTTTTAATCGGTATGTGCATGAAGGCCACAGAAGGAAGCGCTGATCCAAAAATAGTGGAAAAGATATTAAGAGAAAAACTTGTATTTCCCACAACAATATAACGTCTCAGTGAGGCGTTATTCCAAATCACGAATGATCTTTTTAAAATCTTTATAGTCTTCTTTTGAAATATCTCCCTGTGTATATTTTTTCCACGCCTGTCGCCCCATACTCCTCTTTGTGCTGAATGAATGTCCCCCACCAATATATTTATGTTCGCTCCCTTCTTTTATAATCTCTTCCAAATGTGCTTTATCAGCAGAAGAAAGATTTTTGTATGTTGCATATTTTCCTTTTCGTAATACTTTTTTCAATGTTTTTTTCGTACCACTCCACCCTGAGGTACTGTAGGTACCACCGGTGTTAATATGAATCCCATCTTGGCCTTCTCTCTGTGCGTTTTTTACAGCTTCTGCTTCAGACGTATGTTTGTCTCGCATCATCTGTCGTATATGTTCATAGCGTAGACGCGTCCGAATCTCATCACGTTGCTCTTCTGAAAGGAGTGGCTGATCTTCAAATCGTTTCGTCTCTCCACTCATAACATGGGCAATCGATGACGAAGCTATACTGGTGTCACTCCCGTACACTCTGTTGTGTACTGCCTGATTCATGGAAACCGTTGCATGGGCACGCTCTTCTTGTTGCTTAAGTGCTGAAATAGAAAAATTTTGCGCATGAACACTGGTCTGTGGTCGCACAGGCGATACTCCCGAAGGACGAATGAGTGGTGCGTGCGTTCCTAACATATAGCAACACTATATCATTCGGAAAGAAATTTCTCAATGAGCGCTTCTGCTTCTTCGTATGTTTTACACCATCGAATGTCCTTATTCCGACGAAACCATGTCATCTGACGACGCGCAAATCGACGCGTATCTCGTTTCAACAACTCGATGCATCTGTCAAGTGTTTCTGTCCCTTCAAAATATGCCTGAAATTGCCTGTACCCGACACCGCTCATGCTCGGCAAATGCCATGCGTATTTTTGTTTCAACAACAGTTCCACTTCTTTCAAAAGACCAAGCTTCATCATCGTGTCAACACGTGCATCAAGACGCCGGTACAATTCCTCTCTCGAAACGTCCACACCTATTTGAAGAAAATCAAACAATGCCTCTCCCTTTTGTTGTTGTTTTGAAAATGATTCACCGGAAAGAATACACACTTCGAGTGCGCGAATAAGTCGTCGTTTATTTTTTTTATCGATGTTCTGCACAGTTTCAAAATCCATTCGCTCGAGAAGATTACAAAGTTCATCAAGTGATTTTTCTTCCAAACTTTTTCGCAGTTGCTTGTTCGGCTCAATGCGTGGAATGTGCAGATTGTCTACGACGGAAGAAATATACAAACCCGTGCCACCCACAAGCATGGGGATATGCCCTGCTTTGTGTATACTTTTTGCACACTTGATAGCACTGTTACGAAACTCTGCCACACTAAACGCTTTGCCCGGATCAATAATATCAGTCATATAATGCGGAATATCATCGACAACATATAATTTTTTTAATCCTGCACGTCGCCACTCTCCTGCCGGTTTTGCTGTTCCGATATTCATTTTCTTATACATCTGACGTGAATCAGCCCCAATAATCTCTCCACTAAACTTTTTTGCAAACCGAAGAGACCAGTCTGTTTTTCCGGCTCCCGTAGGACCGAGGAGAACAATCATTTTTGGCAATTTTGACATTTTTTCATCCATAGACGTTATTTTAACCATGTATGCTACGGTGAGTGTATCAATATATACAAGGAAAAACAATAGGTTAAGCGAAATTTTGCTTGACAAACATCTTTATTTGTGGTATACATACAGGATAAAAATTGTATATAATTTTTTGCTATGGAACTAGAAACAACAACACCAGGAATTGATTTTTCAGATGCAGAAAGAACAGCAGAAGCAAAAATTGAAAAAACACTGGCAGAGGCAGAAGCCGGAGAACAACGACGTGCTGAAAAAGCACGGCTTGCACTTTTAGCAGAAACACAAAAAAAAATTGAAGCAAAACAACGTGCTCGTTTAGAAGGTGCATTACAAGAAGATCTAGTGGAAGCGAATACAACATTCATACAAAAGCTCAATGCTGATCAGACAACACAAGCACAATTAGAAGCTGATCGAATTTCCCAATTACGAGAAGGGCTTAGAGCAGAAGTAGCGGAAGAACGAGCAAAAAGAGATGCTGTCGGAAATCAAGATGTTATAAAAATTCAGACGGCTCGAAGAACTCCTTCACAACAGAAGTCTAGCTTTGCTCGAAAAGCCGCATCTATGTTAGCTGGAATATCTGCGCTGTTTGGTGCATCGGGATCGACAGCTCGAGCTGAAGTACCGACACCAGATGATGTCACTGAAGATACAGCACAAGATACATATGATTATGGAGAGGATGTCAATGAGCACGGTATTGATGTTGCAGATACTGGAGCAAATGAGATTGGTCCAGTAGAAGAAACTTCGAACACATCAACAGAAGATATTGAGTCTAAGGACAATTTAATGGTGGGGACATACGAACTCAGACAAAATGAAGGGTTTTATATTGGAGCAAAAAAGGCTCTTCGTAATGCACTTGCACAACCAGGGGTAGATAAAAACACTGTGTATGAACAAATTGCACTCGAATATGGCATACAGGATCTCGACGATATTGAAAAAATAGAAAATATATGGGCTCAAAAACAAGGAGAATTCCCAGAATTTGAAATCCACATGAAAAAAGGTGGCGGATACACGTTTGAATCAACGTTTTCACCTGGCAATACGTTTACGGTCACACTCCAACCTCCTACTTCTCAGAATGCGCCCACGGTGTTTGTAGAAGGATACATAATGCATGATAAGAAAACACACGTGGCATCTTTTAATTCTGGAGACACGGTTCGATACAAAACTGCAAAACAGAAAGCAGACGAACAGGGTCAAGAATTTCTCGTTGTCGGTCCTTCTCAAGACACACCTCCAGGTGTCATTCTCAAAACTCCAGACGGAAAGACACAATTTGCCGTTTCTTCTGCTTCCTTAGGAAGGATTACACCATTCAAGAGTATAGCACTTGGTTCTACCGACAGAATTGATACGCCACGTGTGGTTACAGATGGCAAAGATGTAGAAGTATCGCTTCCTCTTGACGGAGACGTACCGTCTACATCAAAAAAAGATGAGACAACAACAAGTAAAAAATGGAACGAAAATCCTGTACCTTACACAGACTCAGGATTCAAGCCATTAACACCCGCGGATCTCTCTACTGAGCTCGGTGGTCCAATCCCAGTACGAGCAGTACCATCAGAACAAAAGGCTGAGGTAGATCTAACACTTCCTGTAGCACCTTCTTTTGACACGATACGGAGTACGGAAGAAAGACTATTAGCAACAGAAAAATCTTCATTTGAACAAAATATATCACGGACAACATCCCTTAATATCGGCGCTGATATTGCTAATGTTGTTGCAGAAAAAGTGGCACATCTCTCACCAGAACAACAAGCAGAGATATATGCATCATTGGCAAACGAAATAAAAAAAGATGACCCGTACAGACTTCCACTTTGGAAGAAATTATTTGGTCGTACAAAAGCAAAAACGAAAGAGGTTGTCTTGAACACATTAGAGGAACAACTCACACACAGAGACACAATAACAAGGAATACTTCAGCAAAACGCGTCGCAGGTCAATAATATAGACAAACAAAAACACCGTCGACGGCGGTGTTTTTTTGTGTCTTTTTTTAGACGGTACGCTCTTCTATCTCCTTCTTTACTTTCTCAATAAATGTTCCTTTACCCATACTCACCTGCTCCTCTTGTCCACGTACACGGATAGTGAGGTCTTCTCCAGATAACTCCTTATCTCCTACGACGAGAATATACGGTGGTTTCATTCTTGTTGCATTGCGAATTTTTTTCCCAACCGTTTCGTCTGCCTCGTCAATTTCTGTCCGCACACCTGCGTGCTGTAATTCTTTTGAAAGTACTCTCGCGCCGTCCAGATGCTTTTCTGATACAGGAATAATGTGAACCTGAACAGGTGATAACCATACTGGCCAAATCCCTGCATAGTGTTCAATAAGAAACGCAAGAAAACGCTCATGGACAGATAGTGGTGCACGGTGAATAACAAAAACATCATTGTTTTCTGTACCTTGCTCATCAGTGTAGACCAATCCAAAACGTGACTTTGCAAGAAAATCAAGTTGAATCGTTGACATCGCTTCTTCTCGTCCAATAACTGACTTGAACATCACATCTACTTTTGGTCCATAAAAAGCCGCTTCGTCTTCTGCCTCAACAAATGGAACGTCCATCTCTCTAAGTACTTCACGAAGGACATTTTGACTATACTCCCAATTTTCAGGCTCGTTGATATATTTATCAGTATGCTCAGAACTCCACTTTGAAAGTCTGAACCAGTAGTCTTTTAAACCAAAAATCTTGAAATACTCCATAGTAAGTTTCATCACTGCCTTGAACTCGTCTTTTATTTGGTCTTTCCTGCAGTACATATGAGCATCGTTCATTGCAAGCCCACGTACTCTGAGAAGTCCTGCAAGAGTCCCAGAGAGCTCATTACGATACACCATGCCATATTCTGCAAGCCGGAGTGGAAGATCTCGATAACTTCTTGGTTCATACTGATATATACGATGATGATGTGGACAATTCATTGCCTTCATGTAATAGGTACCATCATCCATCTCCATCTTTGGATACATATCCTTTTCATAATATGGCAAATGGCCAGACATAAGAAATAATTCTTGCTTTGCGATATGAGGCGTAACCACACGGACATACCCATCTTCGGATTCTTTTTGTCTTACAAGAGATTCTATTTCATCTCGAATAATGACACCATTAGGAAGCCACATGACCAAACCTTTTCCCACCATATCATCAATAAAATACAGTTTTTGTTCTTTTCCAATTTTTCTATGGTCTCTTTTTTTTGCTTCCTCAAGCATCTCGAGATGTGCTTTCAATTCTTCTTTTGTTTCAAATGCAACACCATAAATCCGAGTTAACATTGGTTTATGTTCATCCCCACGCCAATACGCACCTGCCACACTCATAAGCTTGAATGCTCGAAGATTTTTCCGTGGTTCTTCTGCATGCCCCCCACGACACAGATCAGTAAAGTCTCCAACAGTGTACAGCGTGACACCTTCGCCTTTTTGAACAATCGCTCCAATGAGTTCCAACTTATACTCATTCTGTGCATAGATTGCTCGTGCTTCCTCGGCAGATACTTCCTTGTGAGAAAATTCGTTCCAATGACCAACAATATCTTTCATTTTCTTTTCAATACTCTTCAGATCTTCTTGCGAAACACTTTGTTCCTGAAAATCGAAATCATAATAAAAACCATGTTCAATAGCTGGACCAATAGTTGGCTTTGCTTGTGGATACAACTCAAGTACAGCGGCAGCGAGAAGATGCGCTGCACTATGACGAAGATGTTCAATATGCTCTTTATCCATATGATTTAAAATAATAAATAATACATTTTTGTCTATAAAATAAAAAAACGGCACAACATCACAATGACATTTGCCGGGGTCTTTCGTACAAAGACGAAGGACGGTTCCACCCGTATATTTTGCTTATCTCCAATTGTCCGCTTTGCACGTATTCGTGGTACCTACACTGGAATGCACCTGAAGGAAGATTTCAGCCACGTCTTCCTCTCTCTGTCAGGGATATCCAGCAGGGCTGGCGAATACTCTCTATACAGATATACTACGCCGAGCATATACATCTGTCAAGCTAAGAAAATTCCGCTAAGCAGAATTGTTATGTGCTACGTGTCTACTCCACCTGTTTTACTACAATATCAACATGCTCCGAAACATGTGGCACTGTCTGTGTCCATGCAGGACGAAAAGTGACATCCACCGCATACACATGATCAAGGGACAAAAGATACCGTCTCACTTCATCCTTTGTCTTTCCATAAAACATTGTAGTATTGAGCTGTTTACTCTCCGGATTCATTGTCGCTCTACCCGTATATGTCACATCGAGTGTTGCTGTTCCTTGTTCAAGATCAAAGGTGGCTAAGACGACTGATGGCAACGCATCACTTGGCTCTATATATTCCGCATCATCTATGGCACGACTCATGAGCACATCATGAGCAAGTGTTGTTATATCATCGTCGTTGTAAAAAACTCCTACAACCGTTGCACTCCCTGACACAGTAAATACACTCACTTCTTCACCAACAGAGACTGACGAGGTTACCTGTACATCACCAACATCATAGACACCGGTTTGGTTGCCTGTTGATGTAGCCAGTGCTGTCCGTGCGTCATCCTGCAAATCGGCAAGCAATAATTTTGTCGCTGTATCAATATCATCCTGGCTTACCACACCGATCTTTCGCATACCGCCTGTCATTGGCACATCGCTCGATGCATAAACCAAAGCTTGTTTTGCTTGGTTCAACCCGGGAATCGTGAACGTTGTTGGGCCGATATTACCCCCTGCGCCTGCCACATCCGCATAGACTGTCGCGTCTATGGTTCCCTGTGCCGGTACAAGCACCCGTTCATCAAGTCGAAACAAAACACCTGACTCCGAAAGCACGCGCGTGGTCGCCACAAGTGGCTGGTCAAGGAATGATTCATTATGAAGTGTTATTATGCCTGAGGCAATCGCAGGTTCTTCGCGAGTGCCTGTCGGGGAATAGTCACGCGAACCACTCATCGTCGTGCCAATAACCGTGCCAACAATTGATCGCGGACCATGCACTCCATCTACCGCCACGGTTGTTGTGATATCAACCGCTTCTGCCTTTGTAGTGATGATAATCTCAGCGCGTTTTGAAGATAAAAAAACAATAACACCAAACAAAAGCAAGGTAATCGCCAAAAACGTGAGTGCGACAAATTTATAAAACCGTACAGGCTGATCCCCTTGTGTTGTTTGCGTTCTTCGTGCCACCATAAAAAAATATGTACCGGTAGTATACCACATCAGCAAAAAAAATACACACGACCCTACACATCTGTAACACGAAACACTTCTTCGAGTGACGTTTGCCCTGCAAGCGCTTTGAGAACCCCATCTTGTGCCATGGTGAGCATGCCCTGCTCTTTTGCGAGCTGAGCAATACCATACTCTGACACGTTGTCTGAAAGAATGGATTGTTCTATTTCAGGGCTCATCACTAATACTTCATAAATCCCAATTCTTCCTTTGTACCCCAGCTCTCCCTCAGGGGTATATTCAGGTGCTGTGTAGAAGGTGCGCGGTTTTTGTGATAGTGTTTTTTGTATATGTGCCGGCATTGATGCAATGCTCTCCTGTACACGCTCTTCTTGCGCAGGAGTCAGCATGGCTGATACTTTTGCAGTATCGGATAATCGTCTCACGAGTCGTTGACCAATCACTGCGTTGAGAGACGGTGCTAAGAGAAACGGCTTTACTCCCATAGAAAGAAACCGAGGAATCGCTCCGGCAGCGCCATTTGTATGGAGGGTTGAGAGAATAAGATGTCCGGTCAATGCCGCCTGAATCGCGATGTCTGCTGTTTCAAGATCCCGAATTTCTCCGACCATGGCAATATCCGGATCTTGCCTTAGGACAGACTTTAGCCCTTTTGCAAACGTATACTCCCGAGATACATCAATCTGACTTTGGTTCAACCCCTCCATTTTATACTCAACAGGATCTTCGAGCGTAATAATCTTTACATCTTTCTTATTAAGCAACTGCATAATGGCATACAGTGTCGTCGTCTTCCCGCTTCCTGTTGGCCCTGTGGTAATAATCATACCATTTGGCCGTTGTATTTCTTTGAGCAGATGTTCATATACCTCTCCGGACAATCCAAGACTATCGAGAGAGAGTCCTTCGCGATTTTGTACGAGAAGTCGCATAACAATACCCTCTCCATAGACAGTAGGCATCACAGAAACGCGCACATCAACATCTCCATCAGGCTTATGAATAGAAAACCGTCCATCTTGCGGTTTGTCCGTAATATTCAGCTTTAGAGATGAAAGCAATTTAATACGAGAAACCAATTTTCGATATCCCTCTCGTTCAATCATCGCCACGTCATGCAACATACCATCAAGTCGAATACGAACGATTGTTTTTTCTGCTTCCGGTTCAATATGGACATCGGATGCTTCCAATTTTAGCCCGGCTCCGAGAAGAAACGTGACAAGATCTGTCGTACTTGCATGATTGATAAGTGTTTGGAATGCTTTGAAATCTCGCACATCTGCCTGTACTTTTTGTAAGTCCTCTATACGGATATCCAGATTTTTTGATAATGGCTTTACATGAGAAAGTGTTTTGTACAGATCAAGCACACGTTGAAAACTGTGTTCAGAAATGACGTACAACGCGCCTTTGACATAATTTCGCTCTTCGAGCTCTTTGACCAACGCCTGCACGTCCTCCTTCGTAGGATCTAACGCGCCGATACGAATGTGCTCTTGATTCACAAAAAAACATACAGCCCCAAGACGTTCTGCTTCTTTTTGAGGAACCTGTCGAAGGGACTCGTAACTGATAGGAAAAGATTCCAAATCAATATGAGGAAAACCGATAGTGCGCGCCATGCGTTCTACTTCTGTTTCTTTTTCTTTTATGGCAACATGTTTCATTTTTTTCTGAAACACTTCTGCTGTATCTTTTTGGGAAACCTGAAGATGGCCCGGTGACGCGGACATATATGTTTCTGCTGTTTCTGGTGCGTCGTCTGACACACTTTTTTTCATCAAATTATCAATCGATGGCAAATCTCCCATAGTTGCAGTCTACTATATGAATCCTATGTACGAAGCCAATGGAGCAGATGACTTTTCAACCCTGTCTTATGCATGTGCATAAACAAATACGTCCAGGTTGAAATAACGAATACGGAAAACACAGAGGCAACGAGAAAGAAGAAAAGGAGGAATAGGGTTGCCGAAAGAGCGACACCAACCGCAAACACAGTCCCACTTGAGAACAAGAGTGCAAAGAAATATGCAAAAAATGCAGGAACAAGGCTGAGAAAGAGCCCCACCACCAATATACACGCAACCACAATATTCAGAAAAAATATCATCACACCCACCTCGAAAGATACCAGCCAATGCTCCAGGAACAATTGCCATGCTGAACGGAGTGCCTGTACAAACGTGTATTCCTCTACCACAATATATCCGACAGTATAGATAGCAAGAAATGAAACGACAATGCCAACACCGCTTGCCAATAAGAACACACCAAGAAATACAAATGGGGAATCTCCTGTAGAGAGAAGAAACGGGAGTGATACAGCCACAACAGATACTCCGACGAGGCATAACGTGACTTTTTTCAGTATATTGACAACGAGCACACGCCAAAAATGTCCAACGCCCAGATGCCACGCCCTTCCTATGTCAGGAGTTTTTTTTCGTTTTACCATCTGTGCGGTCATATCAACCAATGCTCCTTGTGACACAACGGAAACAAAGAGAAACATCAATCCGAGAGAAAGAAAGAACACACTTAAGAATACAACCCACCCAATCATGCTTGTCTCAATCGTCCCACCAACAATGCCTTCCCGGAGTGAAGAAAAAAACAACACCCATCCGCGACCAGGTCTATATCCCTGTACAGTAAACCAAGACTGAGATAGGACGTCAATAATCCCCATCTGCCCCAGTGCGGAGGCAAAGAGACCTAGTGGCCATAGCGTATGCTGCTTCCATGCCAGATGCCAGCTGTGTAAAAAGGCTTTTTTGTAGAGTGGCGTATGCATATAAAAAAATTATGCTAGTACAAAAAAGTATACCACAGTTGATGCAGGTACACAAAAATATACACCGTATCGGTGTATATTTTTTATGGAAACATGTTGTAGCCTGTGGATACCGTATCCATCATTACCCATTCATAATCTGTCCAAACTCTTCTTGTTCCACGGTCTCAATCTCCATGAGGCGCGCAACTAATGCATCCATCTGTGTGCGCTTCTCCTTGAGCAATGTTTCTGCTCTATCTCGCGCTTCGGCAAGGAGTGCATCAATTTCTGTATCAATCAATTCTGCCGTCTTCTCACTATAATTTTTCTTCTCATGAATTTCTTGGGCAAGAAAAATCATTTCTTCGTTCTCTCCAAATGTTCGGGGTCCGAGCGTATCACTCATACCATATCGCAGTACCATTGCTTTTGCATGCTGTGTGGCGGTCTTTAGATCACTACTCGGTCCAGTCGTGAGATGATCATGTCCATAGATCATACGTTCAGCAACATAGCCTCCCATGGCCATGGCCATTTCATCCTTAAACATAGCAATCGTCTTGTAGTTTACCTCTTCTGATGGCATTGACAGCGTATATCCTCCTGCCATGCCACGTCCAATAATAGAAACTTTTCGTACCGGATCAGCATACGTCATAAAATGTCCGACGACCGCATGCCCTGCTTCGTGATACGCAGTCATTTCTTTTTCTTTTACTGACATCACCCGAGACTTCTTTTGTGGTCCAAGAAGGACTTTCTCAATACTCTCAAGCACATCGAGCTGTTCGATAATCTTTTTTCCTTTTCTGACCGCAAAAATTGCAGCCTCATTCAATAAATTTGCCAAATCCGCACCGGTAAATCCCGGTGTGCGTTCTGCCAGATTTTTAAGATCAACATCTTTTTCAAGTGGCTTGTTTGATGCGTGTACTTTTAAAATTGCTTCTCGGTCTTTTATGTCCGGCTTATCAATCGTGACTCGGCGATCAAAGCGTCCCGGTCTGAGGAGTGCTGAATCAAGTACATCCGGTCTATTTGTTGCGGCCATAACAATCACACCGATATGTGGATCAAATCCATCCATTTCAACAAGAATCTGGTTCAATGTTTGCTCCCGTTCATCATGTCCTCCACCAAGTCCTGCGCCACGCTTTCGTCCCACAGCATCAATTTCGTCAATAAAAATAATCGCAGGAGCCGCTTTCTTTGCCTTTGTAAACAAATCACGGACACGTGACGCGCCGACACCCACAAACATCTCGACAAATTCAGATCCTGAAATATGAAAGAATGGCACATCAGCCTCTCCCGCAACCGCTTTTGCCAAAAGTGTCTTTCCTGTTCCCGGTGGCCCCATGAGCAAGACCCCTTTTGGAATCTTTGCGCCCATGTCAGAAAACTTTTTTGGATTTTTTAAAAAATCAACAATTTCTTCAAGCTCTTCTTTTGCTTCGGCAGCTCCGGCAACATCGGCAAATGTCTTTTTTTCTTTGTCATCTTTATCAGCTTGCTTTGCCCCACTCTGTCCAAATCCCATGGCTTTGTTATTCATACCGCTCATCTGCCGTGTCATAAAATACAAAAGCCCAATGATAAGAAGCACGGGCAAGAGATAGGGCGCAAGCGCGCCAAGCCAAAAGATGAATCCACTTTGCTCTACAATCTTCGCATCAATGCTCGCAAGTTGTTCAGAAGAAACGCCGTAGCTTTGTATGAGTTCGGAAAATGGTTGACCGGGTTCTTTTCGAACTTCGAGAACGGTTTCTTCGGGATTATTCAGTGTCGCTGTCACCGTACTTCCCGAGATTTCTATAGAAGAAATATGGTTGTTCTGTATCTCAGTAACCAGCCGATTAACACCCACAACCTCCGGTTTTTTTGATCCATACTCTGTAAAGCCCCACAGTCCTGCGGCAATAAACAAAATAAGAAAGATCAATGCAAAATTTTTCAACAACTGCTTCATAGAGGCAAAAAAGTCAAAAATAGTCCACTAACTATAGGCTACACGGGCTTATTTGTCAATGGGTGCGTTCGTCAATGATTGGAGATCATTCTGGAGTGGTTTCATACCAAAACAGATACGAAACACATTCACGCAATACACAAAGAGATCTCTATTCAAGCCAAAACGCCTGGATGAGGTATGGCAAACAAGTGATAAATCAAGAACAACCTTTCCGTAGGTATGTAATTGTCTCGTCAAATCTGCATCTTCTCCAAACCGAAGGTTCGCATCAAATCCTTCGCATTGTTCATACAATGCCCGAGGAAACATCATATTATTTCCCATAGGTCCAAGAGCACCTCGAGAAATAAGCCATACAAGTGGCGTCAACATTCTATACAATATCCCCCTCAGCATATTTAGTTTTGTAGAGGCATCATACCAATACATTTGACCACCGAGACACACAAGATTAGGCTGGCGCGCAAATCTATCCAACGCTTGCTCAATATATGCCGGAGGCAGACGTGTATCAGCATCAATATGAAGAATATATGTTCCTTGTGCGATTGCGCTTCCACTCCTTCTGGCTCTTCCAACACCTGCTATTGGTTCTTCGACAATCCTTGTAGCATGTTGGCGCGCAATATCTTGTGACGCATCACTTGATCCATTATCTACCACAATTATTTCAATGGTTTTTTCTGTTGTCTGCTGAGACAGTGCGTCAAAACACGCCGGCAAATACGCTTCTTCATTTCGAACAGGAATTACTACTGAAATGTCTGCGTTTTTTTGACGTTGCATACGTATATCCAGGTATCAAAATAATGTAGTGAATCACTGTGAGACAAGAGATAATTTTCCTTCGAAAAATATCCATTTTATGAAGTTAGTACTTTCATTTTATCATATTTTATGAAAATAGCAATGATTTTTAGACCCCGATATTAATCATCAAGACCGATTCTACGAGCCCACTCTTGTTTCTCCACGTCTGAACGAGCGAACGAAAATTGAAAAAAAGAAAGAACAAATCAAACTCAAACTACAAACTCAAAGTCAAGACCTCGCCGCGGGACGGAAGCCGCCGCCGCCATCGCCCCAGACATTGACCCCGTCAAACTACACCTGCCGATAGGCGGCATCCGGATTGAAATTGCCGCGGGGAACATCGCCGGAGGGAAAAGCCGCCACCCCGAGGAATCTGGTAAATGTGTTGTTGTCGATGGGAGTAAGGTTAGCGATCGGTTGATTGTGACGCCCGGCGATGAGTTTGGTGGTTGCGGTGAAGATGGACTGCATAGCGGCGTACTCGGTGGGGATACAGTCGATCTCATCGAAAGAGAGATTGGCGTATTGGGAATCTTCTTGATCTTTCGATCTTTTGATCATCTTTAAAAAACAGCATACGTGTTGATGCTGTTTTGATCAATCACCAATGCAACATACTAACAATTTTTATATCTATCATCTCGAGGGGCAAGTGGGTCAGAGTTGTATTCTTCGTAATCCGGTGGATAGCATTCTTTATATGTTTCGTCACCGCTCGCCACAAACACCCACCGCACGATCCACATCGTCCCGTACGCACCAAGGACAAGCATCACACCAATCACTGCATTTCTCGTAATGCTTTTTCCTTTGTCAATTCTGTCATCATTCCCGGCAGATGTCATAATGAGATACCCTGCATATGTCATGTATACCAAAAATAATATACCCAAAACCACAAGAAAACTTTGTATGAGCGATGCCACAACAATGCGCGGGTCTTTTACTCGTCCAAAATCCGCACCATCTGATCCGGTAAATGCGTCTGTCTGTTTTTGTACGGTCTTATTCCCATACTGCACCTGCCCTTCTACCGGATCCGGATCTGCGCCAAAGACAGGTATTGTCTGTGGGGCAATCCACGCAAGGAGCAATGCAATGAAAAAGAGATGTGGAGCGATATATTTCATAAGACCTACGGTAAATATTGTACTGTCTCTAAAATGACATGATCGTATTTGGATCATTGTACGGTGCGTTTGGCGCCTGATTGTCAATCTGATACGTTGGCTCGTATGTCGTTTCATTATATACACGTGTCACAACAAATCTGGTGATACCGTAGGCTAAGAGTACAATAACAAGTCCCAACAGTGCTGAAATGGCAGTACTGGTGGACTTCTTTACACGATCTTCCTCACCGTGTGATGTCAGACGAACATAGCCGGCAAATACGATGAGGACAAGAAACAATGTGCCAATAAACCCAAGCACAATTTGAACGCCTGAACCGATATACTCAGCCACGTCTCTTTTTTCAAGTCCTGCGGCATTCCCTGCTGTCTTGACCTGTGTGTTAATTTTTTCTGTAAGGGAACCGGATGAAAACACGTATGCCGATGGAACAAAGATGCTCACAAACACATACGCAAACACGATGAAGAAAATTCTGCTATACCACTGTTTTTTCATAAAAATAGTACTGCACTCAGAAAATATTGTCTTTCCCCGTATAAAGATAGACACACAACAAGCCTACTGACTTATTGTGCTGTCTTTTTGAGAATGATAGGCACAACAAATGCCGTGATACTGTACGCGCCAACAGTAATCACAAGACCCACAATTGACTGAATAATAATTTCCTTTGCCTTATCAACCTGCCCGGAATCACCACGCGCAGTCATCCAAAGAAATCCTGCATAGACCATGAGGAGGAGAAAAATAATACCGACAAATCCCAGGACGGTTTTTACCACCACACCGAGCGTCTGCGCAAATGATGTATCATTGGTATCTTGACTATATCCGGCTTTGTTTGCTGCATTTTTTGTATAGGTATTCCCCAGATCAAGGGCATAGGCGTGCGATACCACACCGAGGAAAAACGCAAGAGAAACAGCAAAGACAATAAATCGTTTCATACAAACTTATTTATTAAAACTAGCAGTAACAAATGCGGTAATAGCGTACGCTGACATCACAATGACGAGTCCAATCAGTGACCCAGTAATAATTTTCCTCGCTTTTTCTACTGGCTCTGATTCTCCTCGTGCCGTCATCCAGAGCATTCCTGCATAGACCATGAGCATGAGAAATGCCAGCCCCACAAGGGTGAGAACTGCATTGATGACTGTACCAATGATACTACTAATATCCCCTTCTGTTGTTCCGGCTTTTGTCGCGACATTCTGAAGATTTTTTCCCGACGTTCCAAGATTTCCATCTGCAAACGCAGGAAGCGCAAAAACGCTCATCGCCAATATCAATGAAATCGTGAATGTTTTTATGAGACGATAATTCATATAGCAATGTGGAATAAATAGATGCTTTGTATTCTCTATACTATACACTATGTACTGCCCTCTGGGCAAGGTACATGATTAGAATGTTAATTCGTAACATTTTGTTGTCTTACAAAACTCCGCATACAAATTTTCACATTGCTGTTTTGAATCAACCGGTGCAAATTGCCACGTTCCCGGACCATATATCTTGTCAAATGACGCCGGCTTGTTTCCCTGTTCTTCGCAATCTGAGCCGGTTTTAATTCTCCACTCCCAATTCGTCGCACGCAGTTCTCCCGGGTTAGTGTCAGGGTGACGTACTTTGTCAAAACAACACCCGAAATTTTTGAAATCTGTATTTTCAAAATCTACCGGTCCGGTATCGCTCTTTTCTCCCTGGATAATTCTCGTACTGATAAAATTCGTAAACGCGTATGAACCCACAACAATAACGAGTCCGACACTCGCGGCCACCAGTGTCTTTCTCGCGCTGTCTATTCTGTCCTGCTCCCCGGCTGCCGTGAGCCAACGAAATCCGGCATAGAACATGAGGATAAAAAATATAATTCCCACGAGTTGCAGTGCTCCTTTGATAAGCGTTGCGAACACTGATGGCAGATCTGTTTTTGCCACTCCTGTCTGATTTGTGACTGATGTCAATGCACTCCCTGCGTCAGAGATTGTTTTTTTGGCATGCACAATTTGTAATGTTCCAAATAAAACAAAAACTACGACTGACAAAAAAAGAATGTTAGCTATTATTTTTTTTGTCATATATTTCTATACACTTTACAAAGATTATGCTGGAGGTTCAGCACCTGGTTGTGCTGTATTTGCAGGTGCACCGTTAGTTTCAGCTACTGGGGAGGGTGCTGTAACATCTCCTGTAATACCTCCGTCGCCTGGTAATCCTGTCGGTGATCCAGCTACACATTTATGTGTAGCTAGATCGCACGTTGCAGTCCCTGTACTCACACCAGTATTACAATCGTTATTAGTAGTACAATCGACATCTATACATTTTCCTGCCGTACATATTTGTTTATTTTTGCAATCTGTATTTTGTGAACATGAAGAAATTTCTGGAATATTACCTTTACACTCAATCTCTTGTGCATAGGTAAATAAAATTCCTCCAGGGCAATCACCTGATGTACTTGGTGTACAAGTAGTATTTTTTGAATCAAGACAATATGCAACTATCTGTCCGTTACCATTTCCATTTATGATACCTCCACCACTTCCACCTCCACCAGCCCCCCCACTACTCCCCAACGAATTGAACACAAAACTCGTAATCGCGTACGATGCAAGGACAATAATAATACCGATAATCGCGGCAATGATGCCATCGAGTGCTTGCTTTGCGTCTTCACCCTTTCCTCTGTCCAGCATCCACTTG
>Ga0066639_10001000_pt1 | contig 25336 bp, 33 predicted proteins | sample CryGeyCG2114_010_2_FD_59504 | JGI IMG/M metagenome (GOLD analysis project Ga0066639, IMG submission 59504) | Groundwater microbial communities from aquifer - Crystal Geyser CG10_big_fil_rev_8/21/14_0.10 | ecosystem: Environmental > Aquatic > Deep subsurface > Groundwater | place: USA: Utah...
TTGATTATTGTAACAATGGTTATACAGTTTTCGTCATTCAGAAGAGCCGCTGTTGTAATGCTGGTTATTCCTCTTTCAATTTCCGGTGTATTTATAATCTTTGCCTTAACTCACACCGCGCTCTCATTTCCGGCTTTAATCGGTGTCCTGGCTCTTTTCGGGATTGTTGTCAAAAATTCGATTCTTGTTGTAGATAAGATTGTCAAAAACCAGAAAGAGGGATTACCGTTTGTCCGGGCAATCGGCGATGCTTCCGCATCCCGGCTGGAACCGATAGCCCTCACTTCCTTTGCGGCAATTTTTGGGCTAATCCCAATTACCCTTTCCGACCCGCTGTGGCGAGGACTTGGCGGCGCGATAATTGCCGGCCTTACTTTTTCCGGGACTATCATGCTGTTTTTTGTTCCCGTTGTTTACTACTATCTTTTCAGGAAAAAATAATATATCAAAAATTGCACTTATTGGCATAAATTCTTATACTGCTTTTGAATGTTCGAAATTCTCGCCAAATGGGTTGTCAGCGCAATTACAATTTTTCTAGTTGCAAGACTGGTACCGGGTTTTAGGGTCGACTCCTTTACGACTGCGCTGATTGTTGCCCTTGTCCTAGGCCTTATCAACGCCATCATTAAGCCGGTTATCATGATTTTAACTCTACCAATAAATATTCTTACTTTAGGGATTTTTACTTTTGTAATTAACGCATTTCTTTTGATTTTGGTTTCAAAACTGATCCAGAGATTTGCCATCAGCGGTTTTATACCGGCTTTTATCGGGGCAATCCTGATTTGGTTAATTGGACTAGCTCTCAATCTGGTTTTCCCCGCAAAAGTAGTTTAGCTTGCAATATTGCGTTGGAATGATATAATTTCCCCACTTGTCTTCTGCCCCAAATTAACCTCAGAAAATGAAAGCAAACTATATAGTCGGCACTATTGTTCTAATAGTATTAATTGTTATAGGTGCAGGTATTTATTCGGTTTACAAAAACAGGCAGTCGGATATCCTTGACGTATCCCCTCTTCCGATACCGACTCCGCAAGAAGGATTTAATGCAACACCTTCGGCAACACCTATTGTTTTCGCACCAAATTCCCAGCCTGTTTCAGGCGAAAGCGACAATTCGAATAATAAACTTCAAATTATGGAACCTGGTGATGGCGAATATCTAACAATTCCCTTCCGCGTCAGGGGTTACCTGGACAGTTCGGATACTGATGTAAAAGTTTCAATTCTGGCGAAAAGTGGAGAAAAAGTTTCAGAAAGACTGGTTCCTTGCAAGACAACCCTTGATTCTTCGGTTTGCGAATTTTCAACTGTCTTCGAAAATATCAACCTCGATGTTAAAAACGGCTCAATAGAAGCTAATTTTGGTGATTTTTCGGATTCTGTCTCTGTAACCTTCAACTAGATTTCTAAGAAATACCTTCTTTTCTTGAAAATAAGCCCACTTATACTTAATACTGTATACTAAATACTATTCTCATGCCCAAAACTCAGGAGATGGAAAAAATTAAAAATATTGCCGTAGCCTTTGTTGTTTTTGGGGCAACCGGTGACCTTTCAAGAAAAAAGATATTTCCCTCCTTTTTCGAGCTTGCAAAATCAGGCCTCTTACCTCAAAACATCAGAATTATCGGTGCCGCCAGAAGCAAACTTTCTAAAGAAGAATTCACGGATATTATCAGGGAGCACGTCCAAATATCAAACGAGGAAGACTGGAAAAAATTTGCTCTCCTTGTTGACTATATTCCCTGCGATGTCGAAAAAAATGAGGGTTTACAAAGTATTTCCCAAAAGCTGGACGGGTTTGAAAAAGAAGCCACTATCTGCCCGCAAAGAATCTTTTACATGGCAGTTTCTCCGCATATTTACCAACAGGCATTTGAAAATATCGGTACAAACAATTTACATTTAGGATGTACAAGCCATAACAAAAAATCGAGGATCGTAGTAGAAAAACCGTTCGGATACGATTTTGAATCCGCCCAAGCTCTCCAGAAAACCCTCGAAAAATTCTTCGAAGAGGAACAAATCTTCAGGATCGACCATTTTTTGGCAAAACAAACAGTCCAAAACATTTTCGCTTTCCGCTTCGGAAATGAAATTTTTGAACCTATCTGGAACCGGAACTATGTCGATAACATCCAGATAACGCTGGCCGAATATCCAGGCATAGGAAAACGCGGACCCTTCTACGATAAAGTCGGGGCACTTGGGGACGTAGTCCAAAACCATCTTCTGCAACTCTTGACACTTGTAACTATGGAAAAACCGAACTTTTTTGACCAAACAAGTATCAGAGAAAGGAAACTGGAAATTCTCAATAATCTCAAAAAATACACCCAGAAGGAAGTCGAAACAAATACGGTACTTGGCCAGTATGAAGGATATCTAACTGAAGAAAATATCCCCAAAGATTCCAAGACAGAAACTTTTGCCGCCCTTAAACTTTTTATTGAAAACGAAAGATGGGCAGGCGTCCCGATTTACATCCGCACAGGTAAAAGACTAATGGGAAATGTCACCTCCATTATTATTTCTTTTAAGGAAAGCGGCCACAAAATTTTTGAAGAACTCTGGGATAAACCAATTCCCAACCATATCACAATCCAGATCCAGCCAACGGAAGGGATAGGGATAAGAATCGTTGCCAAAAAACCCGGATTCGCAAGCGAACTCGAACCGATTGATCTGGAATACTGCTATAAAGCGGAAAAAGGCGCGCCTAACGCATATGAAAGGCTTCTCATCGATATCATGGTCGGCGACAGAACCCTGTTCCTGGGCCAAATCGGCCCTTCCTGGAAATTTATTGACCCGATCAGGAACGCATGGGATGCCGGTATGCCAAAACTTGTAACTTATGAACCAGGATCATGGGGACCAAAAGAAGCAGAAGAGTTAATAAAACGGGATGGGCGCGAATGGCTGGCTCCGCTTCTGACAATCTGCAAAATTTAGGCAGCTCTTTGCTGAATAACCTGGGGCAGCCACCTTGCCGCTTCTAATAATATAGCTTCGGCCCGCGAGTCATGGAATCCACCGGATCCTGTTTCTACAAAATCAGTTCTAACAGTGTGGGCTCTACCGTTAGACTGATCGCTTGCAATCATAAATACCGGTAACTGCTCATCGCTTGGCATCGCAATACCGACTCTGTTTGGAAGGCGCCAATTTGGGCTTATTACCCAAGCGAAATGAAAATAATCCTCATTTGGTTTTCCGAAATACGGTAAAACCACTCCGTTATGAACTCCCTCGCCTTCCTCAATTCCCAGTTCATCAAACAAATCGCTAATCACGGGAGGCGCATTATTTATTTCCTGCCGAGTAAGTTCAAAATCAAATCTTTTTTCGCCACGTGCGCGTGTCAACCTATCGATTTGCAATATTTGGGGGACAGCATATGTCTGCACAACCAATCCGTTTCTGTTTCCATCAGCTATTCCCCACAGCTTTCTATTTAGATTCTCTTCTTCGGTTGCAAGTTGAGAAAGAAGCTGGTGTCTTTCAGGCAAATGCCCGACCAATAATCTTTCGGGAATAGACATCTTTACCTTCTAAGAATGCGCACCAAATAATAAACTTGTCAAGGTACGGTCAGTCCGATTGGACCCAACTCAGTTCCTGAGAGTAATCTAACTTATCAGGAAGATTTTTTCCTTATCTCATGCCCGCCGAAAGCGTTGCGAAGAGCGGCAACCATCCGGGCCGCAAAACTGGAAGACACCTTTTTATCGGTTTTTGACCTTGAACGAAAATCTAAAGAAGCCTCAATAATTTCTACCGGCACATCCAGTTTTTTACCTTCCTCAACAGTCCACAAACCCTCACCTGAAGCATCGATCTCTCCCTCAATCAAATCAAGTTTGGGATCAGCCTCCAGCGATTCGATTGTCCTCTCCATCATGAAACCGGAAACAAGTGTTCCTTTCTGGTAAAGTTTGGCGACTTTGACTAAATCCAGATTATATTGTGACTTTTCAAGAACCCCAAATCCCTCGCCAATCGATTGCATAATCCCATATTCGATTCCGTTGTGGACCATCTTCACAAAATGCCCCGCCCCGCCTTCACCGAAATATTCGTGCCCTCCGTTTGGCTTCGCCAACGAATCCAATAGGGGTTTGACCCCTAAATAAGCACTTTTATCCCCTCCAACCATCATCGGGTAACCTTCTTTGGCCGCAACAATTCCGCCGCTTACTCCAATTCCCAAAAATTTAATCCCTTTACTCTTAAATGATTCATATCGTCTTTGTGTATCAGTATATTTAGAATTTCCTCCATCAATCACAATGTCACCCGCTTCGATATTTTTCCCGACCTCCACCAATATCTCCTCCGTCGCTTCTCCAGCCGGCAGCATCGACCAGATCACCCTGGGCATTTCTAACTTATTTACTAAATCCTCAACACTGTTAGCTATTTCTAGAGAATCGGAAATTTCGGATTTTAGTTCTTCAGCCTTCCCTCTCGTGCGGTTCCAAACCACAACCTCATGCCCTTCACTAAGAAGCTTTACAACCATCCGATTACCCATTTTTCCGAGCCCTATAAATCCAAGTCGCATAGCGACACCTCCTTCATGCGAGGAAAAATATCAGGCGAGTTTTCGAGGGCTGATATTTTGCCCAAACCGATGAAACCTATCTTCATATATTCAAATCTTTGTAAATTGTGGAAATCCTATATAAAAGAAAACCAACTGCAACAGCTCCCAGAATAGCAGCAAAAATCGCAGAACAAAGAACTATTTTTCCAACGCTCACCTTTCTTCTAAAAAACAAAAAGCTCAACGTAAAAGCTGGAATAAAAATTATTACGAACGAAATGGAAAACAAATATACAATGCGGATGATTTGCGGAAAACCAAACTCCATAAAAGCAGTCTATCAGATATTCTGGTCTGTTATTAAATAACTCTTTATCTTTGATTTTCTGTAAAAAATCGCCGGATATTTTTGCATATCGTTTTCCGCATCATCCAACATCAATCTAACCGCATCTTTCTTTTCTTCGCCGAACATTAGAATTACAAAACCGGTAAATTCCCCAAAGGCTTTTAAGGTTAAAGTTAATCGCTTAGGAAATTTTAGGCCAGCAGACGAAGTCGAGGACCGCAAGCTTTGCTTATCTTCCACAGTTTCCGCTTCCACAAAATTAGGAGACTTTGCCGCAACCGAATAAGGAAATATACCTGCCGTATGCAAATTGGCCCCAACCCCCATCACCCCAACTTTTTTCTTAAACCTTCTGAATAAATCCTCGATTTCCTTATCGTATTCTTTTGCCGTTTCCAAAAAACTCTTACCCCTTAAAAATTTATGGGATTCTACACAATGCTTATCCGCCCAGTCCTTAACTCCAAAATTTTTCAAAAGAAGTTCGTTGCTGTCTTTATGAAATGGCTCACCGTATCTTTCATCGGCAATAGTTATTGCACCGGGAATTGCGTCATTAGGATCAACCAATATCATCCGATAATCTACGGATGTTCCACCGGAAAGCGCAAGCAGGGTTTTTCCGTCAACTACCTTTTTCAATAAATCGTGAGCCTTTTTCTGTCCCTCTTCCCGGTTTTTAACTTTAACAACGTTAATCATAAAACAAGTAAAACAAGGACCGGCCTTGTCGGAGACCATCAAGGCCGGTCCTTGTTGATCACCTTTACTTTCCACTTCGGACCATCACCAGTGTCTTCAACCTCAACTCCCATTTCTAAAAGTTCTTTACGGATTTTATCCGATTCTTCAAAATTGCCGGCTTTCCTGAATTCTTCCCGCTTTACAATCAATTCCTCCACCCCTTTTGGCAACTTAGCCTTTTTAAGTTCCGATAAACCCAAGCCTAAAACTTCATCCATTTTTAGAATTGATTGATGCTTCGCGGAATTTGGATAATCGCTTCTTATCATCTCCTGCATTACAGCAACAGCTTTCGGCATATCAAGGTCGTCACCGACTGCCGCATTAAAATTCCCCTCAAATTCCGCACAACCGACTTTCGGCTCATCCCAGCTTGAAACTTCCTCCCGCAAATTATTCAAAGCATTTTGTGCTGCCTCCAAAGATTTCCAGGTGAAATTCATTTTCGACCTGTAATGTGCGGTCAAAAATAAATAACGCAGCGCCAAAGGGTCAAACCCTTTCTTACTAATATCAACAAGCGTATAAATATTCCCTAGCCTTTTTGCCATTTTTTCTCCTTCAACCAAAAGATGTTCTCCCTCCAGCCAGAAGTTAACAAATTTCTTTCCCGTTGCTGCTTCACTCTGGGCTATCTCGTTTTCATGATGAGGAAATAGCAAATCAACGCCTCCGGTGTGAATATCAAAAGTTTCTCCAAGTTCTGTAATACTCATAGCCGAACACTCTATATGCCACCCAGGCCTTCCTTCCCCAAATGGAACAGGCCAGCTGGGCTCTCCCTCCCGTTTAAACTTCCAAAGTGCAAAATCCGTCCAGCTTTCTTTGTCGTATTCATCCAAAGAAACCCTTGCACCTTTTTTGAGATTTTTCTTATCAAGCCCCGAAAGTTTTCCGTATCCATCAAATTTTTCTACCGAAAAATAAACCCCGTCATCTCCCTTGTAAGCAACACCTTTATCCAAAAGTTTCCCAATCAAGACAATCATCTCGTCCATATATTTCTTGTCTGTCGCCCTCGGGTAAACATCAGCTTTTTGAATGTTTAACTTTTCAAGATCTGCAAAAAATACTCTAGCATACTTTTCCGTAAATTCCTGAATCGGAATTTTTTGTTCGTTTGCCTTCTTGATAATCTTGTCATCGATATCGGTTAGATTCATCACGTGCCTAACCTTATAACCGTTGAAAATTAAAGCGCGCTTCAGAATGTCTTTAAAAACAAATGTCCGCCAGTTACCGATATGTACAAAGTCGTAAACCGTCGGACCACAAGTGTATAGACCAACCGTTTCTCCGATTGGCTTAAATTCTTCAACTTTTCGCAAAAGGTAATTGTAAAAACGCATTTGGAGCTATTTTAATCTATTCTGCGCCGTAGTTTTTATAGACCCGCAGTTCTGCCATGCAGAACGAGTATCGCAAAAAATTATTATTCTAATTTTAATTTCTAACGTAGTGAAATTGAAATTACTCCGCCCCATAATTTTTTATCTCCGCCCTTGACTTTTGTACTGAAGGATCGACAAACTCTTCCTTCTTTTTTTCTACCTTTAGTTCTTCCATCTCCTTTTTCTGTTCATTTACTACTTCTGTCTGCTGAACACGCATCGCTTCCTCCCTTTTCTTTTTGGCTTCATATTCCTCATAAATTTGCTTAACTTTAGCCCTTACTGCCGCATATTCAGTTTGCGAAAAATCCTCGTCTTTTTTAGTCATTGCCGAAAGGACACCTCCGCTTACATCTTCGTCACCGCTGACCTGAGAGCCAATACTCTTTCCCATTTTCTTAAATTCCCCCCAAACAGAATTGTTATCGCCTGGCCCCGTCCCAAGCCTAGTAGCCGCATCCTTTAGTGAAGCGTCGCCGGAGGAACCTGCAGGGGCAGGAGAGCCCGTAACCTGGGAAACAACAGTATTGCCAACTTTTTTAAACTCGCCACCAATTTGTGAAGCACCATCGGCAATTCCGGCAGCAAAACCACCTACGATGTCGGAAATATCAGGCATACCTCCATTCTACAATGGAAATAACAATTACCAAATTCCAAAATACAAACTTTTGAATTTATTATTTAGTGCTTTAGAATTTATTGGGATTTGTGATTTGTTTTTTGAAATTTAGTAGTCCTTACGGCCTTCAAGCGCTCTACGCAAAGTAACCTCATCAGCATATTCAATTTCCGCACCAATCGGAATTCCTCTGGCAATTCTTGTAACTTTAATTCCGTGCGGTTTTATCAATCTTTGGATATACATAGCAGTTGCCTCACCCTCCATCGAAGGATTAGTTGCCAGAATTATTTCTTTCACTTTTTCGTCCTTCAGGCGGTTCACCAGCTCCCTCATCTTCAAATCTTCCGGGCCTATGTTATCAAGCGGCGCAATTACCCCATGAAGTACATGGTACAAACCCTTAAAGCTTCCGCTCCTCTCGATCGACCATACATCCAAAGGGTCTTCCACCACACAGATTAAAGCCTTATCCCGCTCGCTGTCATCGCAAATCTCGCACGGGTCCGTCTCCGTAATATTCTGGCAAACGGAACATATTCTTGTGTTTTTCTTGAGTTCACCTGCCGCTTTTGAAAGCTGTTGGGCAAGTTCATCCGGGGAATGTAAAAGGTAATACGCTAAGCGGGCCGCGGTTTTTGGCCCTATTCCGGGCAAAGCTTCAAACGCCTCAATCAAATCGGCAATGGATTTCGGAACTTTCACCGCTTAAGTATAACAAGCAAGACTGATTATACTGAAGCTTCGCGCTCTTTTGATGCACGAACCAGCGTGCCTAAATATGACAGATATATTAACAATGCTGAATTAGAAGTACACATCCTGGTGATTCCTCTGTCTGTTTTGCCAGCGCGGATTTCCTTCCAAACTTCTTTCAACGGAACATATTCCGCCTTAAAAATCGGTTCTTTTCTATCAAATTTAAGTTTTTCTATCTGATCGAGGTCAACCTCAACAAAAACTAAATCCGACCATGTGCCTACAAAAGTAGGGTTCGGATTATGGAACGGAAATTCAGGTTGGGAAATATCGCAAATTACAGAAGCGCCGGTTTCCTCTCCTGTTTCTCGAATAGCAGCGTCCTTTGTTGATTCATAAGCCTCAATCTGATCTTTACCAAACAAACCATCCTTAAAACCCATCGGGATCTGGGCAAAAACTAACTGCTCTGTGTTGTCAGGATTTATAGGATCATCGGAATGAGGACGAGGTTGAGAAATTAACGCGAGCCGGATCTGTCCCGTTTTTATATCGCGGCCCCAAGCAACTACATTAACATTCGGCTTCTCTTCATATCTCGGTCTGTCAAATACCGGTTTTCCTTCATTATCTGTTACTACGGCAGACCTAACCGCTCCAAAAGGACTAACAGCCTCCCAGTCAACCCCTTCATATTCCTCAATTGCCCCGTCCTCTTTTTTAATCCTTAGAACCCAGTTCTGGGGTCTCCCTTCGAAAAAATCAGGGTTTGCCTGTTTAGCCTCGGAAGGTAAAACTAAATTGTTAGCTTGTCCAGGTTTTTTTATTTCATTTTCCATGTTTATCTTTCATCCAGCGCCGGATTTCTGTCCACGCGGAAAATTAAGGGGTCTTTTTTTAGGATTTTTTTTGGTACACGCTTCATGGTCACAACTGTAATCATTGAATTTGTAGGGTTTTCGATTCTATGATCGTTTTTCCCTTCAGAAAATTTTTCGTCAAAAACTACTTTTACTTTTCTTCTTCCTCCGGATGCGGATTCCAAAAGCAAATTTACCTCATTTGGGTTTGAACATTCGATTCCCACAACCCATTCATCGCCCCTCAAAATTGAATTTGCAACCTTGCGGACCGTGTCTTCTTTTCCGTTTCCTTTTTCCCTAATTACCAGTTCTCCCATAAGAGGGACACTGAACTCTTCTACAAAATCGTGCTTATGCCAGTTGCGGTTGGCATCATAAAAAGGCGGAAGACGCGTAATAACAACCTCAACAGGTAATTCAGAGTTGCGCTCATAGAAGTAAAAGTAATGGCGTTCTTCGCCGCTACCGAGTGCTTTCGACGGCACTTCGGAAAGTGGAATAAACATAGCCGGACGATAATACCCTCTCGGGGTAAATTTGTCAAATTATAGGGTACCTAAAACTTATCTGAAGCTAATAAATCTTTGATAATAGACTTATAGTAAGTAATATCTAACTTCCGCCACCGCCGCCGCCAAGCATAGACTTAAGGCCGTCCATGCCCATCATGCCCTGCATTTTCTTAGCCGCTTCCTTTTGGCTTTCCTTAACAGCTTCGTTTACAGCTTCCCGTATATCTTCATCACTCTTATCGTTACTGGCAATCTCCACAAACCGCTGAGCAAGAGTTACTCTCACTTTCACCCCGTGTTTATCAACCTCTATAACCTCCTCATCCAGTACCTTCTGGATACGCATCGCCTCGTCGCGCATTTTCTTGAGCTCTTTTAACTGCTGTAATTTATCAAACATTGCGAAATTAGCTTACAAGCTTTTGCCTCAAAAATCAACACATATTATAATAGAAAGGACGAATGAAACTTTCTCTCACCGGCCTTCACCTCGAAAGCGATCCAAAACTTAAGGCTTATGCCGACAAAAAAGTAAAAAAATTTATCCATTACGACCCAAGAATAACGGATATTAAAGTCCGCCTCTTTCTGGAAAAATCGCACCGCAACGAATCCCATGACTGTATTTGTGAACTTACGGTCCACGTCCCCGGTAAAATCCTGGAAATTGTAGATAAGGAAAAAGACCACATGGCCGCAATCGACAAAGCCTTCGACCGTATGAAACGGGCAATTGTAAAACACAAGGAAAAAGAAATCTCCAAACAGCACAAGCGCGGAATCGTGGCAAAACTCCTGGGCAGGTTTAGAAGATAAAATTAGTTTCTCGCTGAGCTAATCTTCTTTGATATTATCTCAACTTTTGACTCTAACTTCTCAATTTTTACTTTGTTGACCTTGTACATATCCGCATATCCTTTCAGGTTCCCTTCTATTTCGATTAGTGAAGTTGAATGGCTATCTAACGATTCTTGCATAGTATCTAACTTTTCATTCATAACAGACTGCTGGTCTTTCATTATCCTCAGTTGATCTGCTGCTAAAAACTGATTGGTTTCCACACTTCGAACCTTCTTCACCACAATTTCGACCAATTCCTTAATCTTCTTCAAATCATCCGCCACAGCTCATCAATATTAAGTTGTGAAATTTCAGAAAACAAGACAGAAAATTTCTAGAAACTCTATATTAGAATTAATGCGCCCGGCCCGAGGATTTGCAGCTGTATTTTTTCTTCTGGGTTTTGTCGTAATTTCAGGATTGGTTCTCGCATTTTATCTGAATAAATTGGGCACTTTCATCCAGACTAAAGGATTAGCATCGCCGAGACCCTCAAGTATCCCATCCAAAAACCCGCAAGCAACAGACGAAACAGCAAATTGGAAAACATATACAAATCAAAGATTCGGATATTCCTTAAAATATCCCCCTGATGTCAATTTAGAATTAACTACCAAAAACGATCTCAGTGATGCTTTGATTTTCCAGGCGAATAATTTTAAAATCATCCATTTTAAAGGCCCCGGCACTGCAGCGGAGACAACGATTGAACAATATCTAAAGGACGCTCATCCTGCTAATTTAAACCCTTCGTATGACAATATAATGACAACCTCAACCCAAAAATATCTAGGGTCAATAAAAATCATTATCACATCTAAAGATACTAAATTTGAGCATGATCAGAGACATGCATGGTTCATCAGAAATAAAACCCTTTATTCTTTCATTACTTATGCCGAAGGTAGTGATAATCCTAAAGTTACTGATGAACAAGATAAACTTTTTAACCAAATCCTCTCCACAATCAGATTCACGGAGTAATACCAACAAGGACCAGCCTTGACTGTAACAAGGCTGGTCCTTGTTCCTCGACTAAAAGTCTACGGAGTTTTTTTTCACAATCGCCGATTTGGCTTTCCCCGATTTATAAGGCGCAAGCCTCACTACTTTTGTACTTTTTAAACCGACTTTAGCAAGTTCACTCTCTACTTCCCTCTCTTCTGCCCATTGGTCGTAACCAAGACAAATTACATCCGGTTTAAATCTTTTTATTTCCTCATAAAAATCATCTTCAACACCCGCAATCGCCTCATCTACAACTTCTAATTCATTGATAAGTTCTAGCCTCTCTGCCTGATTAAAAAGCGGGGCTTTTCCTTTAAACTTTTCTACATTCTTATTTGTCCCCACCGAAACTATCAAATAGTCCCCGCATTTTTTTGCCTGCCGGAAAAAATCCAGATGGCCAATATGCAAACCGTCAAAAGCGCCGAAACACATGACCTTAGTCATGGTGTTAATAGTAAATGGTTAATGGTAAATGGTAAAGCCCCGAAGCAAATTCTATTTTCTATTCACTATTTACTATTTACATCTTCAGAATGTTCCTTCAAAAATATGTTCTTCAGGCCTGTCTTCCTTCGACCTTTCAAAGGTGATCCATATTCCGTCATATTTCATCAGTTTATCGTCATCCTTACGTACCCTTAAGCTAAAATTGGTTTTATTGCCGCCCATATAGTCGACTAAGACAACATCATCGCCGTTCACAGCCCAAACCCCATACTGGTGGCCCTGGGGGTTTTCGAGCGTAGCATCCACGTTTAAGCTGTAAATCCCGTTAGTATAAGATCTTGTCGCAGTCACTTTTCCGTTAAACCCGCTCTTAACCAAGTCAAAACTCGCATTTTCAAGTTTAAGATCCACGCCTTTACCGGCACCTTCGTCTTTTATATCAACGGGCGTAAGGCCTCTTGGGGCCTCGCGCAAGACAACATCCGCTGACCCGGAAACACTGCCCGTGTTCAGGAATTTCGATTTGACAAAAAAACCAATCCCTAAAACTACCGCCAAAACAATAATAAGCCGCAAGACTACGGTATTATTTTTCTTAACCCCGTAAGGACCGGAAAATTTTTGTTGTGCAAGATCACGCATAGGAAGCTGTGTCCCTTAATTTTAATATATAAACGGTAAGAGGAGCAAAGACTTAATGAAGATGGCCGAGACAGCCCTTTTTCAGAATTTTCCCCAACCTTAAGTTATCCAGCACAAGCGCGTAAATAAAAGGGATAATCAGAACCAAGGGGTAAACAATCAAATTTCTTAAATCCGAAAAATAAAACAGCACATTATTATAATAGGGTCCGATTATCGAGAGTATGCTTAAGGAAAATATTACAGCAAACCAAAAAAGGGTTAAACCAAGTCCGTGTATTAAACTTCTTTCCGCTTTTCGGAAATAAACAACCGTTGTCCAAAACACAAAAAGCGGCAAAATCAGGTAAAACCAGGGCAAAATCACTACGGAAGAAATGACAAATGTCATAACCCAGATAACAAAACAGTACCAAAAGTCGCGGAATCGAAACTTAGAAATTAAGCGCATTTTTTCCTTCCAAAAAAATTTTAAACAAGCCGATTCAATAAGCGGGGTATTTCTTTACTAGTACAGAGAGCCGCGATTAATAAATACGCCTTTTGAAAAGAAGAGTCAATATATCAAAAAGCCATTTTATGGGTTGGCCAGAGTTTTGTCGACCTCTCCGAGGGCTTTGTCGGTCCCGGTAAAGTCTGTGGAATTTAAATCTTTTTCAATATCCTGTACTTCATCACCTTTAGTTAACTCATCCTGTTTCGAAACCTGGGATACCGGAGGAATTACGTCTTGTCTATTCAAAAAGCCGTCCAATTTACCGCTTTTATACAGATACAGAAAAGCACCCGCGAGAACCGCAATAAGTATTAAAAGTAAAACAACAACGTTTCCGCGCTTATTGTGTTGCTGCACTTGTCCCCTCCTTTGATGCTTTTGATGCTTTTAATTCCACTAAAGCAACAACAAGCGCTTTATGGTAACCAAATAATTCCTTTTTTGAAGCCTTAAGCACTTCTTTCGCCACTTCCACGGAAGCCTTATCCAAAGAAGCAGGGCCTAGGGCCTCCACAGTAGACCTTGAAATCGCTATGGCTGATGCAGCCCCCGTTGCTTCTGATTCCGCCAGTACAAGCTTGGATTCTGCAATCTTCGTGTTTACTCCCTTTTCCTTTAATTTATCGATTCTTGATGCAATTTTTTCCGCAATCTTATCGAGCCTCTCAAAAGTTTTTTCCTGATGGACAACCGACCTCAAAAGTAGGTCCTTAATTTTCTGGGCAACCTTTTGTTTTACTTCGGCGCGTTTTGTGGCCTCTTTATTCTTTAACTCATCGCGCCGCATCTTAAGCTTTTCAATTTCCGCCTGTTTATTTTCCCTGATCTCTTTAACCACTTGCCCCTGGCGGTTATTCCTGAGTTCCTGCAGCCGTAACTTCGCACCGCTAGCGTCAATAGCTAAAACCTGCGTGGATATAGCAAATGAAAAAATAAATACTAAAAGTAAGGGGATAAATATTCTTCGGGACAGTCCCATAAAAGCAACTTTTATATTATCAGCATGTTTTGCATCCAGTCAACTTACCTTCCCGAAACATAAGTTGTAATCGCGGTATTCTTGCCGTCTGCCGCAACATTTACAATAAGTTCCCCCGAATACTTATTATTTTTAATTGAAAATACATAATTAGTATCCGATCTTTTTCGCAGTGTACTTTCCCAGCCTAGCTGACCAAATCCCTGCTGATAAAACTTGATAACCTTATCCAGTTTTTCACTGGAAATGAATGATGCTCCGTAAGAATTACCATAGCCGTACGATTCCAGTATTTTGGATTTAGGATAGAGAGGAACTGCCGGAAATCCTTTGACAACCGCACCTTTTAGAAATTCTCTCTTCGTCTGCTTTTGGGAAGATGCTCCGAAATTTGCACTGCATCCGGAAAATAATACCGAGATGGCAAGAAAAATCAAAAGCTTTCTCATTATTTGGAAAAGATTTCTTGGGCAAGGTTTTCCAATTCGGATGAAGAAACATCCACGACATCGCTTTTGGCGACTGTTTTAGTCGGCACGCTTTCTTTTTGGGCCAGGATAAATTTCATAATTACTTTTTTATTCATTTCTTCCGAAAGTATTTTTTCCAGAACGGCAATTATCTTAGGTTCTTCCAGCTTCTGTTTATGAAACCTGTAAAATACCTCTAATGTCAGGATATCATTATCAAAAGTAAGGGGTCTAGTCGATTTCAGTATGGCGCTTACGTGAGCATTTACCTCTTTTACTTTTTTTACAAATCCTTCCCACTTTGAACCTACCGCCCCGATGGAAATTTTCTTGCCGTCATTTAATATATTTTTGCCGGGTTCTTTGTGCAAATCATCAACTTTTATATCTTTTTTCCCGTCCCCGCCGCCTTCATCTTCTTTTCCCCTTGGTACAAAATCGTTGTATGCTTCCTCGCCGCAGTACTTAAAAGCTGCCAGAATAAAAGGTATATGCGCCAGGGGATAAATTTTTATATCAGCCTCCGCCATAACAAAAAGCTTTAACAAGTTCTGCAAATCCGCCGACGAAAACCCGGAAGATAGGTCCTTCATTTTCAAAAGCTGATCCTCCGAAAGGTCCCACGAAGATTGTGACAGGCCGATTTTCAGAAGCAGAAGTTTTTCGGAAAACAAGACAACTTCCTTCCCCATGTTTGCAATATCACCGCCCAAATTCCTCGCGTCTTCAAGGTCCTTACAGATTCCCCATAAATCTTTCTTGGCAAATTTATCCATGAGAGAATAGAGTTTCTGCCAGTTCGAAACGATTGAAAGAGCTAAAACATCCGAAGCTTCTATCTTTTTCTTGTGGGAAGAAAGCTGGTCTAAAATAGAAACCGCATCCCTGAACGACCCGTCGCTAGCGGCAACAATTGCAGAAAGTGCGTCCTCATCCAGTTTAATTTCCTCACCTTTCGCAATTTTTTGACACACCTCGGCAAGCTCCGCATCTGTTGCTCTTTTGAAATTAAACCTTTGCACCCTTGAAAGTATTGTCGGTAGAAGTTTTTCCGGTTCCGTTGTCGCCAGGATGAAAATTACGTGCGCGGGGGGTTCCTCCAAGGTCTTCAGAAATGCATTAAACGCATCCCTTGTCATCATATGCGCTTCATCAACAATGTAAACTTTGAATCTGGAAGAAACAGGTGCCAGCTTTACTTTTTCCCTTATTTCCCGCACGTCATCTATCGACCTGTTCGAAGCCGCATCTATTTCTATTAAATCAAGATGTGACCCGTTCGCAGTTGCTTTGCATGATTCGCATTTGCCGCAAGGCTCACCGAATTTTTGTTTTTTAGCATAGATTTCGCAGTTCAAAGCTTTGGCTAGAATTCTTGCAGTTGAAGTTTTTCCCGTACCTTTAGGTCCGGAAAATAAGTAGGCATGGGATATCTTTCCCGTTGAAAGCTGGGAAAGTAGGGTCCCGGCTATATCTTTTTGTCCTACTAAATCAGAAAATTTTTGAGGCCGCCACTTTCGATACAAAACCATGTTTTAAACGCAAGACGCATAGCGCTTAATGCTAAACGCAAGAATTAATTCTATCAGGTATTAAGGCGTTAGTCTTTAAGCGTTTAGCCTTAAGCAATTTTAATCATGATGCTTTCCCAGTAAATGCAGAGTTCCGTGGTTTATAAGGAAATAAACCTGGTCATCTACCAAAACATCGCGTTTTCTTGCCTCTTCGAGCATCTGCGGCCAGCATAAAACAATATCGCCGAGGTGCATTACCCCGTCAGGCGGATTAATAAAAGGTGCACTACCCTCTCCTCCTAAATCTTCCTGCGGAAATGCAAGAACGGAATGCATTTCACCGTCGTTAAAGTAAGCCGCAACCAAATCCTTCATTTTTCTCTCGCCGACAATGTAAACGGACACCTCAGCTTCAAAAGACAAAGATTTTTCACCGCTGGCGGCATCGATTACTGCTTTTCTGATAACTTTTCTGTTAGCGAGATATCTCGTGTCGCCGGAAATTTGAATCTTTAACATATCAACATTTGGGCGACAAAAATGGGAGGGCTCCCATCAACGCGGAGCGTGCCTTTCGAACTTACTTTTGATCGGGAATTAACACCGGTATTTTTATCCATTTAGCGAACATTGATGGGAAGGAAACTTTTGACAAGACCCAAAAATCATTAACTAAGCCTTTCTTTCACTATAGCGCTCACCGTTCCTCCGTCTGCTCTCCCCTTAACTTTTTCCATAACCTTCGACATCACTTTTCCCATATCGGCAATTGAAGCAGCACCTACTTCTCCGATTGCTTCATCTACAAATTTTTCAATTTCCGCCTTACCCATTTCTTCGGGCAGATAGGCAGAAAGGACCTTGAGCTCCGCTTCTTCCTTTTGGGCAAGTTCACCTCTGTCGGCACTCCGGAATGCCTCAATCGATTCCTTATGCCGTTTTGCTTCTCTGAAAATTTCTACTAAAACTTCATCGTCGGAAAGTTCGGAACCTTTCGCTATCTGCGCGTTTTTTATTTTCGAAATGACAAATCTTAAAGTACTTGTCAAGACTTCATTTCTTGCCTTTACGGCAACCGTAAGTTCTTCCTGGAGTTTTGAAATCAAATCAGCCATTTAACCTTTTCTTCTAATAGACTTTTTCCGTGCAATCTGGATCTTTTGCTGACGCCTCAAAGACGGTTTAAGGTAATGTTCGCGTTTTTTAATTTCGGCGATAATTCCCTCACTCTGTACTTTTTTATTAAACTTCCTAATCAGGGAATCAACAGACTCCCCGGGTTGTGCAACTACTTTCGTAGACATATCAAAAAAACACCACCTTCCCCAGAAAAATATCCAATCTCCAATTTCTAATTTTCAATTTCCAATGATTTTCTCCAATTTGAAATTTGCCATTTGATATTTGAAATTTGAAATTCTTCATAATCTGCTCCATTCTATTTTACTCCCTGCCAAGAAGTGCATATGCAAATGCGGTACGTGCTGGAATTTACCAGCATTAAATGAAAGCCGGAAAGAATCTACCCCTTTTTCTTTTGAAATTTCACTCGCCGCATTAAACATGGCAGCTAAATCGGATCCCTCCGTTTCGCCTATGGTTAAAACGGATTCAATATGCTTTTTAGGGACAATTAAAACGTGTGTTGCCGCAATAGGGTTAATATCCGGAAAAGCAATCGTTGAATCATCCTTATAAATAATATTGCTTTTAATTTCCCCCGAAACAATTTTGCAAAAAATACAATCCTTATTTGTCATATACTTAATCCTTAAAACTCCTTCTTTGGCCAGCCATTTTGCTCTTTTTAGCATAACTACCGACTGCTATCAGCGAGTATCTTAACCATTTCATCTAAAGTAAGTTTTGTGGGTGTCATTGTCGGGTTTCTCGTTGAGCCGTTTCTTAGGAGCACTTTTGAAGCATGCAAAAACCAGGTTGCGTTTGGGTCTATTTCTTTAGCCGCGCTGTAAGCTTTCGTTAAATCAACATCATTCGCATTCGAAGCTGTAACCCGCACGTTTCCTTTTTTGGGATCTTTGATTACCGCAACCGCATACCCTTTTTTAATAGCAAGATCCAAAACAGTACTGTTTCCGGAGTCAGCAGCTATCCCTTTTCCCCAGTTGGTTGCAAACTCCCTACCGCGCGAAAGTTCCTCATCCGCCCTAACCTTTGATTTAAAAACAGCATATATAGCATCCAAAGCTTCACTCACCCATTCCACATATTTTTCTTCTTGTCTCGGGTTTGTAATTTTCCATCCGAATAAAATATTGTGAAGCATAAATTCGTACTTGTCGTTTGAAGCATCGTCCCATTTCCAGTTATCCCACCCGTGGTCAAGTTCGGTCAGGATATTAATCAGGCGTTTCATCGCTTCATCTTTTTCATCAATATATCCCTCTCTAACAAGCCACTGATGGACCAAGGCCGCCGCACAAGTGAAATCATCACTCGCGTGGTGGTCAAACATGCCATTTCCTGTATCCACATGGACAATATCGGGGTCGGCATCAACAGGCTCGCCATTTAATGTACTGCCCGCGGGCACAAAGGCTAGTTTTGCGTCGCCAAAATCGGGATGGAACTTCTTTAAAAGCCAAATTGAAGGAATCCCGTCAAGATCCGGGGATACGTGGGTAACAATCGTTTTTGTCAATTAAAATTTGCATCTCCTAACCATTCTATTTTTGTTTACCCTTCGAAGCTCTGATCTGCAGAGCGAAGGAGGGCCCAAACATGAACACATCCTTTCTATGAAACCAGAAACAAAATAAACTTGAAATTTTAAACAAGCACTCCTCAGCTTTTCGTCTCCAGTTTACTGCTATCGGTTAATATTCCGATCCCCAATTCTAACCAAAAACAGGCTTTTTTACAAGGAATATTCTTCACTTTAATTATTTAAATTATTAAAGTATTTTAGTCTAATGATCTAGATCATTAGACTATGGCTCTTCGCCATAGAGTTCTGTAAATTGCTTTTTCCATTCCTCAACTTCATCATTGAGACTAACCGTGCCTAGCACTCTCGGCGTATTAGAAGGATCAAACATATCGCCTTCGTCCCAATCTCGCTGCACTCTGCACACAAATTTAAATTCCTCAGCATCAATCTCCTCGCGTCTTGGCAAGCCAAAAATTCCAGGACCATTTCTATCTAAAAAACGAATTTGAGGTTTTGGCAAGCTCCTGTCAAAACCAGCGGAATAAACACAACTAAAAACATATCTTATATGCCTCCTAAATGCTTCAGTCGTTGGAGAAAAAGAAAGAAGCCTATCAAATATGCCTAGAAGGCGTTCTTTATGACCCGATGCTTCTCTTCTGTCAAAGATATCAACCGATTCATCTGGATATTGAAATATCGTGATTTTTGGGAGTTGATCACAAAGCAAAACCATTTCCCCATTTAATTCTTCTGGAGTGAAGGTAGAATAATCTCTCTCGGCTGTCACATTTTAGGCAGAAATTGTTTTTTTGATTAAATCTATCGTCTTTGCCTGGAAAATATTGTAGGCAACATAATTTTCCAAATCCTTTTTTTGCTCATCTGTAAGTTTTTGTTCACCTACACCTTTCATGGCCCCTTCCATTTCTGCAGGCAGTACCTGGATTTTTTCACTAATACCGATTTCCTGCAAAATCAAAGAAGTCCTAACATTTTCCTCTGCCTGCTTTCTCCACTGCGCTTTTAATGCATCCATAGTAGTATTTTGCTCTTCGATGTACTGCTTTATATCCTTGCCCTGCCCCTCCAACTGGTTTGAAATCCTGATTAAAATTCTGTTGACTTCATCATCGATCAACAAATCAGGAATCTCGACCTCGCCAATTTTCCTAAGTTCCCCAAAAATTTCCTGCTCGTATTTAGTCTCGACTTGGTCCAAAACCAAACTTTCCAGATCCTTTTTTACCAAGTCCTTGAGATGTTTAAGATCGGTTGCCCCAACTAACTTCGCCCATTCATCACTCGGCTCCTTAATCTCGTCAGAAATTTTTAGGTCCGCAGTCGAATCTTGACTCGACGAGGACCGCAAGGTTTTCTTTTCATCAAAGAAAACCTTATTACCTTGCGCATCATAAATGAACTTTCCTTGCCCTTCCGAAGCTTTAGCGAAGGAGGGTTTATTAGATTCTTCATCCTTTTCCTCATCCCCGCCTTTGTCAATTGTCATTTGTCCTTTGTCACTTGTTTCTTTCTGCTTTTTCCAAGCTTCAAATATGTTCTTAATTGATTCATCTATTTCCTTTTCTGTTATCTTCTTCGCGGGAATCTTCTTGGCTTTTATCTTTTTCCAGTCACCTACCTTAACCAAAGGCTTCTGCGTAAAAGTTACCGAAAAAACAAAATCTTTTCCTTTTTCAAGTGAATCAATAGCAAGCTTCGGGGAATCGATTGGCGTCAAATTTTCTTTTTTAAGAATTTCGCTCAATCGCACACCAACAAGATAGTTAGCCGCCTCATTCAGAATTTTGTTTGCCCCAACCCTTCCTTCAACAACATCAAGTGGAGCTTTACCTGGTCTAAAACCTTCGATTTTGGCATCAAGCGCGGAAGCTTCAAGGATTTTCTGGTACCGTTCGTCAAAATCCTTAGAAGGTATCGTTACTTTTACGTCAACTCTCCCTTTTTCTCCGCGATCTACTGTGTACTGCATATTAACCAAAGATTATATCTCAGCAAGGGTTATTCCAACAACCAATTGACAAAAATTATCGCATAGTATTAATCTTTTATCACTGCCTCCATACATGGTTGAACTAAAAAGCGCTCCGCAAGGAGCTATTAATTTAAAAACTGGTGGTATTTCTGATTTTGATAGATTACCTCCAAGTTTGGAACTAGGCTTAATTTGGCAAGAAGGGTCTGACAAAAAAACAAGCGAAACTAGGAAAAGGTTGGTCAGAAAAGAGAATATGAACCCTGCCAAAAAGCGGCACTTCCAAGCAAGACAAGTTGCTTAAGACTTAAATTCTTTGATTAGCTTGTCGGGCGTAGAAATTTCTAATTGATCCCCGTCTCGTTTTTTAACTTCAACATTTCCTTCCCCGACTTTTTTTGAAACAACCAGACGGACAGGAATCCCGATTAAATCCGCATCCGCAAATTTCTCCCCGGCAGATACGTCTTCCCGGTCATCCCAAAGTACATCAATCCCTGCCTTTTCCAGCTTCTCATAAACTTCTTTTGCCCATACTTCGGTTCCGGAATCTTCAATGTGCACCAAATGGACATCAAACGGACTGACCGTCTTCGGCCAAATAATCCCGCGCTCATCATTAAAAAGCTCAACCAATGTTCCCATCAATCGCGTTAAACCGATACCGTAACTTCCAAGATACACAAACTTCTTTTTTCCGGCCTCGTCCGTAAAAGAAACTCCCATCTTCTCGCTATAAACTATTCCGAACCTGAAAATATTCCCGACTTCTATTGCCTTTGCCTTCAAAAGCGGTCCATGACCCAAAACACATTGCTGTCCTTCCTTAGCTTCAGCTATTTCAACATTCTGGGCATAGTCACCGCCCGGACAATAAATAATTTCATCTTCCCCGCTTTCACAAAGTACCTGAAATTCGTGGGTATGTTCTTTGGTAAATACTCCCCCTGCCGCCTCAACCTGTATTGCTTTAAGGCCAACGCGGTCAAAAACTTTCATATAACTATCCGCCACTTCAAAATAATATTTATCCAAATCCTTCTGTGTGGTATGGGCACTGTAAAGATCCTTCATCAAAAACTCTCTTCCGCGCAAAACACCGGACTTGGCCCGAAGCTCATTCCTGAATTTAGTCGAAAAATGGTAAAGCTTAACTGGAAAATCGCGGTGGGTCCGTATATGCTTACGAACCAAATCCAAAAGAATCTCTTCGTGGGTGAACGAAAGCGCGAATTCCTTGTCCCTCTTTTTAAACTGGTACATCACTTCTTTCGCACTATCCCATCTGCCTGTTTCGTTCCAAATACTTTTAGGGTGCAGAAGCGGCATAAGAATTTCCTGTGCCCCGGTTCCATTCATCTCTTCACGGACAATTTGCTCAATTTTTTTAACAACTCGAAATCCCAGGGGCAAAAGCGAATAAGACCCTGCCATCAATTTATCGATAAACCCGCCGCGCAGCAACAATTGCGCGTTTTTGGATACCTCATCCTTCGGCACCTGTCTTTGCGTTTTTCCAAATAACTGCGAGTATCTCATAAAATGATTATAGACAAGAAGTAGTATTTAGAAAAATAGTAAGATCAACAATCAGCAACGATTATTATAGTTGCGAAACTCTCGCAACGACATACAAATTAGCGAAGCAATTTAAGTATGTCGTTATATGTAACTAATAAAATCAACCCTATTAATACCGCGAAGCCGACTGTATGGATCCATTTTTCCACAACTGGAGAAACTCGCCTTCTTGTAATTCCTTCAAAAATAATAAAGGCAAGCCTGCCGCCGTCAACTGCGGGTATCGGCAGAATATTTATAACCGCCAGGTTCAAAGACAAAAGCGCAACCAGCTGCAAAATCGGAATCACTCCGAAAGCTGAAATATCCCGAACCAAGGTGAAAATCCCCACAGGACCCGAAACTCCTTCCGAAACAGGCGCAATGGTCTTTTCGGCAAAAGCGGATCCGATTAGTCTTCCAAATATTTTTCCCGTGTATGTCAAAGTATTGTAACTATGCGAAAAACCGGAAAGGGCTTTTTGGACAGGAGTCTTGTAGTTGAGTACGGTTAATTCCCCCAATTCAATCCCCAACGCAGGCGCTTTTAGCTCTTCGTTATATACAGGAGTAACCTGCACCTCTCTCTTTTGGTTATTTACGGTATTTTCCAAAGTTAAAGAAACATTTTTCCCGTCCGAACCTCTTATTACTTCCTGCAATCTTTTCGTCGAACTAATCTCTTCCCCGTTGGCAAAAATCACCGAGTCTCCGGGTTTTATCTCCGCCTTAGCCGCCGCACTATTAGGATTTACGCCTGCAATAAATACCTGATTGGTTACATCTGTCAATATAAATTTATGCTCGACTAAAGTAGGAAAGCCTGTCTTGAAACCCAAAACAGCTAAAACAATATAAAAGAGCACAACCGCCAGCATAAAATTGGCAAACACTCCGGCAACAACCACCAAAATTCTTGCACCGACACTTTTAACCTGAAAACTATCTGACCGTCGATTCTTCGCGCTTGTATCATCTTCCCCCACCAAACGGACGAATCCGCCAAACGGCAGCCAGTTTATGGAATAAATGGTCTCACCGATTTTCTTTCCCCAAATTCTCGGAGGAAGTCCAAAGCCGAATTCCTCAACGCCAATTCCCGACCGCTTTGCCATCAAAAAATGACCCAGTTCGTGGATCATGACAACTACAAAAAGAATCGCTACGAATAATAAAATCGCCATTTCTAAAATTTCTAATTACTAATTTCTAATTGTTCTAATCAATTTCTAAAATTAAAAATTAGAATAATTAGATCAACTAGGTCAATTTCCTACACTTCCCTCAATTGCTCTTCCTTTGCCTTCCCGATATCTTCAATTTGTTCAATATATTCATCGTGGATTTTCTGGATTTCTTTTGCCCGTCTTTCTTCTTCATCCTCACCAATTTCCCCGTTTTTTTTCTGATTCCTAACTTGCTCGACATATTCGTGCCTTATCCGCCTTACTTCCACCCTGTACTTTTCCAAAATCTGGTACATTTGCTTGATAAACTGCTCCCGTCTTTCCGCAGTCAGTGCCGGAATATTAATCCTGATAAGGTCGCCGTCTATAACAGGATTAAACCCAAGATTCGATTTTGCTATCCCGCTGGAAATACTGGTAATTACGGATTTATCCCAAGGTGAAATTAAAATAATTGTGGGTTCCGGTGCAGAAATCTGGGCAAGCTCCTTCACCGCCATCTTCGCCCCGTACGCTTCAACTTCAATGTCCGAAACCAAATTCGGAGTAGCCCTTCCTGTCCGTATCTGGGCAAGTTCGTCTTTTAAATGGCCTAGGGCCAATTGCATCTTCTGTTTAATTTCGTCCATTTCTATTCTGATCCAAGTTCAAAGCGTATGAACCTCTTTATTTTAATATTCTCCCCGACTTTTGCAATCGCTTCCTTAACCAAATCATCAACTTTCTTTCCGGAATCCCTGATATACTCCTGCCCGGCAAGTTCTTCGACATCTTTAGGATCCATAGCACAAATTTGCATCGCAACTTCGTGCGCCAGGTTTTTAAACTCGTCGGTCCTTGCAACAAAATCGGTTTCGCAGTTAACCTCTACCATAGCGCCGACTTTTCCGCCCCCATGGATATAAGTTTCGACAAGACCTGATCCGACTACCCTGTCTGCTTTTTTCGCAGCAATATCGGTACCCCAGCTTTTCAAAAGTTCTTCCGCTTTCTTAAAATCCCCGCCGGCATCTTCCAGGGCTTTTCGGCTGTCGGCTATTCCTGCTTTTGTCTTTTCCCGAAGTTTTTTTATATCGGCAACGTTAACCTGCATAAGATTTATCTTCCTTGGTCTGCTTTTTCAAGTTTTTCCGAACTGGTTTTTTCCGCTTGCTCCGCCTTTTTTGCGGCTACTTCTGCATCGAGTTTGTCCTGAACGGATTTTTTCTCGTACTTCTGTCTTCCTTCCGAATACGCATCCGCGATAGCTTTTGTAACTATCTGGATCGCCTTAATTGCGTCATCGTTACCCGGGATTGGCCAGTCAACTAAAGAAAGGTTTGCGTTTGTATCGCAAATGGCAACAACCGGAATTTCTCTTTTTTTGGCTTCCCGGCAAGCATTTTCTTCTTTTCTCACATCTATTACAAAAAGGGCATCGGGTAATTTTTCTAAATCAGAAACTCCGCCGTAAAATCTTTCCAGCTTCGCAATTTCCCTATCGATCTGCAGGTTTTCTTTCTTGGTCCGTTCCTTAAATTCCCCTTCCGCCTTACTTTTTTTAAGGTCATTTAATTTTTTAATATTCCTGCTGGTCTGTTCCCAGTTTGTAAGAAGCCCGCCAATCCACCGCTCCGTAACATATTTTGCCCCAACTTTTCCTGCTTCTTCTTCGACAATCGGCCTTGCCTGTTTTTTGCTTGCCAGAAAAATAATTACGCCCCCTCTTTCCCCGATTTCACTTACAAATTTACAAGCCGCTTCCAGTTCTTCGACCGTGTGCGCAAGGTCAATTACATGCACACC
>Ga0066639_10001002_pt1 | contig 25321 bp, 27 predicted proteins | sample CryGeyCG2114_010_2_FD_59504 | JGI IMG/M metagenome (GOLD analysis project Ga0066639, IMG submission 59504) | Groundwater microbial communities from aquifer - Crystal Geyser CG10_big_fil_rev_8/21/14_0.10 | ecosystem: Environmental > Aquatic > Deep subsurface > Groundwater | place: USA: Utah...
CAAAAGAAAGTGTGAATGGTGCTCTGTTTGTGTCCACTTTTTGGGGTACAGATCAATGGTGCCGAGGGAGGGAATCGAACCCTCACTCCTTGCGGAACACGATTTTGAGTCGTGCGCGTCTACCAATTCCGCCACCCCGGCACGAGGGTATCGTATACGAGCAATACCCTTGTGTAGAGCCTTTTTCTACTCAATTGTGATAGTAGCTTTTTTGACTATATCTAGTGTCGCACCTCCCGTTGGATCAGAAATTGTAAATGAGAAGGTTTCTCTGGGGTCATTTGCACTATCTGTAAGAACGGGGATGAGGATGTACTTTTGAGACTCTCCTGACCTGAATGTGAGAGTCCCATTTGTTTCCGTGTAGTCTGTGCCAGACTTCGCAAGTAGGTTTGCTGTCTGGTATTTCACGGTAACTTCTCCTTTTGATCCTTTCAGTCGGTCGACAAGGATTTTGACGGTATCTCCTTCGAAGACAGAGTAGGTATCTTCTGTGAGACGGATGTTCCCATTGCCAAATGTAGAGAGTTCATCATCAACAATAACAAGCGTTGCTGTACTTAAACTTCCAAGTTCAGATCCATCTGTTGGATTACTTATTTTAAGATTTACAGTTTTGTTTCCTTTCTTTTCCTCGTTATCCCTAATTTTAATAGTAAATGTCTTTGTTGATTCTCCATCCCCAAACGTTAACGTTGCGGTTTCTGCATCGTAGTTATTCCCATCAGCAGTACCATTTGATGTTTGATACTTCACAGAGGCACTACCACTTGTACCAGTTCGCTCTATAGTAATGTCGATACTTTCTCCGTCTTCTGCTCCTTCATACTCTGGTGCACTAAAGGTAAATACCCCTTTAGAGTTTACAGCATCAGCTGTTGACCCATCTCCAGCATCATTATCAACAATAGTAAGTGTTGCTGTATCTGGAGAGCCAAGTGCGGCATCACCTGTTGGGTCTTTGAGCTTTAGCGTTACTGTTTCATTACCTTCAGATTCATTATCATCAATGATAGGTACTGTAAATGAGCCGGTCGTCTTTCCGTCTGCAATAGTAATGCGACCAGAAGTGCTATCGTAATCAGATCCTGCATCTGCAGTCCCATCAATAGTTTCATATTCTACTGTAACAGTTCCTTTGTTCCCTCCATATCGAATGATGTTAATAAGAACAGTCCCTTCGTTTTCATCTGCTTTAAAACTTCCTGTTGTAAAACGGAAAGACCCTGCAGGATGTGATTCTGTGCTTGCTACAGCGCTAGAAGTTGTAGAGCTTGATGATGAGCTTACAATTCTTCTGCTAGAACTAGAGGAGCTAGAACTTACTGCAATACTTTGACCTGTTAGGTCTGCTTTGAGCCTTTGCATCAAGACGGCCACTTGCCCTCGAGTGACGTAGTCATTTGGTCCAAATGTTCCATTTGCGTAACCTGTAATAATTCCTGCTGCGTACATGTCTCCTACTGCACTGTCGTAGTAGGTGCCATTTGGTACATCTGGAAAGACACTACTACCAAGTGAGCTTGCCTGTGCTGAAGCAAAAATACCGAGTGAGAAACCAAGGACGACGAGCGAGGCTGCGTTTGGACGTTTCATGACAAATATAGGGGAAGATGTACGCTGAATTATGCGCTTTTTATTGAGAATTTAGCAATTGACATTTTTTCTGAGAAAAGTGCTAACTGTCTAGTTCCATTACCGCAAAATCGATACCCCATTCTTTATCTGAATACACCTCTTCTGGCATACGAGATGTTTGCACAATTTTTTGAGCTGCTGCAATGGCCTTTTCAAGTGTTGTATCAAATATTCTAATAAATGCAGCAGGTTTTATTTGTGAAAGATCTCGATTGTGTGACCGAAATGCCAATTCTCCAAAGACTCGTTGTAGTATTGTGGTAAACGCCATTGCTGCGATACGTTTTCTTTCTTTGCTCATGTTCGGGCATTTTTTTTCTAGGATGCTATTCATCTCAGGACCATACAAAATACCCATTGTTGCTGCAGTGTATGCAGCATCTCCTGCACCTACTGCATCTCCAATGTTTATATCAAGTCCACATCCTTTGCCGCACAATTCGATAAGGTTTTTTGCACCTGCTTTATTCAGTGTTGTTGAACATGCGACATAGTGTCGTCCTTCTGCTTGGAATTGATTTTGTCCACCATCTGGACCACATCCAATACCTGCTACGAAATCTACGTACTCTGTTTCGGGAACACGCATGATACGACCAATCCGTGCATGGCTCTCTCGTACGAGGTGCACAGCATCCGTATCAATCTTGCCATTTTGGAAAACATCTGGGAAGTGAGCATCAGGAATCTCGCTTGTCGGAATCTCGTATAATCTGTTTTCCATAACACGAATCCAGTCGTTCATTTCCTTTGAGTTTACCATGGTCCGATCTTGAATTGCTCCTTCACTTCTTCTTCGAATAAGTTCTAGTGCAGACTCATTATGTAAAGCACTGGTTGGATTAAAGAGCTGTTTAATATTCACTCTTGCTGTCTTGAGAATTTCACCCAGTCCTTCTGAAGCAATTACATAGTCAAGCTCTTTTAACTCTCTTACGTGAGGCCTCATCGGGTCGATTGTCCCTGGTTGTGGCTTGTTGAATGAAAATGGCTGAGGACCTTTTTCTCCCATGTAAGGATATGCAACCCCAATACGAGAGGACATGTTCTCAAGTGTTGTAATACTTACAGTGTCATTAGGAAGCTTGTCTAATTTTTGCTCTAACCATTCTTGTAAAAATTTATCTGCAGGCATAAAAGCATGCTGATTCTCTGCACCAAGGCCAGCAAGCGCTAACTGGATTTTAGAGCGAAACATATTAGCGATATTTCCCCCCATTCTATTGATAGTTGTACTCTCAAGTAGCTCTTCAAATGTTTTGGGGTTCTTCCTTTTTGTATGCGGAGTATGCGGATGCATGAATTTGTATGAAAAATCATCTTGCAAGGTTGGTCCTCCGTGAAGCCTCAGCGCAATTCCTGCCCTTGCAACTTGTTCAATATCGATTTCAGCTGCAATTTTATCTCCACCTGCAAAATGTTGAGACTGCAAACGCTGACGTGCTCTTCCTGTATTTTCCATAAGTAGGTCGATCACTTCTTTTGGAAGAAATGTTCTGTGTGGATCTCGAAGTGTAAAATCTGTCATAGGTACGACAATTAGACCTTCTGATCCTTGAGGGCCTGGAAAGAAGCGTTCTGGAGAATTTTTCATAGGGATCTTTTTTACTCTTAATAAACTGTTAATGCAAGTTGCTAGAATGCATTCATAGCAACAACTATACTTATTTCATGCGTATCGCATTTTTGTCGCCGGCAATTACGGAAATTCTTTTTGCATTGCAGCTGCAGAATCAGCTTGTTTGTACCGATCAATTTTCTGATTATCCAGATGAGGCACAGCGCATTCCACATGTATCTGATGCTATCTATGAGGATATTCGAGAATTATATGATTACGATGCGGATGTAGCAGAGATGGTTCAAGATATTTATATGGATGGGCTTTTGAAAAGTTACACTGATCCTTCTTGCGAACTCTTGAATCTCGTTCTACTTTAGGTTCATCTTTTCCACCAAACTTCATAATGACAAATTCTTTACAGCAACTTGATGAATTCATTCGAAATAATGGTCTTTTGACACATTACTTTTATGAACAAAAATGGAATAATGGAGAATTGACTAAGGATCAACTAGCGCTGTATGCCAAGGAATATTTCCACCTTGCAAAACGTGTTCCAGTTATTGTAAGCAACGTTCGTGATAGGGCAATTGCAAGAGGGGACACTGCACTCGTTGCAGAAATTGAAAAGAATATTGAAGAAGAGACAGAGCACATCGAGCTATGGAAAAGATTTTCACGCTCTCTTGGGCTCAGTGAGCAAGACCTTGAAAGCTATGAGCCACATCGTCTTACAAAAGAAGCTGTCAACGAACTTGAAGAGCTTTCGAAAGGATCTTTTGAAGATGGTGTTACTGCGATGTATGCAATGGAGCTTACATTGCCAGAGATTTCTCAAACAAAGAAAGAGGGACTTTCGAAGCATTACAACCTGACAAGTGAGGATGCACACGTGTACTTCGATGAGCACCTTAATGAAGAAGAGCATTTCTCTGTATGGAGAAAAGTGGAAGTAGACCCTGTACGGGCAAAAACTATTATACAGGCTTCACTAAAGGCACAGCATAAAGTTCTTGATGGTGTCTGTGAAATGTGTGGCTTCTGTGTCACATGTCATTAGTTTTTCATACCCCTTTTTTATGAGTTCTACTCCATATACTCGTTTTCAGACAACGCTTCATAGTGTGCTATCAAAGATTGATTTTGAACATGGAAGTAATACGCTTTTCGATAACCCTCAACACATTCATAAAAAAGAAATTACGATCCATGGTGACGATGGAAAGCCCAAAACTATGAATGCTTTTCGAGTGCAGTTCAATAATGCTCGTGGGCCTTATAAGGGGGGTATTCGTTTTCATCAAGAGGCAGACGAAGATGAAGTGAAGGCATTAGCAGCACTCATGGCGATTAAGACTGCTGTGGTCAATATTCCATTTGGGGGTGCAAAAGGTGGAGTGCAGGTAAACCCGAAGGAGCTTACCAAAGGAGAAGTACAAAAAGTGGCAAGGGAGTATGTCAGAGCTTTTCAAGAGAACTTAGGAGCAGATATCGATTGCCCTGCACCAGACGTCAATACAAACCCAGATATTATGGCGTGGATGCGTGATGAATATGAAACACTGACACGGTCGTATAGCCCAGCAATGATTACAGGGAAGCCGCTGTCATTTGGTGGTTCACTTGGTAGGGATAGCGCAACTGCGCGCGGAGGGTTTTTTATCCTTCAAGAGATGGTCGACCGCTTGGCGCTTGATCCTTCTGATATGAGGGTTGCTATTCAGGGTTTTGGAAATGCGGGCGCGCACATGGCAAAGTTTTTGCATAATGCAGGGTACATTGTTGTTGCAGTATCAGATTCTCAAGGAGGAATTTACAGCCCAGAAGGAATAGACCCTGTTCGTATTGCAAAGTACAAAGAGAAAACAGGCTCTGTCACAGGGGAGTATTGTGAAGGTTCTGTTTGTGATATCAGTCGTATGAATATGGACAGTGTTGAACAGGTAACAAATGAACAGTTGCTTGAAATTGATTGTGATATCTTGATTCCTGCTGCACTAGATAATGTGATTACTGCTGATAATGCAGATCGCATTAAGGCTCAGTATATTTTGGAGCTCGCAAACGGCCCAACAACACCAGAAGCAGATGTCATTCTTGATAAGAAAGGAAAGAGAATCATCCCAGATGTTCTGGCCAACGCAGGAGGAGTAACAGTGAGTTATTTCGAGTGGTCACAAGGCCGAAGTGGAGAGCAGTGGACTGAAGACATCGTTGATGACAGGCTCAAAAAAGTGATGCTTGATGCATACAAGTCTGTTCGTAGAGAGTCTCGAAGGGAAAATCTTACCTACAGAGAAGCTGCATTTGCCGTTGGTATCAAACGCATGTTTGACGCGATGACAGTACGAGGCTGGCTTTAGTGTTTATTCTCCATTACCCTTTGTTCCATGAAAGATGTTGCAATTGTTGGTCTCGGGTGCGCGGCGTATACCGCTGCGGTATATTCGGCCCGTTATAAGCTTGATACAGTTCTCATTGGGGAAGTTGAGGGTGGAATGGGTATGAGTGCAGCGGAGGTTGGTAACTGGCCAGGAAACATTGAGATTAAAGGGCCAGAGCTTATGGAGAACTTTAAAAACCATGCGCTGAGTTTTGATAACGTGTCACATACAGTTGGTCGTTTTGATAGCGTCGTTAAAACTGATGATGGCTTTGTTTTAACACTCCAAAATGGAGATACAATTGAGGCAAAAGCAGTTATTTTTGCAACAGGAAGCAACAAGCGTCATCTAGGCATTCCAGGAGAAGAAGAGTTCTCTGGAAAGGGTGTCACATACTGTGCCACATGTGATGCATTCTTTTACAGAGGAAAGGATGTCGCTGTTCTAGGAGGAGGTGATAGCGCTGTTGAGGGAGCTGCAATTGCTGCTCAGGTGGCAAATAAGGTGTACTTGGTTCATAGAAGGGATTCCTTTAAAGCAGAGCCTTACTGGGTAGACGAGGTGAATAAGAAGGATAATGTAGAATTTGTCTTACATACGAACGCAATCGAAGTATTAGGTGATCAAAAAGTCACAGGGTTAAGGCTCGATAAGCCATGGAATGGATCAGATACACTGGCTGTTGATGGCGTATTTATCGAAATCGGCTCTATCCCTGCAGTATCTCTTCCAAAAAGCTTGGGTTGTACATTGGATGATCGAGGCCATATTTTGGTCGATGCAGCTATGAAAACGAGTATTCCAGGTGTTTTTGCTGCTGGAGATGTTAGTAGTGGGAGTAATCACTTCGCTCAATTCGCAACAGCTGCAGGAGAAGGCTCTGTGGCTGCAAATTCTGTATTCAATTACCTTCAAGCAGGAGAGTAGCTTCTTTTTAGAGTTTTTCTTGCTATTTAACTTTAGATCCGTATCCTGTGTCCATTATGCCAAGAGGAAAACGTACAGTATTCGCAATGTTCTGCAAGAAGTCTGGAAACAGGCTGGGTACTTTGCGTTTCCATAAGCAAGATAAGTCTGGGAAAGGATGGAAAGACCACGCTGAAGGCATCAAAAAATACTGTAAGATTTGTCGCTCACGTGAAGATGTTCGTATGAAAGAAGAGCGTCATTCTAAATAGGAATGCAGTCCCACCAGCATGAACGTAGGGCTGTTTCTTTTGTATTGACCAGTAGTATGATTGAAGGTGGTTTTCCTATCTTTATTAATCAGGCATCGAAGATATTTCCTATGATGTTCTTTGCAGGGATAAGTACATTTATAGGTGCAATCCTTCATATTGGTCTTCTTATTACTCGTCAGCGCCTTCGGCAGCATTTGCCATGGAGGACGTGGGGTTTTATTACAGGTGTTACAGTGTGTAACTCGGTATTAGCTTTACTATTTATTTTTGCGGGTACTCGGTATACATCAGGTATTAATACGGCGCTTCTTCTTCAGTCTGAGATGTTGTTTTCCTTTCTTTTCTTCCGTGTTCTTGTTGGGGAGCATATCTCCCGTCGTCAGATTATTGGTGCACTTGGTGTACTAACGGGTACATTGATTGTTTTATATAACGGATCATTTCAGTTAAATTCAGGAGATATTCTTATTGTTCTTGGAACGATGTTTTATCCAGTGGGTAACATGTGTGCAAAGAAGGCACTTGAGGTGGCTTCTTCTTCGTATGTTCTTGCGATTCGTCATATTGTTGGAGGTGCAGTCTTTTCAACTCTTGCTTTTTTGTATGATGATGTTACAAGGGAAACATTTATGCTTCTTAAAGAACATGTACTCCTTGTTGTTTTTTATGGGGTGATGGTTCTTGTTATTTCAAAGCTCTGTTGGTATGAGGGGTTAAAAACACTTGCGCTTGCGAAGGCAGTATCCATTGTCCTTGCGTATCCAGTATTTAGCATGATCTTTGCGATGGTCTTTCTGCGTGAAATACCTACTGTGTATCAGGTTCTTGGAATGTGCGTCACAATCATTGGTCTCTTTGTTCTTGTTCGACGAAGTTCTCCCTCGACCCTGCCTGTAGATATTGTATAGTGCAGGCATGAAAGATATGTATCGAAGTTGTGCGTCGGTTGCAGTGTTTCGTAAAAATGGCGAGCAAGTAGAAATGCTTCTTGTTCATAAGCCTCGCAAGAAAGATGCATGGCAGTTACCACAGGGCGGCGTAGAAGAAGGAGAATCTATAGAGCAGGCAGCCTTGCGTGAGATTCAAGAAGAAACAGGAATTACTCCTCGCATTATTGGTAATAGTGGCAAGGTCTATAGGTACGATTTTCCAAAAAGCTACAGACGTTTTCGTCCAGACAATGTCTGTGGGCAAACTGTTGAATATTTTTTTGGTGAGTTGGATATGGGGGTGGAAGTAACGGTAGACCAAGAGGAGATTGACGATTATGTCTGGGTAACGAGGAATAAAATCCCAAAATACCTTAAGCGCAAAGCATATTTGAAGCTTGCGATGTCATTGTATGATGATGGTGTATCCCTTCTGTAGTACCTATGCGATTAGAACGTTTATCACTAGAGAAATTTCGTAGCTACAGTGCGCGTACATTTGAGTTTGATGATGCGAATACCCACGTTTTCATTGGTCCTAATGGCGTTGGAAAAACGAATATCTTAGAGGCTATTTCTTTGCTTTCTCTTACGAAGTCTTGCCAAAAAGCAGAGGAGGCAGACATTATCGCATGGGGTGACGATTATTATCGTGTGAAGGCACAGGTTTGTTCTGATGAAAAAGAACAGAAGCAATTAGAGATTGTGAGTCAGATCTCCCCACGAAAACAGAAAGCGTGTTTTGTGAATGATGTAAAAGTTGGTGCAGGTGAAATGGTAGGCGTACTTCCGACAGTGATTTTTCTTCCACAAGATCTCGAACTCTTTAATGGTTCCCCTGGCAATCGTCGTCATTTTTTAGATCAGTTACTGTGCCAGGTATCTCCACAATACTTGCAGACGTTAGTTCAGTATCAAAAGATACTAAAGCAGAGGAATGCGCTGCTTCGTAAAATATCAGATGGCGTTGCGCGCAAAACAGACTTAGCCATCTGGGATGAAAAGACTGCAGAAACAGGCGCAGTGGTTATGCTTCGACGTTTAGAACTATGTGAAATGCTCCAGTGCACCTTTGGTCAGGAGCTTAAAGCTCTTGGGGAAGACTGGGAGGGGGCTCGCATTGTGTATGAGAGGAAAGGACAAGCTAGAGATTTTGAGTCTGCACAGTCTGAGATGATGGATTTACTCTCTCACTTTCAGAGTAGAGATATTATTTTACAGTCAACGACTGTAGGGCCACATAGAGATGATTGGAAAGTTGTGGTAGATGGTAGAGACATTTCTACGTTTGCATCGCGTGGGCAGCAACGTACTGCTATATTAGCCCTTCTATTTTTAGAGGTATCCTATCTAGAACTTCAACGTGGAGAAAAGCCGGTCGTTCTTTTGGATGATGTCTTTTCAGAGTTAGATGATCACCATCAAACAGCACTTCTGAGCTCACTTGATGATCATCAGGTTCTTATTAGTACAACACACGTGCCATCGAATGTGCATGGTGCACGCCTCTGGGAAATGGAAAAAGAAGCAAGTGCTATGTCAGCACAGTAGCATTTTTTCCTTGATACGCTCCGAATGCTGCAAGCGCTAATGCATCTGCGGCATCATCAGGCTGAGGAATCTCTTCGAGGTTCATAATAATTTTAACCATCTCTTGCATTTGCTTTTTGTCAGCTTGTCCATCTCCTGTAATGCAGCTTTTTAGCTGGGGTGGCGTTGGCTCGATTATAGGGATGCCAGTTGCTGCAACCGTCGCAAGAATGACACCTCTGGCTTGAGCTACATCTAGCGCTGTTTTTTCATTCACTGAAAAGTAAAGCTTTTCAATAACAGCAAGCTCTGGCTGGTTCTCTTTGAGGTATTCTGTAAGGTCATCTGCTATCTCTCGGAGTCTATCTGCCATTGGTAGTCCTGCTTTTGTCTCTATGGTAAGCCATTCAATAGGCGTTATTGATTGGCTAGATCCGCTTTCAATGAGTCCTATACCAATAGTTGCCAGTCCTGGGTCGATTCCAATGATCTTCATGTCTATAGTGTAGCGTATTGCAAATAAATTATATTGTAGTCTTATATATACTTTGAGCATGGAGGAAAAGGCAATATTTTGCTATAATAAGAGGATTTAAACACTTTGAATACACACACACATCGCCATCGGCACTTTGTAGCACTTCCGTTGATGCTTCTTGTTGTAAGTATGAGTGTGGCAGATACAGGCGGGAGTATTTCTCATATTATTTCAAGTGTGACGTCATCTTTTGATGATGTAAAACAACCATTGTTTCCAAAGGGGACTTATGGACGAGTGATTGATGGAGATGTTGATTTTGATTCCGCGATAACACTTCATTCTGGCATACTTCGAATTGGATCTCAGGCAGAGCGCAGTGTAAATGTGGGGTCTCTATATGCATCGATATTTGATGGTGGTATGTACCTCATCGCGTCAGATGAGAGTGTGACAATCGCTGCATTAACGTCACCAGTATTTATCAGTTCTGGAGATCAGCGAATGATTGTCCCCATTGGAATGCAGTGGACTGGTTCCACGACGGGCATTAGTCCAATAACAGCAGGTTTTAGTGATTGGATGAATGCCAGAAAGCTGTCACCATTGCCTGTACATTTTCAAGAGGAGCATGTTGCTGAATTGATCACAGAAGAGAAGAGTGTGCTGTTACCTCTTCCAGATTTACAAAGCCACCTTCCACGTGAGACTGTTTCATTTGAGACATTCCTTCTTCCAGTGTCACGTGCAGATGATCAGAAGCAACGCGAAGAGCATATCCTTGGCTATATTCGCTCGCTCGTAGAACGTGATGACGTGGCATCTTTCCAAGAGGTGATTCAAGATGAAGAGGTTCAAACAATACTATCTTCTCATCGTGGTCGAGAAGTAATAGCGACAATGATAGGACAACTAGATATGAGTACATCTATGCGAATGGAGCTTTTGATGCGAGTTGCAGACACAGAAAGTATGTGGGCACTTTCGTCGTTTCATCCAGAGTTTAGAGACATAGCATGGACACTCGTTGGACCTGATGTTTCGGTGGAATCTCAACTTGCCCGCGCGTTTCTTTTTCCGTTTAGCTTATTTTCATCAGAGGACGTGTCAGATTTTGTAATGGATCGTTATGGTGTCGCACTGGAGGGTATTGTGAGTAATATGAGCGATGCATCACCATTTGTTGAACATCTTCTCGATACACATCTTCCATTGATCGATCGCCTTGAAGAAAAAGGGTACCCACGTCGAGCTATTCGCATGTCTGAAACACTGGTATCTCTTATTCTTTCAATGGAGCATAAGACAGATGTGATGACAAAAGCTCTGAATCATTTGCAGTTTTTTTCTCAGGTTGATATCACTCCACTACCAGTAAAACCTGCAAAGAAGACGAGAAATACTGTAGTTCAACAAGAGGATATCGTTCCAGTGGTGGTGTATTCCCCTCAGGCGGTCGAAGTTATGGCTCATGATATGCTCCAAAAATCTGGTGCACTCTTTACCGTAGAAACAGGTATAGCGGCTTATGCGGATAATAAAGCACATGTTTCTGGCATATTCTTTAGTTCTCCGAAAGAGGATCGTTCTGTGACGTTTACATTAGATGTGTATAGCAAAATTGTTAATGAAATAGAGATTAATGGCAAATCAGACTTCCCATATGAGCCATCATTTGATGGATTTGTAGAGTGGATTTCTCAGTAGAAATAGAGGATTTCATTGACCACGGCGCGTATTCTTCGTACCCTATGTGGGCTTATTGGGCGACTAGCTCCCACCTACGCCTTCGGGCTTTGGCGGGCAGGCAAGGCAGCTTCCAGCTTCGCTCTCTTGGCTAATTCATCTACAAGCTGGATATCATTCACAACATTGGGCGACTAGCTCAGCTGGTTAGAGCGCTACACTGATAATGTAGAGGTCGCAAGTTCAAGTCTTGCGTCGCCCACCACTAAATAATGGCTTACAGAAGCCATTTTTTTAATATTGATTTCTTCCTAAATTTGTCGATAATTGGGGGTATTCTATTTCTTTCATATTTTTTTATGGAAAATGACTGTTCTTGCGGATGCGACTGCGAAAATTGTGATGATTGTGGAAAGCCGTACTGCGAGTGTCGTTGTGACGATAAGCCAGATGATCTGGATGCAGAAGAATCGTTAGACTGGTAATGATATATAAAAGAGGGCTAATAGCCCTCTTTTTTTGATATGCGAAATAAAATTATTTTGCGCTTGTCCTGTTCATTGCACGGAGCTGAGTTCGTACACACGTGTTTTTTGCAGTACCTACCTCGTACTTACATGCTGCGCGAGCAGCTTCATCACGAGTGTTGATAAGACGACGCCAGTTTCCTCCAGTTTCATTGTGACGCCTAAGGCTTGCGAGGTCATTGTTACCAATACGACGAATGTTTGATGTTGATGTATTTCTTGTAATAACACGTTGGTCACGAAGTGTATTGTTGCGATTAGTAATTTTCGAAGGTGCGCTGACACGTAGGCGTCCGCTGTGTTCTAGGACATACATACATCGAGACTTTTCTCGACCAGCAAGGTTTTGGCATCGTTCAGCGTTTATTTTTGCTGCTGTGCTTATAGCGGTCGCTGCCGCAGAAAGAGGAGTTGCTGCGAAGAATAGGACACCAATAAGTGTGCTTGAAGTAATAGCTTTTACAGTTGTATTCATAAGAATGGGGGAAGATTTCTAGGATTATACAAGGTATTTATAAAAAGAAGAAAAGGATTTTCTCTCTATTATTTAGAGTACAGTTTTTATTTATCGTATATCTTGGTGACACTTTCACCTTTATCAACACTGTGGATGACCTCTGCAAGAAGTGGTGCAATAGGAAGAACAGTCAGTCCTGTGAATGCGTTTGCATTTGTCGGAATGCTATTTGTTACAATCACTTCTTTGAACGCCGCTTTTTCGAGTCTTTCTATTGCTGCTCCTGAGAAAATTGGATGCGTAGCAATGGCATAGACGTCTGGGTTTGCACCTGCAGTTATAAGTGCCTCTTTTGCTGCGCAGAGGCTCCCTGCTGTATCGATCATATCATCAAAGATGATGCAGGTTTTACCTTGGATATTACCAACAAGCTCCATTGCTCCTATTTCTTGATGGCTTGGTCGTGTTTTGTGAATAATTGCAAGGTCTGCATCGATGAGGTCTGCAAATTTCTTTGCACGCTTAGCGCCTCCTTCATCTGGTGATACGACAACAGCATTGTCCAATTTCTTTGTATTAATGTATTTCGCAAACACTGTTCGTGCTTCTAGTGCATCAACTGGTACAGAAAAGAACCCTTGGATTTGATCTGAGTGTAGGTTTAATGTCATGACATGATCTGCTCCCGCTTGTTCGAGCAAATGTGCGACCAACTTTGATGAAATTGGTTCGCGAGGTTCTGCGACGCGATCTTGCCTTGCATACGGGAAGTAGGGGATAACGACATGTACTTTTTTTGCAAAAGAAAGCTTGGCAGCTTGGCACATAAGAAAGAGTTCCATGAGGTCTTCGTTAACAGATCCTGTTCCTGCTGTTTGTACAATCCATACATCTTGTCCTCGAACAGATTGCTCGTACTTTACGTATCTTTCTCCAGAACTAAAGTTTTTAAGCACGATCTTTCCTAAATCTTCACCAAGTTCTTTGGCAATATGTGCTGCGAGTTCGGGGTGGGATGATCCTGCAAAAAGCTTCATAGTATTACTATTGTAGCATGTTTTCTGTATGAAATCAGCCTTCAATATGCTTGTTATTAGCTGATATGAGGGTATTTAGCATAGTATGCTACTATTGTGTCATGCATATACGCTTTTCATCCTGCATCGGACTCCCTCTTATGGAGGAAGGGACGGATAATAGTGTTATCGGACTTTTGTCTGGAATACTTATTCATCCAGATACTGGTGCAATTGAGGGCTTTTTTCTTCACTCTCGAATGAGTCTTTTTGTGTCCTCATTAGATATTTCGAGATGGGGAACTAGAGTCTATGTGCGTAACGCAGATGTGGTTGCCCCTATTGAGGATAGAATTCGCTTACAACCTCTGTTAGAAGATACACGCACAGTCTTGGGACAGAAGATTTTGTCAGAATCTGGAACTCGTCTCGGTAGGTGTAAAGACATACAGTTCAATACAGATACGATGCATATAGAATGGATATTCCCACGAAAACTCTTTCGGTGGGGAGTTGCATTGCCTGTCTCAGAGATTCTTGAGGTTCGGCCAGATGCAATTGTTGTAAAAGATAGGCTCAAAGCAGAGCCGCAAGTTCGTTCTCGTGAAAAGCCATCTTCGTATACCGATATATCCGAACCATCACTAGCCGGTCGAGTGTCGCACCGTCGGAAATAAAAAAACTCTCCAGTTATTCGGAGAGTTTTTTAAAAAGTAGATCTTTGTTATTCTTACGTAAGAAGAACGTCTGCAACGAAGCTAACAATTGCTTGGGCAATCAAGATAACGACGAGACCAATGATAACGTACAGAATGGTCTTTTTTGCTTTATCTTTTTCTGTTTCTTCACCTTGTGAAACAACGAGGCGAATACCAGCGATAACAATGAAGATCACAGCGATAAGAGCCATGAAATTAAGGACAATAGTAAGAAGTTTTAAGATACCCGATCGTAATCCTGCTTCACTTCCTCCATTAACACCACCGATATTTGGAATCTCTCCAAAGATTTGTGCGAATGCTTTCGGAGTAGCTGCAAAAGCCATTGCTGCATACGAAGCGCGAAGTGATAAATTTTGTAGTCTTGTAGTCATAAAAAAAAGTAGTAGGAGTTTTTACCATTGTTACTTATTGACTGTCTATTGCGCAAGGTAAGAATGCGTTGAGAGTAGTAATGTTTCTTGACGCTTTGTTCATTTCATTCTCTACATTATTCTTCTAATGCTTCATTGCTGAGGAAGCCAACAACAATGAGAAGTAGTGCTGGAAGTGAAAACCATAAGTCTTGATTTAAAATCATAACTTGCATGAGTTTACTTTTTTCAAGTAGAGGAGCGATATTTGCAAGGTTTTCCATATTCGGGTCAAGGATTGCAACATCGGCAACAAAGATAAATAATGTGATGAGCAGAAGCCCAGCTGTAGCCATCCCAAATACTGCTGTTAGTATGACGTTTATAAATCCTCCAGGGTCTTTAGAGTATCCAATTTCAAGACCACCACGAACTGCAATGAAAATGATGAGTGCGATAAAGAGAACAAGCTTTACCCCTGTGAGAATAGTTGAATCAAGTGAAATACCAACGATGTTGAGCATTGGAAGACTCTCTCCACTGAGTCTATCAATAATATTTCCAATGCCTTCCACTGCTAAAATGGCTATATATGTGGAGACAATCACCTTTATTGCCTCGTGCTTCCCTATAATGAAGCTATAGGTGATAACCAGCCCAAAGAAGACGATAATGAACAGGTCCCATGTTGGCGTAATTGTCATGGATCCCAGTGTAATGGAAAAATAAGAAAGGAAAAAGGAGAAAGAGAATGCGCGTCTAAAATACATGTTGTATTCTTGCTCTATGCGACACGGATTCCTCCTTATCGATAAGCCAGTTGGCCCAACAAGTCATGATATTGTGTATAGGGTTAGAAAAACGCTTTCAGAACGTAAAATTGGTCATTTGGGTACGCTCGATCCAGCGGCTTCAGGGCTTCTTGTCCTTGCAGTGGGGGCGAAAGCGTTAAAGGTTGTAGAGCTTTTTACGGATATTTCAAAGGAGTACGTGGCTGATGTTACTTTTGGGACTGTCAGTGTAACGTACGACAGAGAGGGTCCTTTTCAAGAGTTTGAACGTCGCCCAGGAATAAAGGATCCTGCAGATATTGATATTCAGGAGACAATTCGAAATCGTTTCCTTGGGGTTGTCAGTCAGGTTCCACCTACAACTAGTGCAATCAAGATTGGAGGAGAACGTGCATATCGAAAGATGCGACAGGGCAGGGATGTCGAGATGCCAACGAGAGAGGTGGATATTGATTACTGCGATATGATGTCATATTCATACCCAAACCTTCAGCTTAAAGTAGGGTGCAGTAGTGGGACATATATTCGCTCTCTTGCACACGATCTTGGACAGTCATTACGATGTGGTGCGTACCTCTCTGGATTGAGGCGTACAATGGTTGGTGATTTCAGTGTCGATAATGCATCTGTTCCAGATGATGCGGTGTGGGGAAAGGTTCTTCCACTAAAAGAAGTCCTTGCTTACATGCCAAAAATAGAACTCACGAAAGATAACTTTGAAGATTTAACGCACGGACGTATTATTGAAGGATCATGTAAAAAAAATACAGTTGGCTGGCTTGATGGTTTACCAGTTGCGTTGCTTGAGCGAGGGAAGGAGGGGGGAATCAAAGCAAGAAAGGTATTGTAGACTCTTTATAGAATGCTAATCTTTGCGTATGCAAACTCTTCAGAAGATCACTGTTCCAAATCCAGAAATGCTTTCACTTGCACATATTACTGGTGAGTATGATGACCCTATTTGTCGATATATTTTTCAACAAAGGAGACTCGCGACATTGTAAATAAACCAGATGTTATGGGCGTGGAGTATACGGAGAAACTAGAGCAAGGAATCGTGCATTTGCTCTTCACAGGGCATATGGATGGAACACACATCGTGCGAGTTTTATGAGTAGCCAGAGAGCTCGGGATGATGATGGGCGGTGGTATATAACAGAAGACTCTTACAGAAAACTGACCCTAGCAAAGGGGAGCATTGTGTATTGTGGTGATGTTGTCGCAACAGGTGTCACACTTGAAAGTGGCCTTGAGGCGCTGACACAAGCAATCGTAAAAAGTGGTGGCTCTATTCGCTATTTTGTCTTCTTTACTATTGGTTGTCATAAGACGGAGAAGATCTTCGAGAAGTATTATAAGATCTGGAAAGAAACGTTCGATGACTTTGAGGGTATTGATGTTTATTACATAGAGGGGAAGTTTCACCTTGCAGATAGTAAAACCCCAGTAAGCATCAAGCTTCAGGGGACAGATTTACTACGAAGGGACTCTTTACTAATGCCAGAGTTTATCAATGCTATGAATAGAGATCTCGCAGCAGCACTTGAGCGTTGCACTATCTACGATGCAGGGTCTAGGGCATTTGATGTCAATGAATATACAGAGGATGTCGTTGAGTATTGGCAACAGGTTTTAGAGCTTGCTCATGGTGGCATGACTGCAGAGCAGTATTTGGAGGAGCGATTCCCTGAATGTTCCGAATCTTTGCGCTTAATCGCAAAAGAAGCGGATCTTAAGGATATTTGTGCACAGCGAATATCACTTCTTTCCTAAAAAAAGTATTGTAGAACTAGGCACAAATCCGTAGAATCCCGCCTGTTACGAGCGTTGACTTGGGTCGGTAGCTCAGTGGTAGAGCAGGAGACTCTTAATCTCTTGGCCGTGGGTTCAAATCCCACCCGACCCACCATTATTTCTTCACGCTCTCCATGCAGTGCTTTTGAATAGTTCTCCAGTCGAAGGGGAATTTATGTGTTTCAATTGCACGAACAAGAGCGCCAAAGCAGTCCCACACTGTTTTACCTTTGTAGAGGAATGCATTTCCAGATTCCTGAATTGGATTGTAGTTTTCAAGTGCTTTTGTCGCAGGTGATACAGGAATAACTCCGTAGCTAAGAGCTTCTTCAAGCTCTGGCATATCAGTTGGGTCTGTACAGAAAAGCACAATATCAGACGCTGCATACATTTTTCGCATTGTCACATCGTCATTTGGGAGAATAGCAATCCTATGAGGATGTTCTTTTGAAAGTGCTGTAAATAGTGTTCCAAAATCTGCAGAGCCTTTTCCTACCACTAAAAGCTGTACATCGAGGCTTAGTAAGCCTGGTAGTACTTCTTCGAGGAGCTTTCCTCCGATCTTTTCACTCATTCCAGCTGGAAGGCAGATAACAGCTCGTTTTGCTTCTGCTGGCCATCCAAGTTCTTCTTGGAGGCTTACTTTATTGGCACCCTTTTTTTCAAGGGAGGCAGCTGTGTAGCGCTGTGTAATTTTTTGGTCTGTAGCAGGAGTCATAAGGTTTGTATAAATCTACTTATTATAGCGTAAAACGGGACTTTTTTGAAGCCACCTGCACTGGAAAAACTCCTAAATTGTATTCTGATTATACTGTTGTTCTGGAGCTCCGAATAAGGCACTCTAGATGGACATGAAACACCTTGTTCTCGTTGATGGCCACCACCTTATGCATAGGGCTTATTGGGCTATTCCACGGACATTAAAGTCCAAGGCAGGGGATCCGACGAATGTGTCGTTTGGTGTGGCATCTATGCTTCTGGCTATATTTGCCAATGAGGAGCCAGATGCCATTGTGATGTGTTTTGACGAAGCAGGAGATACATTTCGTCACGAAGAGTTTGTTGAATACAAAGCAGGAAGGTCTGAGACGCCTGATGATTTTTATGTCCAGATACCAACCGTTCTTTCGATGATAGATGCTTTTGCACTACCTGAGGTAAGTGATGCCAAATATGAAGCGGATGATTTTCTTGGTTCGTACGCTAAAGCAGGGGAGGCAGCTGGTATGAGAGTGACAGTAGTTACTGGAGATAAAGATGCTTTTCAGCTCGCATCAGATAAGGTTCGCATTGCTATTCCCCATAAGGGATATAATCAGGCAGAGTATCTAGGACCTGCAGAGATAGAGATCAAGCTAGGCATTCGCCCAGATCAGGTTGCTGCATTTAAAGGGCTTTCAGGTGATAGTTCAGATAACCTAAAGGGTGTGGATGGCATAGGTCCAAAAACTGCATCGACGCTTTTGCAAAAGTACCAAACTCTTGAAGGTATTTATGAACACCTTGATAAAATAAGACCAAGTATAAGAGAGAAGCTTGAGCGCGATCGTGAGCAAGCATTTTTTTGTCAGCGCATGGCAGAGCTCGTGACAGATATCTCTCTTCCATTGTCACTAGAGGAAGTGTCGGTTTCTGGAGTTGATCCACGTCCAGTTCTTGATTTTTTTCAAGAGCAAAATTTCACATTACTCACAAAGAGGCTCATGCGATTGATGGAATCTGATTTTGGCAAGAAATACTTTGATACAGAAGGAATTTCACAGAGTGGTGACCAGAATAAATTTGAAGAAAATGAAAAAGAAAGTTCACAATTATCTCTCTTCTAGAGAAGTTTGTGCATACATTTAGTACTCATCTAAAAATATGAGTGTTTTTTCATGGTGTTAATGTTTTATTTAGCCCTTTAATTGCATAAAAAATATGAATACATAATGTAATCACAAAACAGTGTCGTGTTCATGTTTATTACTCAATACGCTCTTGCGTATCTTCCAAGTCAACGTAGACTTCGCTGTGCTTTTCGCAAAACTTTTGTGGCAAGCAATTCTCATTGATTTCAATTTTCTTTTCAAAACCCACCATGTCAAAAGAAAGAGTACTTGCCAGCCTCGATATCGGAAGTTCCAAAATTCGAACGGTTGTTGCAGTCGCCGATGGCGAAGATAGTCAGTCAGTTCCAAACGTTATCGGTGTTGGACTCTCTCCTTCTTTAGGGATGAGAAAAGGACACGTCATTGATGTGGAGGAGTTGATCCATAATATTATTTCATCTCTTGAAGATGCAGAGCGCATGGCAGGTGTTCCTATTAACCATGTGTATGTTGGAATGTCTGGCTCACACATAGAGGCATTCGATAGCAGAGGAGTGATTGCAGTGTCTGGGTCTGAAATTACAATGGATGATGTCGCGCGTGTGCTTGATGCAGCTCAGGCTGTGTCTATTCCTGCAAATCGTCGTATTCTTCATATTGAACCAAAAGCATACGCTGTTGATGAACAACGTGGCATTAAAAACCCTGTTGGTATGACTGGTATCCGCCTTGAGGCAGATGCCCATATTATTACAGGTCATATTCAGCATGTTAAAAACCTCGAAAAGTGTGTCGACCAAGCAGGTGTTGATATTGATGATTTGGTTCCTTCAACTATTGGTGCTTCTGAAGCAGTGCTTACAAAGCGCCAGAAAGAGCTTGGTGTTGTGGTGATAGATGTCGGAGCTGGTTGTACAAGTTTGGCTGTCTTTGAAGAGGGGACAATTTTGCATAGTGTTTGCCTTCCGATTGGAGGAGAGAGTGTGACAAATGATATTGCTATAGGACTTCGAACGTCAGTTGATACTGCAGAGAAGATTAAAATAGAGTTTGGGTCTGTTCTTCCAGAAGAGATTCCAGAGAGAGAAATGATAGACCTTTCTACTGTAAGCAAGATTGATACTCAGACAGTAAGTAAGCGTTACATGGCAGAAATCATGCAAGCTCGTTACTTCGAGATTTTCTCTCTGGTTAATGAGGAGTTGAAGCGTATTGGTCGAGCAGGAATGCTTCCTGCTGGTGGACTCCTTACTGGTGCTGCTGTCAAAGCATCTGGTGTTCTCGATCTTGCACGAGATATTCTCGGGCTTCCTGTGCAAATGGGATTCCCAGTCGATATCGGAGGAGTTGTTGAAAAAGTCGATGATCCTGCTTATGCAACTGCCCTTGGCACACTTGTGTGGGGTATGCGTGAAGGTGATAGCGCTCAGCGTAGTGCTGGTGGCGTTCATATGAAGCGCGCAGTTTTACAAGCAAGTTCATGGTTTAAAAGTTTACTTCCTTAGGGCGTCTTTCCCTCATTTTGTCTTTCCCCCTTTATCATGTCAGATACACTTCGTTCACTTTTTAACGGCTCAAAGCCACAAGATAGTGGTAACACATCATCAAGCTCTCACTCTCAAGAGGTTCACCCAGATGTTTCGCCTGGTGCGGATATCCGTGTTATTGGAGCAGGAGGAGGAGGGAGCAATGCTATCAAACGTATGATTGATGCCGGTATCCAAGGTGTCGATTTTATTGCAGTTAATACAGATGTTCAGGCGTTGTACCACAACCCAGCAGCAAAGAAGCTGACAATTGGACGTGGTGTTACACGTGGCCTTGGTGCAGGTGCAAACCCAGATATTGGAAAGAAGTCTGCAGAAGAAAGTATGGAGGAGATTAAGAAAGCAATCGATGGTGCAGATATGGTCTTTATTACAGCAGGTCTTGGAGGTGGAACGGGAAGCGGGAGCGCTCCTGTTATCGCAGATGTTGCCCGTAGTATGGGAATTCTTACCGTTGGTGTTGTTACAAAGCCATTTAGCTTTGAAGGACTAAAGCGTAAGAAGCTTGCCGATGAGGCGCTTGAAAACTTGCGTGGAAAAGTGGATACGTTGATCACTATTCCGAATGACAAGATCTTATCTCTTATTGATAAGACAACACCTCTGACAGAGGCATTCCAAGTTGTGGATGAAGTGTTGCAGCATGCAATTGAGGGAATTTCAAACTTGATTCTCGTTCATGGACTTGTAAACGTGGACTTCGCTGACGTGAAATCCATCATGCAAGATGCTGGTACTGCGTTAATGGGTATTGGTTACGGAACAGGAGATAGCCGTGCCGCAGAAGCTGCTCGTGCTGCTATCGATAGCCCACTTCTCGAACTTTCTATTTCTGGTGCGAAGGGAATTCTCTTCAATATTACTGGTGGAAATGATCTTAGTATGTACGAAGTTGATGAGGCTGCTCGTATCATTACTGAAGCTGCAGATCCAGATGCAAACATTATTTTCGGTGCTGTTATTGATGAAAGTTCTACAGGAGAAGTAAAGTGTACTGTTGTTGCTACTGGTTTTGATGAAGTAGAAACCCCTGCATACCCAAGAATGAATATTGGTACAGGTGAAAGCCTAACAAAGAAGACATTTGGTATGCCATCATCAGAGTCTCATAGGCATGATGCTCCACGTGAGGAGTACAACCAAAATCCATCTCGTCAGCACTCTCCGTCACTCATGGAGGCAAAGTCTACAAAAGTAGATCTTGATGAGAGCGAGCTAGAGGTTCCAGCATTCATGAGAAAGCCAATCTCTAAATAACACGATATCGAAACAAAAAAGAGCATCCGGTGGGGGTGCTCTTTTTTTAATTCGTATGATGTCCTGTGCTTCCAAATCCTCCACGACTTTCTACCCTGTGGTCTTCTACTTCTTCCCACTCTGCTTGTTCTACTTTGACAAAAATACCCTGCGCAATGCGCTCGCCCCGTTCTACAATTATTGGTTTTTCAGAAATACTTTGTACTTGAACGAGTATTTCGTCATCTGGTCCGCAGTAGTCTTGGTCTATTACTCCAATACTATGAGGGCATACAAGAGCCTTCTTGCGGGGCAGGGAAGACCGTGGGACGATAAGGAGGGCATAACCCTTCGGTACCTCTACAACGACGTTACCAGGCACAAGGGCGATCTGCCCTGGCTCAATAGTTGTCGTTTCACGGGTGACAAAATCAAACCCTACTGCACCCTCTGTTTCATGGCGTGGTAGGACCAGTGTTTTATCGACACGTCGAATACGAATCTTCATACTAAGAGGATGCTATAAATATGATGGAAATGCAATGGCTACACTGCGTACCCGCTGGTATCTTTTACTACTTCACTAATAACTTTGTGTGCAGTTGTTGTCATATTACCAGTTGCCTTCAGGTCATTTGCGATATGCATAATCTCTTGGGCAGACATCGGCTTTGTTGGATCTTTGAGCACCTGGCGAACAATCATCGCAGAGAGAGATCCGCTCTTATCCTTTGTATTAAGCTTTAGAATTGTCGGCATCGTGATGAGCCCAGCTCTAAATAACCCAAGCATGAGCGGGGTTCCATTTTGGAATGAGGTATTACCAAGTTTTACGGCAGATCGGTCATCGTTCGCATTTGTGAGCAGCCAGTTATCCATACGCTTCTTTGTTGCGTTTACGAAATTTCGAAGCTCAGAACTATTTTCTCCAAAAGTTTTACTAAGGTTATCTACTCTCCCAGTGAGTTGTCCTAGGAAGTATTGTGCCTTTACTGGTTCGTTAAATTCTCCAGTAGATTGGAGTCCGAGAATTCCTCGGAACGCTTCTGTTCCAAGCAGAACCATCTCAGATCCTCGGTTATCGATACTAAAGAAGTCATCATCAGTATCTTTTGGACTAATACTCGTTTGGATGTTTCCCATTGTTTTTCTGTATTCCTTGTAGCGATCATCAAAAATAGAGAATTTTTGCCCTTTATACAGTACGGTTTGACTTGCCAATATTCTTGCAACGAGGCGATCCAGCTCTTGTGTGTTTTTTGGCATATTTGAGCCAAGCTTAGAGCGCAGATCTTCCTCGATAAGTCCGATTATTGTTCCAAGTTGACCTGATGTGCTTATTTCGCCACCTTTTTTTTGCCATTCTGCAATTTTGTCTCTGTCGATTTTTAGCCATGTTGATGTCCAAACTGGACTTGAGATTCCAATGTTTCCAAGGTCATCGAGGAGGTCTTTTGGAAAGTACTTTCTTGCATTTTGGTCATCACGTAGATATCGGAAGATTGTTGCTGTAATCCATGTTGACGTCTCTCCCTGTTTCCCTTTTTCCATTCCTCGCTTAAGAATTCCATATGCAGCCCAGTAATTTCCACGGGATAGTTCATCATGTAGCACTCGAATAAGTGGTGGAATATTTTCAGCAGTCGATACACGATCATATCCACGAGTTTTTTCTTTGTCCTGACCAGAACCATTCTTATTATCAATTTCACGCAAATATTCTTTTTGGTTTGCTTCTTCCCATGTATCTGGTAAGAAATTGGTAATTTTTATACCAAAAGCTGTTCCATTAATTGCATCTAAATCGTAGAGCCATGAATGGTCTGCAGCATATTCAAGCAATGCACGGAAGTGGTTTGGGTTAGCATTTTTTGTTTTGTGGATCATTTCGAGTACTTGTTCGAATGATGGTTTTTTCGCTTCAAGTCCTTGTTTATGCTCATCTCGTACACTGTCATTTGCACTTTCTGTTTGCCTGTTTAGCACTGTCGCTGTTTGTTTTCCGAGGGGAATCCATGAGAAGCTTGCGCCAAGCCCTTGTGCGAATCGAGCTTCTTTTAATTGAGTCCATTCTGCGTAACTCTTTTTGTATGCTTCAATGAATTTTTTTGTTCCATTGATCATATCATTAATGCTCATGCTATTTGCCCAGAATGATGACCAAGACATTCCTGGCTGCTGGTCATGTTCTTTTGATCCCTCTAGACCATTTGTGTATGTCTCTACAGCCTTTACGCTATTATCAATGGTTTTTAATTGTTCTTTTACAAAGGATTCAATGTTTTTAAAATCTTCCCCATTAAGTACTTTTTCTATGATGTCATCTCTTTCCATTTTTCTTTCAAGATCAGATATGGGCTTATCGTTAATTGCTGATAAATCAGCAGTGATACTTTTTGCATCAAAACCACTAATACTATCATCACTTTTTCCAGTTGCCTTTACATACCTTTTTTCGAACTGTTCTGGGGTGATTGCTCCTAGTTGAAATTGTATTACTGCTGTTGTCATTTCTTCGTAATTGTTTAAGTTATTTATTCCCATTTCAACGACAAGCATCGTCTTTTCAAAATCAGCCAAGTGTGTCTTTTTCTCAGTTCCTGATGTTCGTGCTCTAATGAGTTCTCGGATACCACTTTGCTGATGAATAAGGTCACGAAGTTTAGATTTCTTTTCTTGAATTTCATTTGCCAACCCTTCAAAATCTGTTGATTCTTTTTCCGTAGACTCTGCTTCTTCGGGGCTATTCATCGCACCATCTACCGCGCTGCGTGTCGCGTCGATTGTTTCATCGACACCTTCATTTTCAGCTGAAGTTTCAGGAGTTCCATCTGGGTTAAGCCCTGCACCTGCAAATGTTTCGTTTGTAGCGAGAGGATCTTCTTCAGGTTCTGCATTATTTGCATTCCCGGCAAAGCACAGCAAACGACGCTCTCGGATGTCCGAGGCTCGCTTTTTTGCAAAGTGCCGATGCCAATTGATAGGCAACATCTAGAGTTTACAGATGCGAATAATAGTGTCAAGTATCCTTTCCTTTCGATTATGTAATTCTGGTGTCAAAAGGGTGATTGTGTCGTGAATTTTGTATGGATCATTTTCTCCAATTTGAATTTTTGTTTCATATCCGTTCTTTTTTTCAATATGAAGTTCGTAGTATCCTTTTCCTTTAAGGATCCAGTAACCATCACATGCAGCCCACGCTACGAAATTTTCTTCTAGTGCGTATCCTTTTTTCCAAATACGCATATGTTTTTCTGTAGGTTCTTCTTCGTGTACGTAAAGATACAGTCCTGTCATAATGACTAACACAAGCGTAAAAGTCCACGCTGCTGTGTAGACACTGTATGTAAGAAATCCAACAATACATAGTGTCGCGATGATGTACCACAATCGTGTTCGTTCGTGATGCAGATGTTGTGGTGCTGTCCATTCGAGAATTGGTTCTTCAGTTGGGATGTGTGTGTTCATAGGATTTTTGTGTAATCGTTTAATTATAGCGGAAAACACTGTTTTACGACATCCCAGAGGACTTGCGCAATATATATTTTGATTCATAATACTACACAATTCTTCCTGTTGTTTTACTCCGATATTTGGTACTCTTTGTCCACTTTGGGGGCAATTAGCTCAGTTGGTTAGAGCGTTGCATTGACATTGCAGAGGTCACTGGTTCGAATCCA
>Ga0066639_10001005_pt1 | contig 25289 bp, 26 predicted proteins | sample CryGeyCG2114_010_2_FD_59504 | JGI IMG/M metagenome (GOLD analysis project Ga0066639, IMG submission 59504) | Groundwater microbial communities from aquifer - Crystal Geyser CG10_big_fil_rev_8/21/14_0.10 | ecosystem: Environmental > Aquatic > Deep subsurface > Groundwater | place: USA: Utah...
TCTAATGGTAGGACACCTGGTTTTGGTCCAGGCAATCGGGGTTCGAATCCCTGTCCCCGAACAATCTTTCGCTAAAGCTACAGAATTGCATGCATATCTATAGCTTTAGCAACAGAAAGCATGCATTACTGCTATATTTTATTAAGCTCAAAATTTCACATTTTTTATTTCGGATCAACAAATAACCTGAAAGAGCGATTTAAATTGTACAATTCAGGTAAAGTTAAGTCCACAAGAAATCATGTCCCTTGGAAATTAGCATGGCATTGTGTTTTCTCAACCGAAAAGGAAGCAAGAGATTTTGAGCGATATCTAAAAACTGGCTCAGGCAAGGCATTTGCTTATAAACGTTTTGTCTCTGTAGCTTTAAAGAAAGATTTTTTGGAAGGCAGAAAAGGTAGTCCGAAACGTAAGCGAAGGATACCCTGTCCCCGAACAAATTTAAATATATTATTTATGACCTCCAAAGAAATACGTCAAAAATATCTAGACTTTTTCAAATCAAAGGGACATGTGATCGTTCCTTCTGCTTCTTTGATTCCAGAAAATGATCCAAGCACTTTGTTTTGTGGTTCAGGTATGCAGCCTATGGTACCTTATCTTTTAGGCGAAGATCATCCTGAGGGAACGCGAATTGTTGATTCGCAAAAATGTATTAGAACAATAGATATTGATGGAGTGGGGGATACCACGCATCTTACTTTTTTTGAAATGATTGGCAATTGGAGTCTGGGAGATTATTTTAAAAAAGAACAAATTCTTTGGATATTTGAATTTTGGACCAAAATACTAGGTTTTGATCCAACTAAAATTTATATCAGTGTTTTTGGAGGTAACGAAAAATACAATTTATCCAAGGACGAAGGAGCCGTAGCTACCTGGAAAATGGTATACAAAGAAGTGGGAATAGAAGCTAAAGTAGTTGAAGATTCTGAAAATTATGGCATGCAAGATGGAAGAATATTTTATTATGGCAATGACAATTGGTGGTCACGTGTGGGTTCTCCTGATAATATGCCTGCAGGTGAGCCAGGCGGACCAGATTCAGAAATGTTTTATGATATGGGAGTTGAAAAAAAATTTCATGAAAATTCAAAACATAAAGATAAGCCATGTCATATAAATTGTGATTGCGGTAGGTTTATTGAGATTGGTAATAATGTTTTTATGGAATATATAAAAACTAAAGACGGTTTTGAGTCACTTCCGAAAAAAAATATTGATTTTGGTGGAGGACTTGAAAGAATCGTTATGATATCTCAAGAAAAAAGTAATGTTTATGAAACAGATCTTTTCACTAATATAATTAATACAATTGAAAGATTATCAGGAAAAAAGTACGATTTAGAAGAAGACAAGGTAGCTATGCGAATTATTGCAGACCATTTGCGAGCAGCTACTTTCATAATCGCAGACGACAAAGGCATTTCACCATCAAATATAGATCAAGGCTATATTGTGAGAAGATTGATCCGAAGAGCGATTAGGCATGGAAAAAAATTGGGAATATCGGAGGAGTCTTGGACAAAAGAGATCGCAAAAATTGTAGCGCATGATTATCATGAAGTTTATCCAGAACTGCGAAAAAATGTTGATTTTATAATTGATGCTTTCAAGGATGAAGAAGAGAAATTTAGCAAGACACTAGAAAAGGGTGAAAAAATGATAACAGGAGAAATTATTAACGGAGAGCAAGCTTTTAATCTTTTTCAAACCTTTGGTTATCCCGTAGAGATGACAGAAGAAATTACTAAAGAAAAAAATATTAAATTGTCAAAAAATTTTAAAGAAGAATATAAAAAGGCGATGAGTAAACACCAAGACCTTTCTCGGACCGCTAGTGCTGGAAAATTCAAAGGCGGGCTAGCTGATGCTGGCGAAGAAACAAAAAAACTACACACAACTGCTCATTTACTTTTGGCTGCTCTGAGAAAGGTGTTGGGCGACCATGTGTTGCAAAAAGGTAGTAACATCACAGCTGAACGTTTGCGGTTTGATTTTTCTCATCCAGACAAACTCACAGATGAACAAAAAGAAGAGGTAGAAAAGCTCGTAAATGAAGCGATTAAAAAAGATCTACCCATTTGTTGTGATGAAATGACTCTTGATGAAGCGAAAAAACAGAATGCTATGGGAGTTTTTGAATCAAAATATGGTAGCAGGGTAAAGGTATATACAGCCGGAAAAGAGGATTATATATTTTCCAAGGAAATATGTGGTGGTCCGCATGTGGATAGAACAGGAATTTTGGGTAAATTTAAAATAAAAAAAGAGCAATCTTCTTCTGCTGGCGTAAGGAGAATAAAAGCGGTTTTAGAATAGAGTTATTATTAAAATATTTTAGCTAATATTAAATGAAATATTTAATAATTAAATTATTGCCAATATTCGTGATTTTCCCCTTGACATATAGAAAAATAAAATATATAATAATTCTACAGTTAATTAATAAAACTGCATAATTTTTAAAGTTTTTACCAATATTGGTAAATTTTTTTAAATTTTGCCAGATTTTTTGCGTTTAGTTAATGTCAAATCAAGAACAAAAAATTGATTCAAAAGACTTTATCGAAATCAAGGGCGAAGTTATTGAATTAATGCCATCTGCAACATTTAGAGTAGAATTGGAAAATGGGCATGAAATTCTTGCTCATTTATCAGGGAAAATGAGAATGAACAGGATAAAATTGCTTCCTGGAGACAAAGTCAAGGTACAAATCAGCCCCTATGATTTAACTAAAGGTAGGATTACCTACAGACTGTAATCTTTAGGAGCAGACTCTTCGGTAAAACCGGAGTTTATGCGGATTAAAAAACAAGGCGATATAATTTTAATATTATATTTTTTTATACTTTTTTATGAAAGTAAGAGCTTCGGTTAAAAAAATTTGTAAAGATTGTAAAGTAGTTCGACGCAAGGGTCGGGTTAATGTGTTGTGCAAAAATCCGAAACATAAACAAAGGCAAGGGTAAAAGAGTTGAAAGTGGAAAGTTGTAAAGTAAAAAACACAAAAGCAACTCCTTACTTTATAGACTTTTAATTTTTAACTTTATATTAAAATATGGCAGTTAGAATAGCAGGAGCTACAATTCCAAATGAAAAAAGAATAGAAATAGGTTTGACCTATATTTTTGGCATTGGCAGGACTCAGGCAAATAAAATTTTGAATCAAGCTCAGATTAATGTAGATACCAGAGTAAAGGATTTGTCGGATGAAGAAGTAAATAAAATAAGAGGTATAATTGAAAAGGAATATAAGGTAGAAGGTGATTTAAAAAGAGAAATAATGGGAAACGTTAAAAGACTTAAAGAAATAGGAGCCTACAGAGGGAGTAGGCATATGAAGGGTTTGCCAGCTAGAGGCCAAAGAACTAAAACTAATAATAGAACAGTCCGAGGAAATAAAAGAGTGACCATGGGATCAGGACGAGCCCAATCTGCGCAAAAAACTTAAACACAATGTGTGAATCCGCAAATGTATGCGAGTTTTGCAAATTGCGAATATATTTATAAAATATGAGTGAAGAAAAAGATCAAAAAACTGAAGATAAAAAAGTAGACGAGCAAGTTGCTGAAGTTAAGGTTGACAAAAAGTCCAAAGATGCCAAAAAAGAAGAAGCGCCAAAAAATATTGTTGAAGGTTTGGAGGAGCTACCTGAAGATATCCAAAAAAAGTTGGAAAAAAGAAAATCAGAGTTAATCGGCAAGGACAAGAAAGGAAAAGGTAAAAAGAAAAGAAAGAAAAAGATTCCAAAAAAAGTGACAATTGGAAAGGCTTATATCAAGGCGACTTATAATAATACCATAGTTACTTTGGCCGATGCTCATGGAAATGTACTTTCTTGGGCAAGCGCGGGTATAGCTGGGTTCAAGGGGCCGAAAAAATCTACTCCTTATGCAGCTCAAATTATTGCTAGAATTGCTGTTGCAAAGGCGCGGGAAGAATACGGCTTATCTGAAGTGAGTGTATTTGTAAATGGAGTTGGTACAGGCAGAGAGTCGGCTATCAGAGCTTTGAATTCAAACGGTCTTACAGTGACTTTAATTAAAGATGTGACCCCAGTACCTCATAATGGCTGTAGGGCAAGAAAACCACGAAGAGTATAATTTTATAAAATATGGGAAAAATTTTAGGACCAAAATGTAAATTGTGCAGAAGAGCAGGTGAAAAGCTGTTTCTTAAGGGTGACAGATGTAACACTCAGAACTGTGCTATTGTAAAAAGAAACTATCCTCCAGGATTTCATGGGCCAAAAGGAAAAGGAAGATTATCAGATTATGGTCAGCAGTTGAACGAAAAGCAAAAGGCAAAAAGACAGTATAATTTACTTGAAAAACAATTTAGATTAACCTTTGAAAAAGCTAAAGGTAAAACCGGTAATACAGCGGAAACTTTTATCCAGCTTTTAGAGACAAGACTTGATAATGTTGTTTATCGAGCCGGGTATGCTCTATCCAGAAGCCAGGCAAGACAACTAGTAAACCATGGATTGCTTACCGTAAATGACAAAAAAGTAAATATACCTTCTTTTCAGCTTAAACCAGGAGATATAATCAAAATAAAAACAAACAAGAAGAACTCAAAAGTTTTTAAAGATTTGAAAGATAAACTAAAGAAAAAAGAAGTTCCAGGATGGTTGAATTTGAATTCCGAAGATTTTTCGATAAAAGTACTGCATCAACCGGATGCAAATGTTATACAGAATAATTTTAATGTCCAAATGATTGTAGAGTTCTATTCTAGATAAAGACAAAAAAATTGATCTAAACTCTTCAATATTTAACTTAGTAAAAAAAAATTATGCAAATTGCTTTACCTAAAAAAGTAGAATTTCAAAAAGGGGATGGGCCAAATCAAGGCAATATCATTATAGAGCCTTGCTATCCTGGTTATGGTATAACTCTTGGAAATTCTTTGCGTAGAGTCATGCTTTCTTCTTTGTATGGAGGTGCTCCTGTTGGGGTAAAAATAAAGGGTGTTGATCATGAATTTATGAGTTTGCCCCACCTTAAAGAAGATATTTTGGAGTTTATTATGAATTTGAAGCAATTACGCTTGAAAATTCATACTGACGAAACAGAAAAAATAGAGTTAGCAGTGCATGGAAAGAAAGTTGTAAAAGCATCTGACATCAAAAAAAATAGCAATATTGAAATAATAAATTCTGATTTAGTTTTGGGAGAAATCACAGATATGGCTGGAAGCCTAGAAGCAGAAATATTTGTAAGAAAAGGCATGGGATATGAAACGCTGGAAAGCAGAGAAGAAAAAAGTAGTGAAATAGGATACATTGAAATGGATTCAATTTTTTCACCTGTATACAATGTAGGTATAAAAGTAGACAACGTGCGTGTTGGTAAAATGACAAACTGGGAAAAGTTAATTTTGGATGTAAAAACTGATGGTACAATTTCTCCAGAAGAAGCTTTTGAAAAATCAGTAGAAATTCTAATTAATCAATTTAACGCCCTTGTTAAGGGTGGAGAAATTGAGGCGAAAGAAGAAGTTGAAGAAGAAGAAAAAGAAAAAATTGAAGATAAAAAAGAAGAAGATAGCGAAGAAGCTCCGACCGAGGAGAAAAAGAAAAGAGGCAGACCAAAAAAAGTAGAAAGTTAAAATAAAGTTTATAAAGCAGAATTAAATTTTTATTATTTTTAAACTTTATAACTTTACAAACCAAGGCTATGAGACATAGAAAAAAAGTAAAAACACTAGGAAGAAAAAAAGAGCCAAGAGAAATGATGCTGAAAAATTTGACAGCAAGTATTTTGATATATGAAAAAGTAAAAACTACAAAGACCAAAGCAAAAGTAGTGAGGTCTTTGGTTGAAAAGTGTATTACATTAGCCAAGAAGGGCGATTTGACAAGCAGACGAAGATTGATTTCTATGCTTCCCCAGAAAATGGCAGTAAAAAAAGCCATGGAAGTTCTTGGCAAGAGATACAAAAGCAAAAAAGGTGGGTATACTAGGATAATAAAGCTTGAAACTAGGCAAGGCGATGGAGCTGAAATGGCCCAGATAGAATTAGTAGATTAGAATTAGACGTCGCATTATCCGCTCAGGGTGGACGGCACATGTGAATTATAAAAAATTATAATATGAAAAAAGTAGAAAGAAAAACATATAAATTTGATGCCTCAGATAAATCAGTTGGAAGACTTGCCACTGAGATCGCTTTGATACTGAGAGGTAAAAATAAGCCAGAGTATGAGCCATATCTTGATCATGGAGATATTGTTGAAGTTGAAAATATAAGCAAGCTTAAATTTACAGGAAAAAAATTAGAACAAAAAATATATTTTCGTTATTCAGGATATCAAGGAGGATTAAAAGAAACAAAAATGAGCGATTTGGCCAAAAATAATCCTGGAGAAATTTTGGAAAGAGCTGTTAGGGAAATGCTTCCTCCGACAAAACTGAGACCAAAAATGTTAAAGAGATTAATAATTAGATAATTTTTAAATATTTATGCCAACAGAAGAAAAAAATATTGAAAAAACCGTCAAAGAAGAAACCTTAAAGCTTAAAGGCTCTTATGTCTATGCGGTTGGCAGGAGAAAAACTTCGATAGCTACAGTAAGGCTTTATAAAAAAGGTAAAGGCATAATTGTTGTGAATAATAAAAAAATAAATGAATATTTTTCAAATGATAAGGCTATTTTAGCAAAGCAACCATTGAAATTTTCAGGCAAAGCCAAAGATGTTAATTTATCAATAGTAGTAAAGGGTGGAGGAGAAAATGGTCAAGCAGAGGCCATAAGGCACGGCATAGCCAGAGCATTGGTTGAGTTTGATAAAGAGCTTAAATTGGGCATCAAGGCCAAGGGATGGCTTTCTAGGGACTCTAGAAGAAAAGAAAGAAAGAAGCCAGGGCTCAAGAAAGCTAGACGAGCCCCGCAATGGAGCAAACGTTAATTACAAAAGTTTAAATATCAAAAAGTGCCATTATAGGCACTTTTTGTGTGCTTGAAAATTAGCTCTTAAATATAGTATAATTAACTCAATGTCAGCAAAAATTACTAACATAGCTAAAAACACTTCTTATTTTACTTTTGCGCTTATACTCCAAAAGGTAATTTCTTTTACCTATTTTGTAATTTTGGCAAGATATTTATTTCCAGAAGATTTAGGGAAGTACTATTTAGCGATATCTCTTACTACTATTTTTGCTATTTTTATTGATTTTGGATTAGCCAATGTTTTGACTCGAGAAGTAGCCAAAGATCAGGGAAGAGCCAGTAAGCTTCTTGGTAGCGTTTTAATCCTTAAAATACCATTGGCCATAGTTTCCTTTTTATCGCTTTTTTTGCTTGTAAATGTGATGGATTATTCTAGTTTGATTCGCACGCTTGTTTATATCTCATCTATTTCCATGATCCTTGATTCTTTTACTCTGGCTTTTTACGCAAGTATTAGGGGGTTTCACAAGCTTAAATTTGAGAGCATAGGAGTAGTTTTATTTCAATTGATTGTTTTGATATTTGGTCTTTTGGCTCTAAAATTAAAGTTAGGGCTTAGTTATTTGATCGGAGCTTTGGCCATGGCTAGTATTTTCAATTTTATTTATTCTGGAATCTTGGTTAGATTGAAATTCAAAATAAATTTTAATTTACATCTAGATAAAATTCTTATCAAATCAATAGTAGCGATAGCCGTGCCCTTTGCTTTGTTTGGTATTTTTCAGAGGCTATATACGTATCTTGATACAGTTTTTCTTTCGTATCTTGCGGGGGATAAGTATGTTGGGCTGTATCAGGTCGCTTTCAAAATAATTTTTGCTTTACAGTTCCTTCCCATGGCTTTTATGGCTTCTCTTTATCCAGCTTTTGCTAGTTATTTTCAACAAAATAAAGAACAGTTGGTAGTATCTTTTGAAAGAGCTATGAAATATTTGATAATTATTTCTTTGCCAATCAGCATCGGGATTATTGCTATGGCTGATAAAATAATTTTAGTTTTCAAACCAGAATACATGGAAGCAGTTTTGCCTTTACAAATCATAATGGTGGCACTTCCTTTTATTTTTATAAATTTTCCGATCGGTTCTTTGCTTAACGCTTGTGATAAGCAAAAAATAAATACTAGGAATATTCTCTTCACGCTTATAGCCAGTGTTATTTTAAATATAATTTTGATACCAAGATATCAAGTCGTGGGAGCAAGTATCACAGTAGTGATTACAAATATTTTAATGTTTTTATTGGGCATCATGGAAGCGCCAAAAATAGTCAAATATCGTCCTCAGAAAATATTATCAATATTTTTCAAATCTTTATTGTCAGTTATTTTGATGGCAATTTTAGTGATGTTTTTGAAGCAATTTATGAATATATTTTTAACTATAATTTTAGCCGGAATCGTTTATTTTCTAATTTTATTTTTGTTGGGAGGAGTTAAAAAGGAAGATATTTCTAGTATTTTGAAATCTTTTTCAAAAAATCAAACAAACGAATGAAAGTTTTACTTTTTACATTAGAATACCCGCCATTTAAAGGTGGTGTGGCGAATTATTATGAAGGTTTAGTAAAAAATTGGCCATCCTTCACTAAGAATGCTACGGATGGCAAGCCCGAAATTTTTGTATTGAATAATAATAAAAATAAGCTAATCAAAAAATGGCTTATCCCAAAATGGCTTTTTGCTTTTTGGCACCTTTATAGGACTGTAAAAAAAGAAAAAATAGATCATATTATAGTCGGTCATATTTTGCCTTTGGGGACGGTAGTTTATCTTTTGAATAAATTTAAAAAAATAAATTATTCAGTTGTTTTTCATGGCATGGATTTTACTTATACGCTCAATAAAAAAAGAAAGAAAAAAATAACAAAGAAAATTTTAGATAGAGCCGAGAACATAATTTGCGCTAACAACTATACGGCTGGATTAGTAAAGAATTTTTTGAAAGAACAAAAAAAAGTGTATGTTGTAAACCCGGGCATTGATATTAATATAGAATTTAACAAAGAAAAATCAAATTATTTAAGAAAAAAATATAATTTAGAAGACAAAATTGTATTATTTAGTATCGGGAGATTAGTAAAGAGAAAAGGCTTTGATACAGTTTTGGAGGTTCTTTCGGAGGCGCAAAAAGCAGTGCCAAATTTATTTTATATCATAGCTGGAGATGGCCCAGATAAAGTTTATTTGAAAGAAAAGGCTAGGGGAGTGAATAATGTAATTTTTCTTGGTAGAATTGAAGATAGCGACAAATTTGACTGGCTGGCCGCTTGCGATATATTTATTATGCCGTCAAGAGAGATTAGACTCGCCACCACTATCCTCCAATCCGGCGGGCAGGCAAACGGCGATCATAAGAATGATGATTTAGCTACAGGAGATTTTGAGGGTTTTGGCATAGTATATCTAGAAGCTAGCTTGGCCCAAAAACCAATCATAGCAGGAGATACTGGAGGGGTAAAAGATGCAGTAAAAAGCGGTTATTCCGGCATATTAGTAGATCCTAAAAACAAAAAACGTTTGGCCGAAGTAATAATAGGATTTTCCCAAAATGAAAAACTTAGAGAAGATTTAGGAAGACAGGGGCGCAAAAGAGCTATAAACGAATTTAATTGGAAAAGGCAAGTAGAAAAATTTTATAATATAATAAATAAAAATATATGATATCAATAATTATCCCTTTGTATAATCGAGCGGACAAATTAGATAAATGCTTAATGAGCATAAGTAAGCAAACTTACGAAAATTATGAAATAATAGTTGTCAATGACAGATCAACTGAGGGTTTATCTGAAGTAATAAAAAAATATAAAAAAATATTTGGCTACAAAATAGAATTTTATCACAATCAAGTCAACCACGGTGCTCCTTATTCAAGAAACAAAGGATTTAGATTTTCAAAAGGAGAATATGTAATATTTTGTGATGCTGATTTAATTTTGAAGCCCGATACTTTGGAAGTAATGCTTGATACTTTGCGCAACAATCCAAAGGCTAGTTACGCTTATACATCATTTTTGTATGGATTTAAAAAGTTTAAGCTTTGGGATTTTAATGAAGAGAAATTAAAAGAAATGCCATATATCCAATCTTTCACATTGATTAGGCGAGAACATTTTCCTAAAGTAGGATGGGATGAGTCATTAAAAAAGTTTCAGGACTGGGATCTTTGGCTTACAATGCTTGAGGAGGGGCACAAGGGTGTGTGGGTAAATAATTATTTATTTAAAGTGCAAGGCGGAGGCACGATGAGTTCTTGGTTACCGTCGATTTTTTATAAAATATTTCCTTTTATGAAAAAAGTAAAAAAATATAGAGAAGCAGAAAAAATAATAAAGAATAAACATAATTTAAATATATGATGAGAAAAATAATTTATATTTTGTTAATCATTTTTGGAGTTTTATTGATTGGCTTTGGGTTGAAACAGAGCATAAATATAAACAAATTTATAAAGTTGAGTAAAGTTTTCATAAACGGCAAAGAGATAAAAGTAGAAATTGCTGATGATTTTTATGAAATTAAGCAGGGCTTAAGTGATAGAGGTAATTTATCTGAAAACCAAGGCATGCTTTTTGTTTTTGGAGACAAAAATGAAAGGGTTTTTTGGATGAAAAATATGAATTTTCCTTTAGACGTTATCTGGATAGATGATGACAAAATAGTGCAAATAGATAAAAATTGCGAACCAGGAGGAGAAAATCCTGAAAAGCAATATTATTCAAAGACCTTGGTGAATTATGTTCTGGAGGTGAATGGAGGATTTGCTGATAAGAATAATATAAAAATAGGAGATAAAGTAATTATTGAATTATGAGTATATTTAATAAAAAATCATTTTATCTTTTTAGTTTTATTGTATTTATAGAGCTGATTTCTTTTTTGGGGTATTTTCACCCAGAGTTAAATAGAATAGGTTTTTTGTTTATTGTTTTGGCTTTTTTAATTTTAACCTTGATAAAATTTGAATATGGTGTTTTAGCGCTTTTAATAGAGTTGTTTATCAGTTCAAAAGGGTATTTATTTTATTATGATTTTGGGGGTGTTTTTTTGTCTATCCGAATTGCATTTTGGCTGATACTGATGTCAGTTTGGTTTGCGAGCGAAGTAGTTAAATTGATAAAAACAAAAAAAATAGAGATTTCTTTTTTTAAATCAGAATATTTTTCATATTTTGTAGCGTTATTTATTTTTGTTATTTGGGGTTTAGTAAATGGTTTTTTGAATCATAATGCCTTTAACAACATATTTTTTGATTTTAATGGCTGGTTGTTTTGGCTTTTGATTTTTCCAATCTTCTCCGTTATTTATAAGAGACGGAAAATAATTAATAATATTCTGCAAGTTTTTTTAGTTTCAACAACATGGGTATCTTTAAAGACTCTTTTGCTTCTTTATATTTTTTCTCACAATATTTCAGGCATCTCATCAATTTATAGATGGATAAGGGAAACAGGTGTAGGCGAAATTACATTAGTAATGGGGGGATTTTATAGAATATTTTTTCAATCCCACATATTTGTCTTAATAGGTTTTTTTATAATTTTGATCTTTTTGATTAATTTTTCCCGAGAAAAAATCAAAGAAGATAATAAAATATTTATTTTTAATTTTTTATTACTTATTATTTTTACGGCAGTAAATTTAATAAGTTTTTCTAGGAGCAATTGGCTAGGAATGGTTTGCGGACTTTTATCGTTTTTTTTATTTGTTATTTGGAAACTTGGCTGGAAAAGATTTTTAAGATCAGTAATAATTTTATTAATCTCCTTAGTATTAAGTTTTGGCCTTATTATTTCAATTGTAAAATTTCCTTTCCCAGATCCTACGGGAGGATTTGATGCAAGTGAACTTTTTAGCAAAAGAGCCACTCAAATTATGGGAGAGGCAGGAGCATCTTCGCGTTGGGCATTATTACCTAAGTTGTGGACAAAAATTAAAGAAAGCCCTATTTTAGGAAAGGGTTTTGGCACAACCGTTACTTACGTGACAAGCGATCCAAGATTTTTGGAAACTAGTATAACAGGAGAATACACAACGTATGCTTTTGAGTGGGGATGGCTAGATATTTGGCTAAAATTAGGTATTTTTGGACTATTGTCTTATTTGTTATTATTGTTTATTATTCTATATAAATCAATAAAGAAAATTGACGAATATCCAAATTTTGAAAAATTATTAGTTTTTGGATTATTGTTGGGCATAATATCCATTTCCGTAGTTAGCTTTTTTAGTCCCTATATGAACCATCCGCTTGGTATAGGATATTTGGTTTTAGCAACTTCAATTTTATCACAAAACAAAAAACTCTTGCCTTAATTATAATTTTATTGTATATTGAAAATTATGTTAGTGGCAATTTAAAAAGTTGTTTTCTGAATGAAATTAACTTTTTAAATTGTCTCTTATTTAAAAAATAAATATTTTTGAAAAAATATGTCGGATCAAATTATTTCAAAAGAGGGATACGAAAAACTTCAAAAAGAGTTTGATAATTTAGTAAATATAAAAAGAAGAGAAATAGCTGACAGAATACAAAAAGCTAAAGATATGGGTGATTTGAGTGAAAATGCAGAATATGCAGAAGCTAAAGATGCCCAGGCTTTTAACGAAGGAAGAATAGCTGAGCTTACGCAGATGATAAAAAATTTAACAGTAGTTGAAAACGGAAACAATGGAGACAAAGTAAGTATGGGATCTCAAGTTACAGTCAAGTGCAATGGCGAGGAAAAAGTATTTACTATAGTAAGTTTCAATGAGTCCGATCCTGCATCAGGAAAAATTTCTAATGAATCTCCACTTGGCAGATCATTTCTGGACAGAAAAAGAGGGGATAGAGTAGTAGCAGAAACACCCAAGGGAAAAATGGAATATGAGATTTTAAAAATAGGATAATTATTTCACAAAAAAGTACAGAAAACACAAAAACACCTCAGTTAAACAGGGTGTTTTTGTGTTTTTTTGTGAATTTATTTTACAGTCAATAATATTTTATCCTTTAATCCTATGTCAATATTTACTTTGTCACCCTCTTTTATTTTTCCTTCTATAATATCTAGTGCCAATTCATCAAGGATTAAATTTTGGATTATACGCTTGAGTGGTCTAGCGCCAAAAGTAATGTCAAATCCTTTCTCAGATAGTAGTTTTTTTACTTTGGAAGCGATTTTTATAGTAATATTTTTGTCTTTCAGGCGTTTTTCTACTTTTTCTAGTTCAAGATCAACAATTTTGCATAGAGTATTTTTATCAAGGTTTCTAAATATTACGATTTCATCTATTCTGTTTAAAAATTCCAGTTTAAAATTATCTTTGAGAATTCTATCAATTTTTTCTTTCATTTCTTGTTCGCGCATTTTATCTGCTTCCTTTTCGTTGCTTCCATCAGAAAAACCTATAGAATATTGTTTGATTACTTCATTCCCTAAATTTGAGGTCATTATAATTATAGTATTTTTAAAATTTGCTACCCTTCCTTTTGAATCGGTGAGCCGACCATCATCAAGTATTTGAAGTAAAATATTAAACACTTCGGGATGGGCCTTTTCAACTTCATCAAAAAGAACTACGCTATATGGTCTTCTTCTGATTTTGTCAGTAAGTTGTCCGCCTTCGTCATGACCTACATAACCAGGAGGAGAACCAATTATTTTTGCCACAGAGTGTTTTTCCATAAATTCGCTCATATCAAGCCGTACTAGAGCTGTCTCGTCATTAAACATAAATTCTGCTAGAGCTTTAGCAAGTTCTGTTTTGCCTACGCCAGTTGGGCCAACAAATATAAAAGATCCGATAGGTTTTTTTTCTTCGCTGATTCCAGCCCTAGATCTTCTGATTGCATTAGCAACCTTCTTAATGGCTTCATCTTGGCCAATAACTCTTTTGGATAGATTGTTTTCAGCTTTGGCTAGTTTTTTTATTTCTGATTCAAGCATTTTTGAGATAGGAATGCCAGTCCAGCGAGATATAACTTTGGCTATATCTTCCTCGTCTATTTCTTCTTTAAGTATTCTTTGTCCTTTTTTTTGAATATTTCCCAGTTCTTCTTCGTGTTTTTTTACTTCCTTTTCTAATGTGGGGATACGAGCATATCTGATTTCTGCGACTTGAGTCAAGTCGTCGCCCTTGCGTTCAATTATTTCAGCTTGTGCCTTGAGCTCATCTATTTCTTTTTTGGTTTTGCTTATTTTGGATATTATTTCCTTTTCATTATTCCAATGAAGTTCAAGCTGGTTTGCTTCTTCTTTTAGTTGGGCTAATTTTTTATTTATAGTTTTTAGTTTCGAAGAATTTTTTGATTTCTCGTCTTTTATTAATCCAACTTTTTCAATTTCTAATCTTTTTATTTCTCTCTTCATTTTATCAAGATCTTCTGGCATAGAATCAATTTCCATACGAAGAGCGCTGGTGGCCTCATCAACTAGATCTACAGCTTTGTCTGGTAGAAATCTATCAGTAATGTATCTGGCAGAAAGTTTAGCTGAAGCTATAATAGCATCATCAGTTATACGGACGCCATGATGTACTTCATATTTTTCTTTTATTCCTCTTAGAATAGTAATGGTGTCTTCTATGCTTGGCTCAGCCACATAAATGGGCTGGAATCTTCTTTCTAGAGCAGAGTCGTTTTCTATATATTTTTGGTACTCTTTGGTGGTAGTAGCGCCAACAGCCTTTAGTTCTCCCCGGGCTAAAGCCGGTTTAAGCATGTTTGAAGCGTCCATAGAGCCCTCTGAGGCTCCTGCGCCCACGAGAGTATGCAGTTCATCTATAAAGAGTATTATTTTTCCGCCTTGGGCTTTTATTTCTTTGATGACCGCTTTTAGTCTGTCTTCAAACTCGCCTCTGAATTTTGCGCCAGCTACAAGGGCGCCAAGATCAAGGCTTATGAGCTCTTTGTTTTTTAGAGTTTCCGGCACATCTCCACTAACAATTCTCTGCGCTAGCCCCTCTACAATGGCAGTCTTTCCTGTACCAGCATCACCGATTAAAACAGGGTTATTTTTGGTTCTTCTGGAAAGAACCTGCATGATGCGCCTAATTTCTTTATCTCTGCCTATAACGGGATCAAGCTTTTTTTGTCTGGCTTGTTCGGTTAAATTAACCGCATATTTTGTTAAAACATTATATTTTGATTCTGGTTCTGGGCTATCTACCTTTTGAACTCCCCGGACTTCAGATAAAATTTTAAGAATGTTATTATATTCAACGCCCACATTAACCAATATTTCCTGAGCCTTTGATTTTATTCCCAATAATGCTAAAAGAATATGTTCGGTAGAAATATATTCATCGTCCATGTTGTCAGCCTCTTTTTTGGCTCTTTCCAAGATCATGGCGACTTCAGCTGTGCCTTGCACAGCTCCAACAGAAGAAACATCTATTTGTGTCTTGGGGAGGCTTTCAATTTTATCAAAAACTTGTTTTTCTACTAGAGCAGGGGAGATATTCATTTTTTCTAAAATTGGCTTGATTAGGCTTTCATTTTGTTCTAAAAGAGCTGCAAAAACATGAAGGGCTTCAATTTGTTGCTGTCCATAGTCTTGGGCAATTATTTGAGCATTTATTATCGCTTCTTGTGATTTATGAGTAAATTTGTTAAACATATTTTATATAAAAATTAATTTATTATTTAGCACTCTCATAATTAGAGTGCTAATAATAATATAATATATTATAAATATAGTGTCAAGTTTTTTAAATAAAAAAATTAAACCATAATATTTATAGCCTAATTTTTGAAAATTATTCGATAATATCAAGATTTCTATCACAAGCGGGGCAACATCCATCATTATCCATTCTTTCTATGTGATAGCCAAATCTTCTGACGGCTAATTCTCCGCACTTGGGACAGTAAGTATTTTCTTTTTGGTCTCCAGGCATATTTCCAGTATAAACATATTTAAGACCAGCTTCTTTTGCTATTTCGTAAGCCTCGTAGATTATGCCATCTTCAGTTGGATGAAGGTTTTTTAGCTTCCAGGAAATTTCCGGAGAAAATTTTGATATATGCCAGGGTGTATCAACATCAAGTTCAGTAACAATAAAATCAACAATTTTTTCAAGCATTTCTATGTTGTCCGAAAGAGTAGGAACAATTAGAGTAGTAATTTCTAAATGAGTCTGTTCGTTTTTTATTCTTTTTAAATTTTCTAAAATTGGATTAAGCTTAGCTTCGCAGTTTTCTATATAAAAATTTTTATCTATAGATTTCAAGTCAATATTTATAGCATCTAAATAGGGAAGTATTTCATCCAAACATTCACTTGACATATAACCGTTTGAAACCCAAATATTTCTTAAATTATTTTCTCGGGCTAATTCCATTATTTCTAGAGCATATTCGGCGTAGAGAGTCGGCTCATTGTAAGTAAAAGATATTGATTGGCAATCATTGCCAACTGCTTCTTCTATAATTTTTTCAGGTGATATATAGTTTGTAGCGTCAAATTTTTTTTCTATATTTTTGGTTTGACTGATATCATGATTTTGGCAATTAGCGCAAGAAAAATTGCAACCCAGAGTTCCTATAGAATAAGTTAAGCTACCAGGTAAGAAATGAAATAATGGTTTTTTTTCAACAGGGTCAATATTGGTGGCTGCTAATTGGCCGTGGATAAGTGATGTCATTTTTCCATTATTATTTTTTCTGGTCTGACAAATTCCTGTTTTGTTGTTTGGTATATTACAAAAATGGTTACACAGGGTGCATTTCAGAGTATTATCGTCTAATTTTTTATAAAATTTAGCTTCAGGCATGTGAATTATTTATCAATTTACTTCTAGTTTAATTTATCACATATTGTTGCTAAAAACAATATAATAAAATATAATAAAAATATGAGTAATATTGCTAAGAAAAGATTATTTATTGCCCTTAATTTGCCTCTGAATTGCAAAAAGGCTATAAGTGATTTTATTATCAGTATAAGGAAAAAAATTCCCGAGATAAGATGGATTTCGTCCGATGGCTTACATATAACATTACATTTCTTGGGAGAGTTAAGCGCAGAAAAAGAAGAAGAAATAAAAATATCTCTTCAGTCGCTTGATAGTCAATTTAAAGAAATTGAGCTTAAAATTGGTAAAATTGGTGCTTTTCCAAGCATAAATAATCCAAGAGTTGTATATTTGGAGTGTGGGCAGGTCAATGGTAATTCCGTAGAAAAGCTCCAAAAATTAATAGGTATAAATTTAATAAAAACAGGAATAAAAATTGACGAAAGAAGATGGAAACCGCATATTACGATCGGAAGAATCCAAAAACAAACCAATTTAAATCTTGATGTTGAGATTGAAAAAATAAAATTCAAAATAAAATCTTTTGAAATTATGGAGTCTCGCCTAAAACAAGCAGGAGCTGAATATAGGGAGGTTGCTAAATATAATTTAGTAAGCAAAAATGAATAAAATAAATATTTTAGGAATAAATATATCACTTGATTCAAAAAAAGATGTTCTTGAGAAAATCGAACATTTTTTTTCTGATGGATTGCAACATAGAATTGTAACCCCCAATCCAGAAATTATTCTGGAAGCACACAATGATGAGGAATATTTTTATATTCTAAATACAGCAGATATAGCCATACCCGATGGAATAGGCATTAAGATAGCTGGGTTAATTCTAAAGAAAAATATAAAAAGAATCGCTGGCTCGGAATTGACAGCTGATATTTTGAAATTAGCAGAAAAACAAAAAAAGAAAATAGTTGTTTTTAATTGGCGAAAAGGGCTTTCAAAAAAAGAAGATATTGAAAATAAAATAAAAAAATTGTACCCAAAATTAAATTTTATAGTAGAGGATATTGATAGAGAGTGGGCACTTCCTTATTATCAAAATGTTAATATTTTTAAGCCGGAAATAGCTATAGTTGCCCTTGGTTTTCCTTGGCAAGATAAATTTGTTTATCATGAATTGCCAAAAATGTCATACATAAAACTAGGTATTGGGGTAGGGGGTAGTATTGATTATTTAACTGGAAAAATAAAAGAACCACCAAAATTATTTAGAAAATTAGGATTAGAATGGTTTTGGAGGTTGCTAAATATATTTCGATATACAAACAAAAAAAAGAGACTCAAAAGAATATATAACGCAATCATTGTTTTTCCTTTGAAATTTTTTGGATGGAGATATATCCAACCTTTTTTGTACAGACCAAATGTTGCTTGCATGCTTTATAAAAAAGCAGAGAGGCACGACACTACAAATGTCGCACCCGCCAGCAATGCAAGCTTGCGAGCGGACAGGCATGCGAATGAAAAAAGCAGTAACTATAAAATATTAATAGTCAAAAGAAATGAGAAAGAAGATCATTGGCAACTTCCTCAGGGAGGATTGAGTGGAGATGACATAAAAACAGCCGGTATCAAAGAATTGAACGAGGAGTTGAATACAAATAAATTTAAATTTATAGCTATTTATAAAAATCTATATAAGTATAAATTTGGTGAAAGAAATGGAGAAACAGCGCATAGAGGAACAATTGCCAAAAAACATACTGGTTACAAAGGACAAAAACAAGGACTTTTGATTGCAGAATTTTACGGCAAAGATCGTGACATAAAAATTAATTTTTGGGATCATACAGACTGGAAATGGGTTGATAGTGAAAATTTAGTTGAATCCGTCCATCCAATGAGAAAAAAATCAGCAAAGATTTATTTAGATAAATTTAATGAAGTAATAGAATAATATAAAAATAAAATAAGAAAATAAGATAAATAAATAATTTTTATGAAATTTAAAATTAACCCTCCTTCACAATTGTTACGGCGGGCAAGAAAATATTTGTATCTTGCAAACGATGCTACAAATTTACTTTTAAAAAAGGAAAGAGAAAAAACTAAGGATAACTATGAAATGCTCAAAAAGATTTTGATAATAGTCGTGATAGTTTTTATTATTTCATTTTTAGTTAACATATATTTGTTAATTTCTTTTTCATAATATGGATAAATTAGAAAAAGAAGCGATTAGTATTGCAAAAGAACATAAATTTAATATTGATAAAAAGGTTTATCAAGCCTTTTATTATTCAAGTAATAATTTGAGAAATATAATTTATTCCGGTATTTTTGGCGGAAAAAGGTCAGTTTTGAAATTATATAATGATCCCAGATTTACACTTGAGCCAAAAAATCAAGAGATTTTTAATAAAAACAATAAAAGCAAAATTTTAATTGCACCAGAAGTATATAAGTATAAGATTGAATCAATTCACAAAGGTTGGTTAATAATGGAAGAGGTCCCTAAAAAATCTAAAAATTTTAAATCCCCAATAACAAAAGAAGAAAGAGAAGAATTTATAAATTTATATATAGAATATAGAAAAAATTTTCCATACAAACCCACAAGGGATTTGTCTTTGGTTGAGAATTTGAATGCAAATAAATTTAATTTATTTAGAATAAATAGATGGCTTGAACTTGCCAATAATAACGATTATGATAAGGAGAAGGTGCTGGATTACAAAAAATTTATTAGATTATTTAATAAAGCAACAGAAATAATTGATAAAGATTTTAAAGGGAGAAAAATGATTTGGTGCCATGGGCACTTTAAGCCAAAAGAAATATTTAAAGTAAATAAAAAATTGTATTATTTGACTGATTTTGGGCACACGCATCTTTTTCCTGAGGGGAGTGAATTAACATTTATGATTTGGGCAGACTACTTTATGGAGGCTGACTGGAATTTAAATTATGGGCAGTGGTCCAGGGGAGTAATAGATTGGATAGAAGATTTATATATATTAGCTCAAAAATTAAAAATAAAGAAATATAAAAGTTTACTCAGAGCTAGTTTAATAGAAAGAACTTTGGGGGCAATATTGGGTGATGTTTTGGCTTTCAATAGACCACAAAAAGAAAAGTATGCTAGAATAAAATTATTAACTAAATTATTAGAAGAAATAATAGGATAATATGAACAAAATACGAACAAGATTTGCGCCTAGTCCAACCGGATATCTTCATATTGGCGGAGTCAGAATGGCTCTTTATGATTACTTGATAGCCAAAAAGAATAATGGCCAAATGATACTTCGAATTGAAGACACAGACAAGAGTAGAGAAGTAGAGGGAGCCAAAGAAAAATTATATGAAATTTTGGATTGGCTTGGTTTTCAATTTGATGAAAGCCCAGTCAGAGGAGGGGATTATGGCCCATATATTCAAAGCGAACGAATAGATATTTATAAAAAACATATAGACGAACTTATAAATAAGGGTGGGGTTTATCATTGTTTTTGTACACCAGAAAGGCTTTCTGAAATGAGAGAAAATCAACAAGCTCAAAAACTACCACCACGCTATGACAGAACTTGTCGAGATTTAACAAAGAAAGAAATTGAAGAAAAAATAAAAGCAGGAGAGAGTTTTGTTATTAGACAAAAAATGCCACTAGATGGTGAGGTAGTAGCGCAGGATGAATTGAGAGGAGATATCAAATTTGAAGCCAAGGAGTTGGATGATCATGTGTTAGTCAAAACAGATGGCACGCCGACATATCAATTTGCAAATGTGATAGACGACCACGAGATGAAAATATCTCATGTAGTCAGAGGATCAGAATGGATTCCAAGTCTTCCTAAAAATATTTTGTTGTATCAATCTTTTGGTTGGGAGGCTCCAAAATTTATTCACACAGCCTTAACTTTAAACAAGGGTGGTGGAAAATTAAGCAAAAGACAGGGTGACGTTTCAGTTGAAGATTATAAAGAAAAAGGATATCTCCCTGAAGCAATTTTGAATTTTAATGTTCTTCTAGGTTGGCACCCAAAAGATGATAATGAAATTCTTTCACTTGAAGATATGGTTGAAAAATTTGAAATCAAAGACATGGGTATTAGCGGAGCAATTTTTGATATTGAAAAACTAGATTATTTTAATGGATATTATATTAGGCAAAAAAATATAGATGAGTTAGTTGAGTTATGCAGACCATATTTAGAAGATAATTTAAAGCTAACAAAAGACAAAAGAAAACAATCCGATGAATTTATAAAAAAGGTGGTAGCCACAGAACAAGAGAGACTAAAGAAACTTTCAGAAATAGGAGAGTTAACAAGATTTTTCTTTGTGGATGATTTGGATTATTCAGAAGAATTATTAAGCTGGAAGAAGTTAACCGTTAAACAAGCTAAAGAAAATTTAAAAGTTGTTTTAGAATTATTAGAAAAAATTCCAGAAGAAAATTGGACCAATGATTCAATTGAAGAGGGGGTGGTGTCATATCTCAAAACAAAAGAACTTAAAATAGGGGAGTATCTGTGGCCTATGCGAGTAGCTTTAACCGGAGAAAAGGCTAGCCCTTCACCTTTTGATGTAGCTGAAGTTTTAGGAAAAAAAGAGGCTATAAATAGAATAAAATTGGCCATGAAATAAAAATTTATTTTTATTAATTTTTGTGTTATAATATATAAATAAAGTTTTTATTTATATTTTTTGATGAAAAATTCTTTTAGATTAATATTTTTAGTTTTTTTAGTAGGCTTATTGTTTTGCATAAATACGCCCAATTTTGTTTTGGGGCAGAGTTATTCAGATTCTCTTAAAATAGACAAAGAGGTAAAGGATCTAAACTCAGAGATAGATGATGTCAAGGAAAAAATAAAGCGCCTAGAGCAACAGCAAGATAAATATTCAGAAGCTATCGAGACAAAACAGTCTGAAAAAGCCAGCTTGAATAATCAATTATCTATTCTTGAAAATAGAATCGCCAAAGCAGAGTTGGATATTGAGTTAGCTGAAACCGAGATAGAAAGAACAGAGCTTGAGATTCAAAAAACAGAATCAGAGATAAAAAATAAGAACGAAGATATAGATAATAAAAGAGATGATATACGTGATGTCCTAAATCTTCTTTATAAAAAAGATAATGTGACTTCTTTGGAGATACTTCTTCTTAATGATTCTTTGTCTGATTTTTTGAGTGAAGTAAAATATATTGAAGATGTGAATGATAGTTTAAAAGGAAGTTTGGATGGACTAAAAAAATCGAAAGAACAATTAGAAAAAGAAAAAGAAAATTTAGCCAAAGAAGAGAAAGAGTTAAAAGAAAAAAAGGTAGTTCTTGAAGATAGCAAAGAGAAGCTTGAATCAGAAAAAGAAAATAAATTTTATGTTTTGGGTCAAGTAAAAGATTCTGAAAAGGAATTTCAGAGATTATTAGGTTTAGCAAAGCAAGAACAAGAAGCAGCTTCAGCTGATATAGTTTCTCTTGAAAAACAGGTCAGAGCCAAGCTTTCTCAGCTTGAAGGAAATAAATTGGAATTCAATGATGGGGGAATGATTTGGCCGGTAACCAAGAATACTATAACCACTTATTTTCATGATCCTGACTATCCTTTTAGATATATTTTTGAACACCCAGCAATAGACATAAGAGCGAAGCAGGGAACTACCCTCAAGGCAGCTGCTTCAGGGTACGTAGCTAGAGTTCAGTTTAATGGGTCATCAAGCTATGGATATATAATGATCATTCATGGCGATGGTTTAGCGACAGTTTATGGTCATGTTTCAAAGGTTTTTGTAGAGGAGGATGAATATGTGGTCCAAGGTCAAAACATTGGTCAAAGTGGGGGACTTCCTGGTACTCCTGGTTCTGGCCAACTCACAACCGGACCCCATCTTCATTTTGAAGTACGTTTAAATGGAATACCTGTTGACCCACTCGATTATTTACCATAAAAAAATGACACATGAAACAATTGTGCAAAAGGTTTGTAATTCAGCCTTGGAAATTTTGGAAGTAGGGGAGAAAATCAAATTTCGACCAATGAGAAGAAAAGATAACCGCGTTAATACAAAACGCGGTTTTGTGATTGGCAGAACCAATCTAAGAACAGGTTTAATTACAATTGATATATATACGCCTAAAAAACGAGAACCCAAAAAAATATCTAGTATTTTACGTACTTTGTGTCATGAAGTCGCTCACCATCAAAAAATGCCCTTTAGACAGCGTTTTAGGGGCAAATGGATAGCCAGACAACATTATCCTGAATTTTATGATCAAGTGAGTAAGAATATAGAAAAATTGAGAAAAAATGAAGAATTGAAGAGATATTTTAGTTAAATAAAATTATTTTTTTCTCGTAAATATTGCAAGTAATCCCCGCCGTAGTTTATTGTATTAATAAAATAAATTTTAGTTAGATTTATATTCAATGGATTGTTTTTATTGTTAGCAAGAAGAGAATTTCTCAAGTCTCTAATTGATAAGTCGTTGCTTATTACTTTTTTATATTTATTAAAAATATCTTGCACAGATTTTTGTGTTAGGTGTTTTTTGTTGGATTTAATTTTACTTTGAGCAGGACTAAAGTTAAAAAAAATATATTCGTCATCCTTTATATTTATAATTTCTAAATAATTTTTTATGTCTCTACCCGTTTCATCGCTTATAATAATTTGTTTATCACCAAAATTTAAAATGTTTTTTCTAAAATGTTTTTTCTTTAATTTTATTATGTCGTTTGTTTTTGCTCCAACATAGTATAATAATTTTATTATCAATTTGTCTCTATTTTTTATTAGTTCATTTTTATTTGCCTTCTCAATATAATTTATTAATTTATTTATATCTCCAATCGGCGTTATCGTTTTTTTGGTATTCATTTTTATGGGGTTTATATCAAAATCAATAATTATATTTTTATTTTCACGCAGATATGCTATATATTTTTTAATGGCAAATATTTTTGAATTTATTGTTTGGGGAGTGTTCTTTTTTGATATTTCATTAATAAAGTGTTGGATATTGTTGTTATTAAATTTCGTGTTTGATAAATTATTAGATACTAAAAAATTAAAAAAATCTTTAATCGCAAAATAATAGCTATTAAGTGTTGACTTAGTATACTTTTTTTCTCTTAGATATTCTAAAAAATCATTTAGTATAAGATTCATAGTTTATAAGGTAAATTCAATTAGATAATTATCGTTTGGCACGATAATAATTTTGCAGTTTTTTATATTTATAAGATTGAAATAAAGTTTATATAAACTAATAGTGCCAATTTCTATAAATAATTTTAATTTATCAATTCCGATATCTGCTCTGCCAAAGTGTAGGCTTGGTTCGCTTCTATATACATATCCATTATTTTTAAAATAATTAGAAATAATTCTAATAGTAGAATCATGCCAATGAGCGCCATGAGATTTATAATCATTCTTAAACAGGGGCGTGGGGTTGCACCATATAGAATTATTTTTATATAGAATTTTACTGACTTTAATCTTGCCGCTTACTATTAAAATTGCAATAAGTCTAAATAAGCAATCACTGCACTTTATTGGATCATTTTGCTTATACGGAGATAATAAAATATTTTCTCTTAAAAAATCAATTGTTATATTTATTTGTTTTTCAACATCATTCCAATCCATATTAATTTTTCATTCTATTATTAGTATGTATTTTTTTATGAATATCTTTAAGTTGTTTTTTTGTGACGTGAGTATATATTTGAGTGGTCGCAATATTTTTGTGTCCCAGAAATTCTTGAACCATGCGTAAATCGACTCCCTGGGACAATAAATCGGTTGCAAAAGAGTGTCTAATTGTGTGAGGTGTTGCCATAACAGGAAGCCCAGCTATTAAAACATATTTTTTTACTATGTCATCAATACTTTTCACTGTTAACCTCCTTGGCTTACTTGTTTTTTTAGTTGCTGGCCAGTAGTTGATAAATAAGGCCTCATCCATGTCCTTGCGGTTGCCTAAATATTTTTTTAGCCAATAAATCGTTCGTTCTGATAAATAAACTGTTCTAACTCTTCCGCCTTTACCTTTTATTACAATTTCTAAATCTTTTATTGTATTGTTTATTTTAAATTGTTCGGCGTCTAAATTAACTAATTCCTCAACCCTTAGTCCGGTTGAAAAAAATACTTCAAGTATGGTTCTATCTCGTAGACCAATTTCCGTTTTTACGTCGGGTGCTAAAAGTAGTTTTTCTATTTGGTCTAAATTTAAAAATTTAACTTCTTTGTCGCCTTTATCTTTTGCTAGCTTGATATGAGTAGGGGAGAGTGAAAAAATATTTTTTTCAACAAAAAATTCCAGCAGTGCCCTTAAAGATATTAAATATAAGTTTTGAGTAGATCTTTTTAATGTTTTTTTAGAGCGAGGATCGGAATATCTTGATAAATAAACTCTGTATTTCCAAATATGGGCAGGGGAGAGTTGATTTGGTTTTAGCCCCCCCAGCTTATTGTCTTTCAACCATTTAAAAAATTTATTCAAAAATCTATCGTAGTTTTTTTGAGTATTATTTGACAATCCCTTTTCTATTTCGCAATAGTCCAGGAA
>Ga0066639_10001010_pt1 | contig 25236 bp, 23 predicted proteins | sample CryGeyCG2114_010_2_FD_59504 | JGI IMG/M metagenome (GOLD analysis project Ga0066639, IMG submission 59504) | Groundwater microbial communities from aquifer - Crystal Geyser CG10_big_fil_rev_8/21/14_0.10 | ecosystem: Environmental > Aquatic > Deep subsurface > Groundwater | place: USA: Utah...
AATAAAAAAGGGGAACCATTGGTTCCCCTTCTTTAAAAAACAAATTTAGGTGAGACTAGCTCAGGTGCTTTCCTACAAGTCCAGCAAGTTCGAACATAGTCACTTCTTTCTTTCCAAAAACAGCTTGTAGCTTGTCATCGGCAAGAATATTTCTTCTGTTGTTTGGGTTTTGAAGATTGTGCTTACGGATATAATCCCAAAGTTTTTTAACAACTTCTGTTCTTGGAGCTGGGCTGCTTCCAATCACTGCAGCAAGAGCAGTTGAAGGTGTTAGAGGTCTCATGAAAGCTGCATTTGGCTTACGAGTAGACTTTTTCTTAGCGGCTTTTGGAGCAGCTTTCTTAGTTGCTTTCTTAGCAACTACTTTCTTAGTTGTTTTCTTAGCAGCTACTTTCTTAGTTGCTTTTTTAGTAGCTTTCTTAGGAGCAGCTTTCTTAGTTGCTTTTTTAGTTGCTTTCTTAGCTACTTTTTTAGTTGCTTTCTTAGCCACTTTCTTAGTTGCTTTCTTTGCTACTTTCTTGGTTGCTTTCTTCTTAGCCATAGATCCTCCGTTCTTTTGTTATCGTTTACCTTCAGAAACCGTTTTTAATAATTATGGACTCAATTAATATTTAATGTCTATACCTCTATTTTAATTTTTTTACCCATTCTACAACTTGGCCCTTTTCTCCCAAGCGTCGGGTGGTTTTAGTGTAGCCATGGCTCTCATTTAGAGAGTACATCCTAAAATTATCGATTCGACAATAGTGGTAGATGCTTTTGAGCTTGAACTCACGCGCTTTATCTTCAATAAACTCCTTGATTTTATGTGAATATCCGCTCCCCTGAAAGTTCATCTTTACCGAGGTGTTCTTGGAAAGAAGCCCATCTGCTTCAGCTTTGATAAAGACAGCGGCAATCACTTCGGCACCTAAATGAACGGCATAGAGCTCCCAACCCTCATCCACTTCTCTTTGAATATCCTCAAAAGTCCATTCAAAATCGGGGGTATCAGAGAATGCATCAATATTATGATCTAGGATTTTCTTGATATCGTCCTTGTTTTTAGCCTTATTAAACACCAAATCCATGGAGTCCTCTTGCAGAAATGTTTTGAGCAGTGCTGGGATTCTAGGCAAATAAAGTATTGCTTACAAAACTAAATTACCGTCCAATCATGAAATAGTATATCCTCAGTTACTTCTGTGCAACCACTTTCATCTCGGGCACCCCACAATTATCCCTTAGAATTTCGGCCACAACTCTTAAAGTTCCCCCTCGATTTGCGGGACAAGGTCTACAAGTCCCCTGGAATTCAACCAGCACTTCATCATCATCAACATCAATGAGTGACAAATCTCCCCCATCTTTGGTGAGGAAAGGACGGATTTTACAAGCAATAATATCCTGAGTGAGTGCTATTTTTTCCAGCAGATCCAGTTCTGACCACGGCCGCTGATTGGTATTTTTGCCCAATTCTCCTGTCTGGGAAGCTATTTTAAGCTCCCAAGCATGAATAAGATCATCAATAATCATTGCTATCTGGGGCTGGCCAAAGGGAAAGTCACTCGGGACTGATGGGACGAGATTGCTGTCCCGGAAATAGCTTTCAATCTCTCGCCAGGTTAATTCTGTCAGTTGGCGTCTAGACCTATCTTGCGCTAGCTGGCAAAAGAGGTCGATACAGGCGACAATCCCAGGCCCAATCTCCTTTTGATCAGCCAGCTTGAAACTTACAACTTCCGTTTTATCTATTAGAGCAGAGGTCTTGACAAAAAATTCTATGCCAAAACTTGGGGGCAAAATGAGAGAAGTCGCAAATCCAAAACATGGCATACTAAGTGCCAGCTCGAGACTAGGTAATATGCCAAATCTGAGATTTTTTCCCCTCTCTTGAATTCGCTCAGAAAAATTTTCCAATCGCTGCCATGGCAACATATCAATCCTTTTGTTAAAGAGAACTCGTTCTTCTCAAGCCCCTAGACTTTATCTATAATAGCTTTCTCATGAAGAGGGATTCAATATGAAATACTTTGATCCGAGTGGCCACTCATGGCCACATTTTGATGTAAAAAAAATTTTGCAGGCCCAATCTTCGGCCAGTTTACAGGCCCAGCAAGCTTTTGAACGCAGCATCTGCGATAGCGGCAGTGAAACCTTGGCGCTGGTCGGCCCCCTATTTTCTCCCAACTCTAGGCCAGCCTGCTCATCCCCAATCTTGGCGCAAAAACTAGACTTTCCTCTTCCCTATCCTACTATTTTTGTTGATGGCGGAACTAAATTCGAAAAGGTTTTAGCTCCAATAAGCAAACTAAGCGTGGGCGATGGAGACAGTTATCCTGCTGCGCTCGATATCAATCTGGAGGCGAATAAAGATTTTACCGATCTAAGTTTTGCCCTCTGCCTAATTCCCAAGTCTATTAAGCAGCTACTGCTGCTCGGTTTTATTGGTGGGCGGCGCGATCATGAATTGGCAGTATTGGGTGAAATTCATCAGTTTCTAAAGCATCATGAGGACAAAACACAAGTAATATTTGACCAAATTTACCTAGGATTTTCGCCAGGCAGCTATACAATTGAACTGAATGGATTATTTTCAATCTTGGTACTAGAATCGACCCAACTAAAAATGACAGGCAAATGCCAATTTCCCCTAACCGACTTCACCCTCATGACCCCTCTCAGTGGGCTGGGAATAAGCAATCATGGCGAAGGAATGGTAAACCTAACTTGCCATGGCCCCTTTTTTCTTATATTTGGCCAGGGCCGGGTAGATGATGCTGCCTCTTCTTAATGATGGCCTTTAAAGACTTCACTGCATAAAATAACTCGATGGCCACATCTAAAAATAGATATCCCCTAATCGACTTAATTCGCGGTTTGGCAGTGATATTAATGATTTTTTTTCACTTTTTCTACGACTTGAGAGCATTTGGATATAATCAGATTAACTTTCAGCGAGATATTTTCTGGTATTTACTTCCAAGATTGATTGTCACCTTATTTTTATGTGCTATGGGTCTTTCGCTGCCACTAGTCCATTTACCAACTATCCAATGGCGAAAGTTTTGGCCGCGATTTGGTAAAATTACTCTAGCGGCATTGCTGATATCAATCTCAACTTATATTCTTTTTCCAGATCGATGGATTTATTTTGGTACCCTCCACGTTATTGCGCTTTGTTCAATCGCCCTTCTTCCACTTTTGGCCTACCCAAGAGTCAGCCTGGTCCTAGGGCTTGTGATTCTCATTCCTCCGCTGTTTCTAGGTCTCCCCCTACCTTGGTTCAAGATGCAGCATCATTCTATGGATTACATCCCCTTTTTGCCTTGGATCGGGGTTCCCTTGCTGGCAAATTACCTTTTTTATAAACAAATTCATCAATTTAATTTTATGCAGGGAAAAATATCCCACTATCCGACATTACTTAAGCTTGCCAAAAAAACACTTTTTTTAGGACGACATTCCTTTTTAATTTATTTGATACACCAGCCCATACTCTATGGCGGGGTTTATCTTTTTTCTAAAATTCCCTAATGTACGGCCGCTTGAGTGTGGCCAATAGTTTGACCGCATGATAAAAATCATGTTGTAGATTCAATCAAACAAGAGTGATCAAAATTCATGAGTGACTCCAATCCGTCAGAACAACAAGCAGCTCCAGTGTCAGCAGCAAAAAATATTTTCTCTCAATGGGAAAAAAGTATTGGCGGGCTGAAATTCGCCGTTATTATCATCGCCCTCTTCACCTTATGTATGATCACAGGAACATTTTTAGAAAGTTACCAAGGCACAGAGTTTGCTAATCGCATGATCTACAAGACCTGGCCTTTTATGTTGATCCAATTTGCTATGTTTTTGAGTATTCTATACGCTGTTTTTCTACGCCTGCCTGCCAAGAAGCACTTTTATGGTTTTTATGTCATTCATACCGGATTGATATTGATCGGCTGTGGTAGCGTTATTACCTACTTTGCAGGTATTGATGGGAGTATTACTCTGCTGCCTAATACTCCGACACGTGATATCACCCTGAGTAACGATATCCTCGTCATCAATTATTTAGATGAGGGAGACACTGTCACCTACCGATTACCTAATAATGCGCTTGAATCCTCCATCCAAGATGAATATCGAGATATCCGAATTAAGAAGTTTTTGCCTTTTAGTGATAACGATAAAATCTGGGGAAAACCGAGCGACTCCTTAGCGACGCAATCTTCAGAATACTTAATTTTTAATCAAAACGTTGCACAGGAATTTACTCTCAGCCTGCATCCTGAAGCCAAAGAGTTTGGGCATGGTAAAGAGCTTGGCCCATTAAGCATCCACTACTTACCGGAAGAGCTGGGTAATTGCTTTTTGCATATTGCTAAAAGTAAAATTATTATTTGGGATCTTGATACCAAAACCTGCTACCCCCCTGAGCAACGAAAGGTTTTAGTCAAGTCAACCAGCAAGGGCAAGCGTTTTTTGGTGGTCAAAAAGGGCAGCGAATATCTAACTTTTTTCCCGGATTTTTCACCTTTTCCACTGACAAAAGATTTCAATATTTTACGTGATGCCTCCCTACGTACATTCTCGCTAAAACCGTTCGAAGAAGGTCCACAACTCTTTCTTTTTGGAAAGTCTGCTGCTTATTTTGAAAATGATAAATGGAGTGTCTATCCGCTAAAACTAAAAACCGCAGAGGCAGAAGAGTCAGAAAACTCGCTCGAACTACCCTGGATGAACTTTCGACTACAATTGCTCAAACATAGCACCATTGAAATTCCAATTAACAGGCCTCGATTTGTCTATCCTGTGCAAAAAAATGGCACACTCATAAAGGGTGGTCAAAAGGCAGTTTTAGTGGAGGCCATGGGTGAAGATTACTGGGTGACAGATGCCAGGCCAGTATCTCTGCAAATTAGAGGAAAAAGAGTCAATCTACAATTGGCCAAAGAGTCTCTGCGCTTGCCATTTGAAATAACTCTCTCAAAATTTAAAATGGATACCAATCCCGGAACAGAAAACCCCGCAAGCTTTGAAAGCTTTATTAATATTTTCTCTGCCGCCGGCAATGAATCCCATCATATTTTTATGAACAATCCGCTAAAAAAAGATGGTCTGACATTCTATCAAGCTTCTTACTTCCCGACCGAGCAAGGTGGAACGGGATCGGTATTATCTGTCAATGTAGATCAAGGAAGACCTATCAAATATCTTGGTTCAATCCTCTTAGTGTTGGGGGCCATTTGGCATTATAGAATCAGACAAAAAAGTAAATTAAAACAGCGCAAATCAAAGACCTCTTAGGAGATGAGTATGACCATCATAAATATAAAAAAAATATTATTTCTATTCTTCTGCCTGGCCCTAGCTCAGACGCATAGCCTTTTTGCCAGTGAAGATACCAAGCAGCTCCCGGCCATCGACCTTGATTTTTGCCAAGATCAATTAGAATCCCTGCCCATATTACAAAATGGCAGAGTAAAACCGCTTTTTGTTCATGCTGGTGAAACTATCAAATATTTGACCGGCAAAAATAACTTTCAACAAAGATCTGCTGTCATAACTTATTGCCAACTCTCAAGCAGCTCACTCTTTCTTTCTACCAGTGCGCCAGAAATCAGAACGCCGATTGAGCATAACGAAATTAGAACATTATTAAAATCCGTTCTCTCTCCAAATAACGATGTCACTTATAAAGACCTTTTCTCCTCACTGGCGCTCATCAGAAACTCTTACATGGCACAAAAAGATGAGAATGCTATGAAACGCTCCTTAAATGAACTTCTGCATAAGCTGTCAATTTATCAGTCGATAGTAAGTGGGGATGATTGGAAGATTCCACAATGGGATGAGGAGCAGAAGCTTACCTGGAGTTCTGTTAAAGATGCCTTCTCACCTTTGCAACTTGAAAAAAATAGCCTTATATCGAGTGCAAAAATTTATGCTTATTTAACCAACTCACAGGAAACATATCGCAAACAATTTGGCGATAAGCATTTATTAGAACTTCACTATGCTAAAGCAAAACTGCCTCTGATTGCAATTGTACTAACCTGTCTGGCTCTTCTAGTCCTTCCACTTACAAAAAACATATGGATTCCTCTGGCCCTTGCCACCGCCACGGTTCTAACCCAAATTACTCTCATTACATTAAGAATCATCATCTCTGGCCGTGCTCCAGTCACAAATATGTATGAAACGGTGCTTTTTTCAGGCCTAGCTTCACTTATTTTAGCTCTTGTTATCGGCCATTTTAAAAAAGAAAAATCCTACCTATTGATTGGACTTTTTTATAACTTTTTAACCCTGCTGATGCTGAATTTTGCTCATGGGATGCTGTCGGCATCAATCGGACCACTAGTCCCCGTTTTGCGCGATAATTTTTGGTTAAGCACGCATGTAACTTCTGTCATCGTCTCATATGGCGCACTGGCACTAAGCTGGCTTATGGCCAACCTCACCCTGATTGAAAATAGAAAAAATCCTCTTTCTCGCAAAGCACTGCAAGAGAGAATGGAACATATTTATAGCGCCATAAAAGTTGGGGTGGTTCTTCTGGCAGCAGGAGTTATTTTAGGTGGCGTATGGGCCGATTATAGCTGGGGAAGATTCTGGGGCTGGGACCCCAAGGAAACATGGAGCTTAATCGTTTTGTGTGTCTATATGGTCATTTTACACGGCAAAAATACTTCATGGATACCGCCCCATCGTTTTGTCCCTTTGGTGGCAGGGGCATTTTTATCAGTTATGATGGCATGGTTCGGAGTCAATTATATTTTAGCAACGGGACTTCACAGCTACGGCTTTAGCCAAGGTGGAGCAATTTTTCTAGCAGGATTTTTTGCCCTGCAAATAATCATCTTACTTGTCACGGCGCCTAATTTAAAAGGCCCGGGAGAAAACCCCCAGGCCTAATTGTATTGGCTAAATTAGATGAAGCTTTTATTCCAGACTGGCCTCAAAAGGGTTAACGTTTTGAGATAGAAAGCTACGAGCAAAATCAGTATTTCCCCGGCTTTCCAAATAACCAATCAAAGCACCTTCAGTCAACCTCTGCTGATCGTAATAACTCTTCATATAGCTATTAGCAAAATCCTTAATGAACTGAGGCAAAGAAACAAAACTGAGACCTAGCTGACCAAGTTGTAGTAATAGGCGCTGAGTTTTAACACGTGCAGGATTGTCATAATAATATGCGACAGATTCCATGCGACTGAACATATTCTTTTTATCAAATAAATTTATTATGACATTTTTGTCCTTAATGACAGCGTCTTGAAAAGCAAAGTTTACACGTTTGCCAATAGAAGTATAGTTGCCGCGATTATCGCGGAAACGGGTATTGGCCATTCGCATGTACTGAAAAAATCTAGCGGTCCCAAATTTATCCCAATTTGCCTCGGCGGCATTTGAATCCCAAAATGCGTACCAAGTAATCCTTGATTCATAGATCGAAGACCAAACTAGATTGGCCTCCTCATGAGTAAGCCCCAGATCTTCCTCTGAAAAATTCTCTAGGTAGTGTAAAAGCATATTCTGATGAAATGTTCTTCTTTCTCTAAAAAGTCTCTCGGCCTCTTTGATAACATAAATCGCAGTATTCAATACTGGAACTTCGCCTAACTGTTGGGCCGCAAATTCCAAGGCCATTTTCACAATGTTGTAAGTTAAATTTCTTTGAAAAAAGAATTTAGCCTCATAGGGACGTGCAATCACTACTAAACCTAGCTTTGCCATCTCTGTGTCAAGTTTGTCCTCAAAGCGCGCTAGCACTTCTTTAAACTTAGGATGATTAAAAATGTAATCGACATCTAAAGTTTTCAACTGAGTTAGTGAATCCATCAAATAATCTGGCGTTTCATCAAGCCCTGATACAGGATCGATAAATAGATCTCTAACTTCCTTCTCAAATTCCTTTTGATCACTTGCCAGCATGTGGCTTTGCTCTAATGAAATACTTCTCTTAAAATATTCCAGCAGTGGACGAAGCCCGAACTTCTTAGACTGTAAAAAGTTATCACGAACTTCAACTAACTTTCCATCCTTGCGGACAAAAGTAAATCGTTTCTTAAATGCATCCAATTGCGGATTTGCAAATGCATTGAAGCTAAAAACAAATACCACAAATAGTGTGGCGCCTAGAATTTTCATTTTCCTCATAAACGTTCCTCCCTGAAAGCAAGATGCGGATACTATTCATTCTAGTGAGGTTCTAAATAAGTGCTATAAAATGACAGAAAAAAATAGATAGATATCTACCTGACAAAAACCCTTTTACTACCCGTGGAGATAGAAATAAGCATAAAGGGTAGCAACAATCCAAGGCATAAAGTGGCCACAAAAAAGGTAGGTGGAACATCTTTAGAGCTGATAGAACCACATCCTCCGGGAGAGGGATGTGGATAGAGATATGAGATGGCATCGTAGTCATCTTGCGACAATTTTTCTTGAACTTTTGCCCCAACAGCGTAGTACATGAGCGCAATAGGATCGCCTGAATGCCCAATGCCCAAAGCGTGACCAATCTCATGCGCCACAACTGGCCTAAGCTCACTATCAGGCATGGAGGCCACGCGATTCGAACCCCCTACCAGAGCATCGTTAATCAGAAGTGCTCCAATAATTGCACCACTCGATAGCTGGGCAATATTGCCAACGCCTAAAGTACTGGCCGAATCAAATGTCGTAGTATTGCCGCTGCACCCGACTAAAATGCTATTGCCACTCACTTTAACCATGGCCAGAGATAAAGTATCCGAACTGACATCGATAGAAGTTAAGACTGCTCCCCTTTTAAGCTTCATTTTGCTGGTCGGAACCTGATTCCAAAACTCGTCAACTGCTTGCTCTGCTAAATCTAATAAATGATCAGTTGTGATGCCATTATTAGAGCATGAATTACCGGCCACATTAACCGTAACTTCAGTCACCGGAAATTTTAATCGACTGGAAACCAAGGTAAAGCCATGTGCACGGCAAACAAATAAAAATATAAAAAGGGAGAAAAAGCACTTCATACGACGATCCATCTCAATCCAAATAATAGTTAAATGTTAAGGCATAACTTAATTTTCTCGATTGACTATTGAGCAGGCTGAAGATGAAACCCTCCAGTTTTAAGCTGTAATTCTTATTTATTCCATAATCCAGCCCGAAATCTATAGTTGTATTATACGAAGTTGATGTATGGTCAGGCTTGGCAAAATTCAAAGTACTGCTACCATTTGGCATAGCAATTAAACCACCGTCTCCACCAATTTTAGTTAGAAAGCTACCCAGTCCATAACGCAAAACAAATTCTTGATTGCAAACATAACCAAAATCAAGCAGTAAAAAAAGTGTCTTCTTGCTCACTTCATCAAACTGATTGCGATGGAATACGGCGCCGCCTTCAGGCATAAACAGATGAGCATTCATTATTGGTATAATGCCATTTAACCCTAGCATGGGATGGTAAGTCGTGGTGTTTCGCTTACCATCTGCCTCCTTCTGGGTGGCTGGCCCAAAAGGGACATAACCACCAATTGAAACAATGGCGTGCCCTATAATGGGAAAGATCAGCAGCAAAAAAAAAATGTTTGTTTTTGCAAATTTATTCAGTTTCTTCGTCCTCAAAGGGATTGGCCGGTCTCGTCTCACTGCTAGATTCATGCGAGGCATTTTCTGTATTACTTTTTTCTGGCAATACTTCTTCACTTGGCGGTTGAGAAGCCACTTTCTTTTCATAAGCAGCTTGATTTTTTTGCGTAAACTTTTCAAATTCCTCGCGGCGCTTTTCATTCAGGGGCGAAAAGAATATCTCGTTTACAAATTGGCGCAATTTCTTTTTATTATTTTCGCCCATGGCATGTACCAAGGCCTGATATGTTTTTGTTCCGCGCGTATCGGTAAAGAGTGTGCCTTTATCTTTATCCGGTATAATTGCAATGCTCATGTCTGTTGGGTCACTTAAGCGGTAAGAGCCACGCACCAACTCAGCAGTTGTCTCAAAAACCATTTCTGATTCTGATATCTCAATAATTTTGATGGCATGAGTTCTATAGGCGTGGCTGAGAGGGTTGCTCTTTTTTATATAGTAGCGGCTTTCCTTGAAGTCTCCAGCGTTGAGTCGCCCATATTTTTGCGGATTTTCTTTTTTGAGTGTAGCAATCTTATTTTTAATCAGGTCTTCAATTTTTTTCTCCTGTTTCTCCTCGTAAACATTTGCCATATCTAGAACCAAATGCAAAGAAATGGGCTCTTTATTTACCAGGATTAAAGGGTATTTATAGCTATCTTGAAATGATTTCGAAGTATATTTGCTACAATTAAATAATAAAATAAAAGGATTATATTTATCCTTCTCCTTGCAACACGTGATGATTTGCGAGAGAGTGGCCAAACTCTGAGATTCGCGTTGCTTGTATTCTTCCTTTTTGGCATCATTTAATTCTTCATGATCTTCTTCTCTAAATTCATCTAGGTGAAAAGCAATTAAATTCGGTCTAATAGTATCCAACTCTTCCATCTTTTCACTTAAAAATGACTGGCAACGAATGGCAAATGGGTACTGATCAAGCGGTTTTTCGGCGGATCTTAAGATTCTCAGACGGCGGTCGATTGCCAGAATTTTGGTTTTCTTTTGACTAGTGTCATCGACGTTGCCTAGCACCCACAGCTTTACCTTCTTTTTAACATGCGCCACTTCATCTTGGTGAACCGCCTGCTTGTGCTTGGCCGCCAAATCCTGTTTTTTTAAATTTTTCAGATTTTCATCTGCCGCTTCTTCCGCCGGTTCATCTATTTTTTCATCAACAAATTTAAACTCAAAATCATAAGCAAAACGATATTCATAAAATAAATTTTGCCCCGATCTGGTCTTGGCAACAAAGTTTCGCGACGGCAGCATAATTTTGCTAATTTCTGTAAACAGTTCAACATCCTCACCTTCTTCACAGAAAAAATTTGCTTCAGCGTGTAGCATGGTGGGAGCAATGTAACCAATGCGAAAATCATCGTATATTTCTACTTCATGACTACATTTTGCCTTGGCAAATTCAGGCATTTTAACTTCTCGCGGAAATCCCAAGCGCATGGGATCAAATACCACATCAAAAATTTCGCCGCATTTAACATGAATAAATGATAACTTGGCCGACAGACAATCTTTAAGCAGTGCCTTGCTATCAACTAACCCGACCACGGGGATATTCTTAGTCGAATTATCCCGCGCCACCATTTGTGCCAAACGCATATGGAAATCAAGGTTTTGCGACAGATCGATGTACAAAATCTCAGGCATAGTATCTATGATGCCTAAAAAAATATCTTGATAGGAAACCTTCTCGCGGTTATTTTTGTAAAAGTTTATACACTTAAATTTTTGAGCTTCGTAGACATTTTTAAAACGCGCGGCGATAACATCCCAGTATGAGTCGTCGTCACCGATATAGATGATACACCTTTCTTTTTTGGGTGGTTTAGGCGCATCTGCCATGAACGTTATTTACCTTTAACAAAACTTTATGCCTTATTTACAGTCTTTCCTAGATTTCAAAATCATCATAAGTTTGTAAATACTTTTCATCGTTTTCTTTCGTGAAGTATTTACGCACAAAATATTGCCCGCTTCGAACGGTACTAATAAAACCGTATTCTTCAATTTTTCGAAGCGAATGGAAAATGTCCTGAATTGATAATCCAAGACCTTTTGCAACTTCTGTATGGCTCATGAGTTGTGAGATTCCGTAGGCCTTAAAAAGGTTTGGGCGACAATATACTTGTCGATATAAAAACATAAGAACCATAATTTCAATTCGAGTGAGCTTGAAATCAACTAGGACATGATCGAAAAAAAGATCTGGGATTTCAGATGTAGTAGGAACCTCACTATCTGATGTTTTAGCTTTTTCTGTTGGTCCATCCTGCTTACGTTTGGACCGGTAATCTGCCAGTATCGAATGAATATCTACCATAAATACTCCCGCCAGGTCCTTCCTGCTACATTTTCGCATACCTTTCTATTTTTATCCAATTGAATTTTATTTAGGTCAAATTTGCCCAAAAACCTGAAGTTACATATGATTTAGATCAAGCTTTTTACCTAAAAATAAAAGAACTTTGTCTGAGCATTTTGCTTCTACCTGGTAGGTGAATTTATTCTTTTGATAAAAATGAACATTGCGGGCCTCTTTTACTGTAACAACATGCACTCCACCGATAGCATGCTTGTCTAACAGTTCAACAAAGCTTGCAATAAGTTTTGCCCCAACTCCCTGGCCTTGATATTCGGGTCGACAGTTGATGTGAAAATGTGCGGGATAAAGCTTAAACTCCTGGGCAAAACATAGGCCAGCAGCAACAGGAAAGCGTCGATAAAAATCGTCGGAATCAAGCAGGCCAGACAAATAGCCCACAACCTGCTTTAGCTCCCAATTTACCGCGACCAAAAAGAACTGGGGATAATAATTCCTATAAGGTTCTAGCCAACGTCCAATAAAATCTTTTCGCTCAGTCTCGCAAGAAAAATTCTTTCCCGAAGTTTTAAAAAAAATATCGTCAATCCCCTCGTTTATACGATTAAAAACTTCTGTAGAAAATTCATTTTGCAATTGCTGCAAGTTAATTATGTGCATTGCTGTTTTTGAATCAGCCAAAAAAATTTATACAGCTCAAGCTCTTTGTCATTACAAGTGACTTTCTGTCTCTCTCTATCCCACTCATTTTTAACGTAAGTTTCAATCGTTTGTAAAAAAGTGAGCATTTTAGAAACTTCTAACTTAAAGGTTTGATTGCCAAGCAAGAGAGAAAAAACTTCACAGTTTTTTTTCCATAAAGAACGCAAAGTAAAAATATTTTGTACTATCTTTTTATTTTTAAATTGATCAAATTTTGAAAATTGGGATATTTGTGCCGACCAGTTTTGAGGTAGGGCCATAAGCAAGTCAATAACAACTAAACTTGACTTTAGAAAATGCTTTTTCAAACTAAATATTTTTTCTAGCTCAGAGACTTTAAGCTTAAAAAAATCAAGATTATTAGCTTGTAATAGGCCCAGTGGATTACTCATACTTTTGACTTCGCCCTCACCAACTGAAGAGCAAAGCAGATCCCTGAAAATCTCCCAACTTTTGGGGAAAGGTATCTTATATTGATCAATCAAGTAAAAAAACTCTCTTAGATAGGCCAGAGACTGAACCCGATCTCCCTCTAGGTATAGATAATAAGTAGATAGCTTGGTTAGATCAAATCGGCCTAGATTTTCCAATAATTGCGGGTGATAAGTATAGCCGTGCTGTAAATGAAATCTAATCATGCGCAAGAATCTGACCGGATCGTTATAAAATGCATCAGAGATTGGACGTAACACTTTACTTTGTAAATCTACTAACCCTTTATAGGGATCCAGCAACTGGATTAAACATTCGGCTTTTTCCTGCCTAATAAAATGCAGTCCAATAGAATTAAGTGTAAAGTCTCGTCGGGCAAAGGAGCTTTGATGATCTAAATGATAGTTAATGGACGCTGTAAAATCACTATGTCCAAAGGGCGCTTTCTCTGCGTGATAGCTTTCAAGCCTGGGAGGTGAAAACTCAACGGTGATATTATTAAAAGAGAACTTCATGACGCCAAAGCCGGCACTAGCGACAGGCAGAATGCCCAAATCATTAAGCCAGTTAGTCAGTTGTTTCTCTAAATCTTGATGCTTAATCTCTTGCGAGCTCGGTCTGATTTCAAAATCGAAATCCAAAGTCGATTCCAATCCTGATAGATAGGCACGGGATGAGCTTCCAACTAACGTGAGCGAGACACCGTTACGCAAAAAAAGTAAGATTATTTCAGCAACTCGCTCGCCAGCAAATTTTTTAAAAGAAATCCAACTGATATTTTTATCCAATTCAGTCCTCAAATGCTTAATTCAGTTCCCCTTCTACTCCATAGGCAAGAGGATTAGGGACGCTCAGAAGGTGCTTCAAGGTTTTTTGAATTCTCACAACTTCCTGAGCTTCCTTATGATAAACCAAATAAAATTTTCCGTTACTGACTTCAAACTCTTTTCCCAAAGTTCTGACCTTGTCTTTATAATAACTTCTTCTTAAAACATGGTTGGGAACGACGGCAATACCAAGTCCTTGCTGTACCGCTTGTAACATATTTCCATGACTATTTATAACGTAACGAACATTAACTTTTTTTGGTATTTCAAAAAATCTCTCTCGAAACCAATTTTGGTAGAGTGGATCATTCATTTCAAACAACACCGTAGGAAATTTTGATAACTCATCGGCGCTAGTATTTTTTGAAATATCAAATGTATCCAAATCAGGAAAAACAAAAGTGGATCTTTCTTCACTCAAAAAAACCCTTTCGCCTAAGGGGGGCAAGGCCTCTTCCGGTAAAACCAGAATATCTAATCTATAATTTTTAAATTCACGAACCAAATCTTCTTGGAATCCTAAAGTAGTGGCCAAGGTAAGTTCGGGAAATTTCTTTGCCAGCTTCAAAAGCTCTGGAGCTAGCCAACTTTTTCCGACACCTGTCAGTGTACCTATTCTAACCTTACCCACCATTGATTCCTTATCATGGCGGATTTCTTCGATGGTTTCATCCATTTGAAATAGAAATTCTGACGCCAAAGAAAAAAGCTTCTCACCTTCCGGCGTTAGCATGACCTTTTTCCCTGTGCGTTTAAATAACTTAACTTGTATTTTACCTTCTAAATTTTTTACACTCTGGCTAATTGCCGATTGGGTGACGCTGAGTTCTTCTGCCGCTTTAGAAAAACTTTTGGCACGGGCAACGGCCACTAGTGTCTGTAATTGACTGGTCTCAATCATGATGATCTAAACTCCTCTTTAACTATTAGGTTGTACTAATACATGTTTTTTCGCAATTGGTAAATCGTAATTTGTGCGCTGATAACAGAGGATGATTATAGGAAATTTTTGACTAATTCTATTTTAAAACCTTATAAATCCAATTAATTAAAACAAAGAAAATTATTTGATCTTCCTCTTTCGCTTGGGAAAAGAAATACTGCGAATCAAAGCGCAGCGATACAATCACCGGAAGTGAACCAGTTAGGGTTCGTGAAGGTCTGGTTCGAACCTAAGTCCTTGTTAATACCTCAAGCGATCTTCAGAACCAAATTGGCCTAGAGACGTAATAAATCCTCTTTTAACCGCGCACAACTAAAAAGAAGGCCCGCAAATTGCGGGCCTTCTATAATCACATCAAAATTTTTGGAAATCTTTATTCGCCTATTCGTCTTTTGCCAATTTCTCTTTTCTTTCGGCCATGACTTTCTCAGAAATGTTATTGGGGCATTCTGAATATCTTGCAAATTCCATGGTGTAAGTGGCCTTACCGGCAGACATTGAACGCAAGTCAGATGAATAACCAAACATTTCAGAAAGAGGAACTTCGGAGTTAATGATAACTTCACCGCTTGGGTCAGTTTCAGAACCTTGAATAATTCCTCTACGCGAAGAAAGGTCACCAATGACTGAACCTTGGTATTCATCAGGAGTAGTGACTTCAACTTTCATAACTGGCTCAAGCAAGCACGGATTGGCCCTATTGATCGCCTGTCTCATCGCCATTCTTGAAGCGATTCTAAAGGCAAGGTCAGAAGAATCCACATCGTGATACTTACCGTCACACAAGAAAACTTCAACATTGATAAGTGGGAATGCGGCCAATGGACCTTTGTCCATAACGTCGCCAAATCCCTTCTCGCATGCGCCAATAAACTCACTAGGAATTGTTCCACCTTTAATTTCATTATTGAATTTAAAGATTTGATCCTCTTTCGCTTTGTTTTCAGGTAAAAGTGGCCTTATTCTTCCTGAAACTGAACCAAATTGTCCGGCGCCACCTGTTTGCTTTTTATGTGTATAATCGTAATTGGCCTCTTGGCGAATTGTCTCACGATAGTTAACTTGTGGAGCGCCAACAATGACTGAGCAGCCGTATTCACGCTTTAATCTTTCGACGTAGATTTCAAGGTGAAGCTCGCCCATTCCGGCAATTCTTGTCTCACCAGATTCTTCGTCAGTGTAAACGCGGAAAGTTGGATCTTCTTTCACAAAACGGCTAAGTCCCTTTGAAAGTTTTGCTTGATCGTTCTTGTCTTTCACACTGATAGAAAGTTCAATTACTGCTTCTGGGACAAAGATACCTTCGCAAGAAATATTAGTCAGAGCATCGTCGCCCACGAAAGTATCACCCGAAGCACAATCGACTCCAATCATAGCAATAATGTCGCCGGCATAGGCCTGGTCAATATTGGATCGATCGTTGGCGTGCATGCGAACCATTCGCCCCACACGTATTTTCTTTTTAGTCCGGGTATTAAAAATGGTCTCACCCTTATTGAGGGTTCCCTGATAAATTCGCGTATAGGTCAACTGTCCAAACTGCTCATCAGTAATTTTAAATGCCATACAAACTAATGGCTTGTCCTTATCTGGCTCTAGAGTCACTTTTTCGCCAGCTTCAGAGACTGCTGTCGGCCTTTCACATTCAAGTGGTGATGGCAAATAACGAGCAACGGCATTGAGTAACAACTGGACGCCTTTGTTCTTAACCGCTGATCCCATAAACACGGGAGTTAACTTTAGGGACTGCGCTCCAACTTTTACACATTTATGCAATTCTTCTTCACTAATCTCATTGCCTTCAAGATATTTTTCCATAATGGCATCGTCGTATTCGCACACAACGTCTAACATTTTTTGACGATATTCTTCCATTTGATCAACAAGGTTGGCAGGGCATTCCTCTTCACGAATATTCTCGCCATTGTCTCCATCAAAATAATAGGCCTTACGAGTAATCAGATCCACCACTCCTTTGAAGGCTTCTTCAGCGCCAATTGGTAGTTGCATTAAAACTGCATTATGACCCAACTTATCCTTAAGCGCGTCTCTGCCCTTAAATGCATTGGCCCCCATGCGGTCCATCTTATTAAGGAATGCAAGCCGAGGAACTCGGTAGCGACGCATTTGGCGGTCAACAGTAATAGATTGTGATTGAACTCCAGCAACTGAACAAAGAACCAAGATAGCACCATCTAAGACGCGCAAAGATCGCTCAACTTCGACGGTAAAATCCACGTGTCCCGGAGTATCGATGATATTAATACGACAGTCCTTATCTATTCCGGAGGCATAGGTAATACCTGCTTCGTTTATACCACCCCAATTCACGGTTGTTGCGGCCGAGGTAATGGTGATCCCCTTCTCCTTTTCTAGTTCCATGTGGTCCATAGTCGCGCCTGAGCCACCGCCACGAACTTCTTCAATTTTGTGAATCTTGGAACAATAAAAAAGAACCCGTTCAGTTAGGGTTGTTTTACCGGAATCGATGTGTGCAGAGATCCCGATGTTTCTGGTCTTCGCCATTAATTTCATGCTGATTCTCCCAATCAGGGGTGTCACCCATTCATTGACTTATTAAGGAATTATAAAGCCGCATACTAAAGAAATGTGGCAGATGAGTCAATCCAAAAGGTAAATTCAGTGACAAGAGAATCTTTACATCAAGAGAAAATTCCCTTAATAAGGAGAGCACATAAATTTGTCCTTACGCTGCACATAGCTACAAATTTTATCAAGGCCCGACAGAATGGGAAATGATCTCGCAAGAGATGAACTCTATGAATCAGTACGTACCCTAGTGGAGACCGAGGGGGAAAGACTCATTCACCTCTCTCAACACAAACTGTTCACACTGTTCTCTATCGCCTTTCAATATTTACTATTTCAGTCCACTAAAAATCCAGGCTCATATATTATTAGGGTGGAAGATAGCTCTCTAGCAGAAAAGCTGGCCAAAAGGGCCAAGGATCCCTCCAGCCGTAAATTTCTTCAGTCCCTACTCATTCCACGCAAACTTAAATACGGACAATCGCTCTTCTATCTCGATTTTTTTCATTTTGGCAGCTGGAATTTAACCTGTGAAATTCCCAAGGAAAAGGCCCGCGTTGCCATTGTCATTAAAAATAGTAGTGTTAGGCCATTACTTGATAACCCTCAATTACTGCCCTCTAACTTCTCTAATGAAAGTGGTGAAGAAGGCAATGATGCTCCTCCAGGCGTCAACTTTCCTGAGAATTATTTCCTCACCTCTCTCCAGGATTTCGTACCGAAAACTATCGCCATTGCTTTTGAGCAAGATCTAGAAGGTTATAAGAAAATTACTTTTCCCTTTATCAGACAAGAAGAGAAGACCATCTCTGGAGTCACCCTGGCAAAAGACCTCAAATGGGACGAAATTGATTAGTCCTGGGTAAAGAGCAAAGGGGCCTTGGTCATGTCTAAAATTTGTTTATAGATTTTTTGAGAAGATTTTTGGCGTACGCCCATTCAGGCCTACGTACTGAGGTTGGTTAAGGAGGGATATTTTGACCAAATCGTAGTATTGGACCAAGGCCTTACCGCTACCAACCGCTTGTCTCTATATCTGCAGGATGCGTGCCAAAATTTAATTCCTATTGTCCACCAAATTACTCGCGCTTACTGCGCCGCAAAAATGAATGCAAAAAGAACCAGGGCTCAAATGCGCCCAGATAAGCGGTGCCATTCCACCTAAATTTCAAAAATGCATAAAAAAAGGCCCTCAATGCTTGAGGGCCCACTTGTGTAATCTATTATGTAAAAATTACAGCATTTCTTTCCAAGCTTTACCTGGACGAAACTTTGGTAAAGTTTTTGCTTTAATTTTTATTTTTTCACCAGTTGAAGGATTGACGCCTGTGCGAGCAGCTCTCTTCACTTTTGTGAAAGTTCCAAAACCAATAAGTGAAACATCATCACCTTTTTTAACAGCGCCTTTGATGACTTCAGTCATAGTTGAAATAAAACAATCAGCGTCTTTCTTTGTCATGTGAGCAAGTTCTTTGTGTGCAAGTACTGCTTCCATCAACTCTTTTTTGTTCATAAAATGCCTCCGAAAATGTTAGTTCACAAGATGCATACCTTCCGTGACAAGCCTATTGTGAGTGTTTGATAAAAATAATTTTGTACAAATTTTTTCATTATGGCAACAATCAAATTGCCCTATATATGTATCTCTTGAAGCTTATTTAAAAAAAATGTCGGTTGACACTAAGATTCTTTTTATGACTAAAGTTGGAAATATCTATGGAGCTTGAAACAAACTAGAAAAAATAACATTCATCACCTTTTCAGTTCCTTCAATTTCCTGATCAGTAATATTTGGCGGAAGAGAAAAACGCAATGCCTGTTTGGCAAATTCTTCGCTCAGTCCCATTTCCAATAATATTCGCGAAGGAACAGATGCTCCAGTTGAACATGCTGATCCTGTGCTAACAGCAATCCCTTTAAGATCAAAGGCACTTACCAAAGAATCTGATTTGGATTTTTTGATAACTACATTAGTTGTATTGGCATTGCGATATGGCGCATTTTCACCAACAATTATAACCCTCTCCGGTAAGAGGCTTTTGATCGTACTCTCTAAACGAAGTTTCATTTTAAGTAATCTAGCGCAATCAAAATTATTAATTAATTCAATCAGGGCCAATTTAATAGAATAAATTCCCAGCACATTTTCTGTACCAGAGCGCAGACCTTTCTGTTGCCCCCCTCCTGCATGCAAAGGGATCCACGGGAAATGATCGCTTATAAAAGTAAAACCAACACCTTTCATGGCTCCAAATTTATGGGCGGAATAAGTGTAGGCATCAAGGGCAAAATTTAAATTGTTCCAGCCTGTAATTTTACCAGGCGCTTGAACGGCATCAACGTGAACTAAGCAACCAGTTCGTTTCTTTATTTCTGCCGCAATCTGCAAAGGCCAAACAACCCCCGTTTCATTATTTACTTGGGTAAAATTAAAAAGAACAATGGAATCAGGACCCGTTACCTTTAAAATGTCTTGAATCAACTTATCGACCAATAGCTGGCCATTATTATCAACCGGACAAGCGTGTGCCTTATGTCCCAACCAGGGCAGATGAAGCGCCTGTTTAACGACAGAAGAATGGTCGACGGTGGAATAGAAAAAATGCGCCTGCTTCTTTTGCGAAGTAGCGTGCATAGCAAGGCCCTTTACTATTGAATTTAAGGCCTCAGTTGCTCCGGAGTGAAAAAAAATCTCAAACTTCTCTTTTTCTAGTGAGAATAGATCGAAAAGATAGTCTTTCGACTCAATAATAAGTCGTCTAGAATTTCTGCCTTCCATGTGCATTGAGCTGGCATTGCCATAAGAAAAATCCCCTCTGGCAAGATACTCTTTTACAGAGTCTGCTAGAGGGGACGTAGCATTATAATCAAGGTAAATGCGATTACTGATTAATTTCGCCAATTGGATTTCTAATCCCTGACGCAAATGGTTTTGCTTCAGTTGTTGCTGTTGGATTTGCAGCATTCAAAATTGCTTCATTAGTCGCACTTGTAGCAGCTGCTTCTTGCTGCTTTTGCCCTTCGGCCTCTTTGGACTTTCTTACAAGGTCCCCAAGAGTTGTTGTCTCGAGATACTCTCGCATAATGATGCCAAGATTTTGAAAATAATTTCTTGAAAGAAAGTATTCAATTGTATTGGCAGATTCTGCTTCAGTACCAACGATGTCCTTAGCTGGATTAATATTCTCACCGACACAATCAAGAACGTCCTTAACACTAATTTCGTCCATTGATCTGGCAAGAACATAACCTCCGCCTGGGCCTCTAACAGACTTAACTGCTTGCCCATTGCGAAGCTTTCTAAAAAGCTGCTCAAGATAGTGCAGGCTGATATTCTGTCGAGTAGAAATTTCCTGTAGTCTAACGGGATTGCCATTGCTATGAACGGTTAAATCAAGCATGGCCCTAACTGCGTAACGTCCTTTTGATGTGAGTCTCATTGGTCTTCCTCCATAAATCCAATAAATAATTTTGGCATTTCTTATGTGAACAATGACCTTGCGTGGTCAATAGCCCCTCTCAAAGCATTTCAGTCTAAGAGAACGCCTTAATTAGTATGACTTGTAAAAAGAGCTCACGTCAACTGAATTATCCTATAAATTTAATAAATTTAAATTCCTTTGCGTGGCTCTCTGCCCTTCGACAAAAGCCCAGTATTTTCGAATAGTTAGTGGTTCCCTAGGCTTAAAAAAATACCTGTCAAAGTAGTTTCAAAATGCACCACTCGGAAATAAATACCCTGTTGATTAGCTCCAGTACATCACTAGCATTTTTATAGTTCTTGTAGAAAAAAATCGCGGGAAGATTCACTCGGGCCGGTTGCTTTTTCCGAGTTTGAATCATTAATGATGATTTCGACCTGATAAAATTTGAAATGCTCACCAACTTCTTTTCTTAAAGTTGGCAAAAATGGCATCCCCCACTCAACTAAGAAATAATCTTTATTTTCAAGATACAACTCTATTTCAAGATGCAAAATTTCTTCTCTGTCTTTTATACGATAAAAATCAGCATGGGCCAAATTACCGGACTCGTGTATCAATCCATAAGTCGGACTAACAACTTCAAACTCATGGGCCCTAGCGGGGGCAGGAGTCTCCTTAGCGATTCCTTTGACAAAACGTTTGGTAAAAGTTGTCTTTCCTGCCCCAACAGGGCCAGAGAGGATTAGCACAGCAGGAGCCGTGACCGCTTCTTTTAATTCGGCAACAATATAATCAAGATCACTTTCAAAAACTTTTTTCCAATTACGGATTGTCTTCAATATCAAAACTCCGGAAAAAATATATTTTAAGTATAATTTTCCAAGTCGAAAAAAGCATTAGGCAAGAATTCCACTAGCTGCATTGCCGACATTGGACGCGTGCCTATTTCCTGCGCCAAATGCTTGCCTGCAACGCTATGTAAATGAACGCCCAAGCAAACTGCTTGACCGATTTGCAGCAGATCATTTCGCCCCAGTCCTTCCTTACTTAAACGGTTTAACTGGGCGACAAGGCCTCCTATAAGGCCAGCCAGGACGTCTCCACTTCCACCTTTTGCCATACCATCATTAGGAAAATAATTTATCAAAGTTTTGCCAGTCAGGAGACCAATATAAGAACAGGCATCCTTTAATACGATAGTACAGTTGAGACCATCTACCATCTCTTTGAGGTAATCGATCGGTCTTTTGAGTAAATCTGAACTTTCGATTTCAGCAAAACGACAGAACTCTCCAACATGAGGAGTTAGTATGGTCGGGGCCTGTCTATCTCTAAAAAGCTCCTGATCTTTTTTGTAATTTAAGACATTGATTGCATCAGCATCCAAAACTAGTGGGCCTGAATAGGACTGAAGCAAACCTAAAACAATACTACGCGCCTCTTCGCTTCTGCCCAATCCCGGGCCACAAACGATTGTACTGTAGCGATTAAGTCCCTTGATATGGCCATCAAAATCTTTTTCCCTTGAGGGCAAAACTCCACTCATTATTTCTGCCGGAACACGCGAAGCTAATTCTAGATAATTCTTTTCCCAAGTAGCGGTTGAAACAAGACCAACGCCAGAGCGTAAACAAGCAGCTCCGGCCATGATAAGGGCGCCAGTCATCCCCTGAGACCCGCCGATTAAAAGGCAATGTCCAAAGGAATTTTTATGACCAAATTTGCTTCGCTTGGCAATTGAAAATCCCGCGATTTTCTCAGGATTAAGCAGTTCAATCTCACCATCTTCAAGTAAGGCGTTGGGCAAACCTCCATCAATGACGACTAGCTCCCCTGTGTGCCTGGCACCATCCCCCATAAAATGGCCAAGCTTAGGAGTGCCAATGGCCAAGGTATAGTGGGCCAAAATTGCGGTTCCAGAGGAAGAACCATTGTCTCCACTAACGCCAGAAGCAATATCAATTGAAATAACCAGAGTGGAGTAATCATTCACAGTAGTAATGATTTCAAATAAGAAATTGGAAATGGGCAATCGTACACCAGTGCCAAAAATAGCATCAACGACGAAGTAATTATCTTGCGCCTGAGTAAAATAAGATAAAATATTCTCGGTATTTTTAACCGGACTGATCTTTACTCCATAGGCCTGAGCAAGTTTAAGTTGAATTTGAGATTGGGTTGAGGCCTCTTCATCGGGAAAAAGTAAAAAGGCACGCACGACATGACCACGATTGGCCAGTTGCCTGGCCATTGCCAGGCCATCAGCTCCATTGTTACCTCGACCAATCAAAAAGACTAATTCATTAGGAGCAAAAGTTTTTGCTTTCTTAGATAACTCCTGCTGTAAAATACTCTCTATAAAGTCTGCGCCCTGAAGACCGACGTTCTCAATTATCAAGGAATCATTAAAGGCAAACTCTTTTAGCGCGATTTCTTCAATGTTTTTCATTTCAGCGCTACTAACCACTCTCATACAGTTACCTCGTATTCTTACAAATTTGGCCCAATCTTCGAACTACATTACCTAGACCTTCAAATACTGCCTGAGAAACAACCCAATGGCCTATATTGTACTCTTCAAAAACACCTAACTCCAAAAGTGGCACAGTACTTAAGTCTGTTAATCCATGACCGGCGTGGTAGCCGATACCCATTTCCTGTGCCAGTTTATGATAGGTAACAAAGTCTTTTGTCCATGCTCTAGTCTCATTACCAGTCAAAAAATTTCGAGCATAATCGCCAGTGTGAATTTCCACTGCATCGATCAGGCCCTTAAGTTGGGTTAGTTTGGAAAAGGTAACATCATTGGCCTCGATAAATAACGAGATCTTTGTCTTACCTTGATTCCCCTCTTTTAGTCGCTCACAAGTTTGTAAAACTTTCTTAAGATTGTCCTCACTCACCAAGTTTAGGCCACCTTCTGTAGTTTGCTCTTCCCGTCGCTCAGGCACCAAGCATACCCATTCGGGTACCGTTGCTAAGGCGACCTCAGTAATCTCTTGGTTACATCCCATCTCTAGATTAAGTGGGCGACCGTATTTTTTGGTCACCAATCTAACTGCTTCAACATCTGTGTCTTGAATGTGCCTGCGATCTTCACGTAAGTGGATAGTAATCTGATCCGCCCCTTCTTCACAACAAATTCTGGCAGCTTCAATGACTGAGGGATAGTCTTCACCTCTGGCCTGCCTCAAAGTTGCCACATGATCGATATTTATACCTAAACGTGGAATCATTCTTCTCCCCTTGCTTAAGCTTGAGTGCCAATTTCTTTAGTTACAATGGCGACTAATTCACTGCATATTTTATCGACTAAACTCTTGTCTCTCCCCTCGACCATCACTCGTGCTAAATCCTCTGTACCACTATAACGGAGTAAAATTCGTCCCTGGTCCTTAAGTTTCTTTTCTGCCGCCTTCATGGCCTCACCAAGCCCAGGGATTTCATCAAAAGGAACTTTCTTTTTTACTTTTATATTCTTTAAGATTTGAGGACAAAATTCAATCTCAGAAACTAACTCATTGATCGGCTTGTGATAATGCTTCATGGCCATCAAAGCCATCAGTGCCCCCATAATGCCGTCACCTGTGGTGGAATGGCGAGAGAGAATAATGTGACCAGAAGGCTCACCCCCTATTTGCGAGCCCGATTGAACCATTCTCTCCCAAATATAGCGATCGCCGACTGCCGCTCTAAAAAAATTGAGCCCCAAATCTTTTAAGTAAAGCTCAAGCCCTAGATTGGACATGACAGTGCCAACAACCTCTTCACCCTTTTCCATATCTTTGCGATCAAGCAGGAGTTTACTAAAAAGCCCAATCAGGCGGTCCCCATCTATCACTTGGCCGGATGAATCAATTAAGACCAGTCGATCGGCATCACCATCCAAACAAATACCCAAATCGGCCTTCTCTTTTAGTACCATTATGCGTGCTTCTTCCGGGTGTAGACTGCCACAATTTAAATTAATGTTTTGGCCGTTGGGCTTAACTCCCAAAGACACGACTTCGGCCCCCATCTCTTCAAAAATCATAGGCGCCACTTTATAGGCTGCACCATTGGCACAATCAACCACCAATTTAAGCCCTTCTAAATCGTATTTGTTGTGAAAAAAGCCCTTCACATGAACAATATAGCGGCCCAAAACTTCATCCAGTCTTTTGGCATTACCTAATTGCTGGCCATCTTGCATGGGTATAAGCTCCGGCGATAAAATCATTTTTTCAATTTCGAGTTCAACCTCATCGGCCAGTTTGTTGCCCTCGCCATCAAAAATTTTAATCCCGTTATCCATATATGAATTATGCGAAGCTGAAATCATAACACCAGCTGTTGCCCGCATAGATCTTGTGGCAAAGGCCACTCCTGGAGTCGGTAGTGGCCCAGTTAACACCACTCTTCCCCCTTGGGCACATACCCCTGAAGAAAAA
>Ga0066639_10001016_pt1 | contig 25142 bp, 26 predicted proteins | sample CryGeyCG2114_010_2_FD_59504 | JGI IMG/M metagenome (GOLD analysis project Ga0066639, IMG submission 59504) | Groundwater microbial communities from aquifer - Crystal Geyser CG10_big_fil_rev_8/21/14_0.10 | ecosystem: Environmental > Aquatic > Deep subsurface > Groundwater | place: USA: Utah...
TGATTTATGCCGGAGAAGAAGCTGGATTATTAGGGAGCCTTGATATTGCTACTCAGTACAAAAAAGCCAAGAAGCTTGTGAGCGGAGTGATTCAATTTGACATGACGATGTTCACTCCCGATTCGTCGCAGATTGGTGTCGTGACTGACCATACCGATTCATCCATGACAGAATTTTTACGAGAAATCATTCGAACCTATACCACGGCCTCGATCGTTGATTTCGAGTGCACCTATGGGTGTTCGGACCATGCGAGCTGGGACCGAAATGGGTATTCTGTGGCTTATCCATTTGAAGCGGCCTTTGAAACGCATAATAAAAAGATTCATACCGCTCAAGATAAGAAAGACTTTATCGATGTTACTTTTGGATCAAATTTTGCGAAACTCGCCATTGCTTTTGCCCTTGAGTTAGCGCTTTAAGATCAGTATGGGAATCGATTGAGTGTGGCCTGCAGTCCAGCAGAACAGGCGCTTTGGCCCTTCAGCTTTGCATTGAATTCCACGAGTTCGGTTTCATGCCATTGTGGCAGGATCATTTTTTCATAATCGGCCCAGTTCAATCCAGCATCCGTCACGTATTGGTAAAACTGGCGAATTACTTCTTGTGGGCGAGTGGATTATCTCGAAGTATTTCTCCGCTCATATTGAGGTGCCCACCACCCAAAAATTCATAGGTTCTTAGACCGACGTCGCTTGCTGAATTGAAAATGAGTTCCTGTACTTCAGGAGCAATTTTTTTCATTTCCTCAAGAGTAAGGGGGGACATCTGAACTTCAATTACGGCAGGATCAGTGCCCAATACGAAATGCCAGGGTGGGGTATCGTTTGGAAAAGAAAATTTTGGTGAGGACGCTCCGATTTCGGCTTTGCAGCGCGGTTCGCATCGGGATTTGATTAGCTCGGCCCAGGCCGCCCGAAATTTTTGGCGCTGATCCATGTTTTTAGTCCCGGTTTCGAGATCATAGATTTTATCATTGGAAAATGCGAATTCAGGTCCAAATCGAGGGAATCGCATGCGCCTGGGTAGCCCAAATTTGGGTGAGGATCAGGAGCGGTAAAATTGGCCGAATATAACGCATCGTGCTGTTTTTTATCAATTCCGAGTCTTTTAATAAAGAAATAAGTTCCATTTCCCATTTTTCGATATTTTCTTAATAATTTCAGATAGATAAGTATGCCTACCTGAATGAAATAACTAAAATTTCTCTATTCTTTTACCGATAAGGAAAGCATGAAAACCTTCAAAGACCCTCACGAAAAAGCGCTCGAATTCAACCAAGACCAATACAGCTACGGTTCATTTGCCGAGATTGGCGCAGGCCAAGAAGTCGCACGTTGGTTTTTTCGGGTGGGGGGCGCCTCAAAAACAATCGCAAAAACAATGTCGGCATATGACATGACTTTTAGCGATTCTATTTATGGCGCCGAAAAAAATAAACGCTACGTCTGCGAAAGCCGATTGCTCAAAATGCTCAATCACGAGTACGACTTATTAATTGAGCGACTTTCAGAGGTCAGGGATCCTAAGACCAAATATTTTGTTTTTGCCGACACCGTGACCACTCGTCGTGGAAGCGAATTTGAAGGCGGGCACGGTTGGTTAGGTGTAAGAATTCATGATCCGAATACTGGAAAACACAGTGACTTAATCATTCACATTCGGTGCATCGATCATCGTACATTGGAGCAACAAGAGGCGATTGGAATCGTTGGTGTAAACCTTCTGCATGCAGCCTATTTTTATTCAGACAACCCACAAAAACTAGTTGAAAGCTTGACTGATGGACTTGATCGAGACGGTATTGAAGTTGATATGATTCGATCAACCGGTCCTATGTATGATCGGTATGATTCGAAACTTTTGTCGCTCTATCTAGTTGAATGCGGGTTAACGGATGCAGTTTTGTTTTCGCCATCGGGTACAACGGTTCAACCGTCAGAGGCATTCTTTGGGAAAAATCTCCTAGTCCAGAGAGGACGTTTTCATCCGCCGACGCATTTGCATTTGGATATGCTCAATGCCGGAATGAAGCAGTTTCAAAATGACTATGATTTGAAACAAAAAGACATATTGGTATTAATGGAGCTAACGGTAAATACTCTGCAGGTTTCGGGCAAAGTGGACGGGAAGAATGAATCCAGAGTTGATACGAAAGATACGATTGAGCGTGTTCACGTGATCAATGGGCTTGGGAACTACGCGCTTGTTTCTAATTACGCCAGGTATTATCGATTGAGTGATTTCATTGCTAAATACTCGAATAGTAAAGTAGGCGTCGTTACGGGCGTCGCGCATATGAAAGAAATATTCAATTCCGAATATTATGATAATGTTCCAGGTGGAATCATGGAGGCATTGGGGCGACTGTTTGGAAAAAATGTTTCGGCCTATGTGTATCCCGCTTATTCGCTCGACTTCAGTAGGCCGTTTCCAAAGGATGAAAAGGATTTGAAATTGATTCACGCCAAAGATCTTGAATTCAACGATCAAGAGGCTTATCTATTTCGGCATCTCTATAAAAACGGTCATGTTCGTGACGTCACGGATTTTGATATTGAGTTACTTAAAGTCAATTCTGAAGAGCTTTTAGCGCAGATTAGATCAGGAGACCCCGCTTGGAAGGCGCATGTTCCCGATGTGGTCGCTGAGATAATTGATCAGTTTGGGTATTTTGGTGCTACGAAGCAAGTACCTAAAAAAGCCGCCTAAAAAGTGCTTAGTAAAAACTAGATAATTTTCTCTATGACTAGCTGATGATTGACATTGAAGTGCCCCTCTTCGAAAGCGTCTTGGGATAGTTCAATCCGGTTCTCAAGTAGGTCATCAACACGTGTTATTTTAGAATGAATTGATCGCAATCCTCCAAAATACCATCGGCAGTCGGCGACATAGACTAGGTCACCTAATCCTGCTTTGAGCGCATCGAGCACCGCCGGTCCCACATGTATTCCTTCAATAGAATTAATTTTATAATCCACGCGAATGGGTTTACCGTATTCTTGATCGTTTGGTTCAGAGCCCTTAAACATTCTTTTAGCATCGGCAAAGGAATCGATTACTAATCCTTTGATTTCTTCATCCGGTTTTGCTTTCGTAAACAACGAAATACCAATTGCAAGGATTAGCGATACGACAATTCCAAAAAGGGCGCGAATATACTTAAACCCACCTTCCGGGGAAATTCCGTGTGCTAGAGGGATGATTAGTTCTGGCCAAAAACTCGAAACAAAGAAAAGCACTAAGCTTCCCACAACTAATGTGTAAAATGCAGCTGCGGCGGTCATGCGTTTCCAAAAAACCGATAGCAAAATCACGGTAACCATGGCCGGAGTGATTGTGGCCACAAATTTACCGTGAGCTGCATAGATTGATTTTTCTTGTTCAAATATTGGAACGAGCATGACTCCGATGGCAGCTGAAAGCAATGAGACCATTCGGGCGACCTTCAAGTAATGAGAGTCAGGAGCATTCGGATGAATAAACGGTTTCCACACGTCGTTAACGGCGATCGCACAAATAGCGGTTATGAGGGTATCAATGGTACTCATGAGGGCCGCGGTGAGGGCCGCTAAAATTAATCCAAAAACTCCGGGCTGAGTCACTAGATTTGCAACAGCGATAAAAATTTTATTTGGATCGACATTATTAGGGATGAATCCGGCGGTCACCATCGCTCGGCCAAGCCAGCCCGAATTTGCGATAGCAATCGCTGCGACTGGCATTAAGACAAACACCACTGCGATGAGCGCTTTTCTTCCGTCTCGAGGAGATTTTACGCTCATGAATCTCATGAGTACGCCCTGATTCATAAAATAAAAAGCAACAGAGCTTGCCACGGCATCCTGCCAAAATATTCCAACGAAATTAAATTTAGGAGGCTCGTTGAATTTTGCGAGTGGAAAAAGATGCTCTACTGGCAAGAAACCTAAAAATGAATCGACTCCACCAAGATAAGCAATCCCAAGGGTAAAAAGAGTGAATCCGGCCGCAAGAAGCACAAATCCTTGAACGAGGTCAGTCATGATCACTGAAGTTTGTCCGCCGGCATGCATGTACACGGCCGATATAGCAGCGATTGTGATTACGATGACATAGAGATTGACGTTGAGAAGGGGCTGTAGTGCCACACCCAATGTATAGAAATTGATACCGACGTAACCGATCATATAGGCCAAAATGATGATCAGCGACGCGATTCGCGTTTTCCGGTCAAAACGCCTCTCAAAGTATTCGGGAATCGACGTCACGCGAGAAAAGTAAATGATTGGAAACCAGCCCAGTAGAAAAAATGGCGCAATCAACCAGTCATTCAAATAAGTCATCGAAGATGCAAAACCGTATTGAAAGCCTATGGCCGAATACTTCATAAAACTGTACGAGCCCACAACGGTTGCTACACAGCTGACTGCGATCAGCCACCAGCTAAAGCGCTGACCACCGAAAAAGAAATCTTTGGTGGTTTTCGTGTACCGAGAAAACCAGGCGCCAAAAAGGAGGATAGAAATAAAATAGACGGCGATGACCGCAAAATCGAGTGAACTAGCCATTGTTCATTTGCTCCGTATTCTCTATTTCTTCTATATAGCCAGAAGTCATCGAAACTTTGGCAGGGGCCGCCGCCACGCGCGAAGCCCAAATTATCCAAACGCCGTGAACCAAGCTGTATCCGGCATAGAGGGCAATTAAAGTGAGCAGGAGCTGACGATCGCCTTTTCGGTTAAGAACGAGGGCCCCTTTCTTAATTGAGAATGCAATAATCCCAAAAAAGAGAAGTCCTCCAAAACCGTAGAGGTAGGCGTAAGACGCCCAATAGGTTGCGGTGTTTGTCATGATGACCTCGTCCTAGCACAGCGCATTTTTAATCGTCTAGCACTGAGTCATCGCTAGTTCATTTTTTTTTGAATGGATAAAGTTTCATGAGGTGAGGAGAGTGGTTGACGAGATGGGAGGTGCCGCGTTATATCGATTTCATGTCTCAATCTTCAAATAATCCTTCAGGTAAGCCCCCAGAAATATCAGTCGACGGAGGGGTCGACGGTGCTGTTGCAGAGAGCATGGAGCAAATGCAGAGCGCTCGAGATGGGCTTAAATCTGAAATGCCTAATTTTGATCGCCTTCGGGGTCTATTGGACGAAAAGTACGATTGGCCTGCGGAATACACGTTTAAGTTCATTTCCTTAGCCGGACAAGCTCAAGAAGTGGCTCGGTTCTTTTTACGCGATAGCGTGAAAGTCCGTCATTCTGAAAACGGCAGGTATGTGGCTATGACCATTAAACGCAAAGTTGAATCGGCCGATGAAATTGTCAGCGTTTACCAGGAGGTTGGGCAAATCAAAGGCGTGATCTCAATCTAAAAAACTTTCATCGCCGGTCGGAAGCGGCGTTGAGGCGCCGTTTAACTGGTGGCGCAGTTCCGATATTCCTTCGTACACCGCCTTCCTAGCGCGATTGATTCCGCCAAGTGGGCGATGATCATTTGAAAAACTAAATGGTGTGAAGCTTAGATTTTCGCAAAAATCCATTTGGGCTTCAGATGTAAATCGTTGGCTAGGAATATCGATTCTCGCCAGATCCACCCATGGTGCGTCTTTAGAATTCCATTCAATAGTAGGATCTTCAATTGGAGTTTTCTTTGAGTCTTTGTAAAACTGCGCGCTTAGAATGAAACAAGCACTTGAATCTTTTAGGGTCAACGCCATGGTATGCCTTAGGAAGTTCGTACCAAGCCTGTGCGAGTTAGGAGAAGTGATTTTTTCGCATGGACGTGCTTTGAATTTTGCTGCAGTTTTTCCGTATTGGTAAGGCGTCATTGAGAAATAATCGATTCTTAAGAGGTTATTCACGGTGATTGATCATTAATATATCCTGGTAACCCTCTGTTCCTGCACCGATAATTTTAAGCGCCCATGCCGTGGCCATCGCCTTTGGAGTCGTCTTGGGATTGGCCCGATCCGTTTGAGTAGCGAATCCATGCCTTGTATTGAGCGCCGGGTTTGAATACGGAGCTTTGAGTAGATTTAGCAAGCCTGGGTAAAACGTTAACATTGGCTTTCACACACCCGTGCTGTTTTGCGTGAGCATCGCGAAGGGCGTACCCATTTTTTTCGGCTTCGGCCCGAACTTGAGTTTCAATTACTTCAAGTATTTCCTGAATTTGCCTTGCTTCTCCTGAAGGAACGCTTTCAAGTGATGCGTTTGCTGGAGAATGAATTAGGGCAGCGACTGCTACGGCTAAAAAAGCATATTTTAGTTGATTCATGAGTTGTGCTTAGCAATTGCAATGCATTGAGTCAATAATAATTGCCGCTCGACTCTAAACCAAATCTAGACAGCGCTCGGGGCGTCTGTTTTCATTAGGGTAATGAGGGTATTTCGCAGATGTGAAAATTTACTGTTGATGGGGGTTTTTCTCTTTCTGATGAGCTGTGACACTAAGCTGCTTAGCGGTTCTAACGATGAATATCGGTTTCTATTAGATAACGATCAAGACTGCTCGGATGAGAAAATTTATGTGGCCGGTGGAGTAGTAACGCCCACTGGTGCATCTAGAAATTATACCACCGACAAAGTCTATGCCTCCGCAGACATGGAAAATTGGATTGAAGTGGGCACACTGCCTTTCGCTCAAACTGGCGGGAGCATGGTGGTATTTAATGGAAGTCTTTTTATGATCGGTGGTGCCCCGGATCCCAATATGATTAGCGCAAATGGCAGCGTATTTAAAAGTGACGACGGAGAATCATGGGACCTAGTGGGTGCGTTGCCGTCTCAAGTTGCATACACGGTAGCTCTTGTGTTCAACGGAAAAATTTGGGCATTTGGTGGCCAACAGGCGGGCGGCACTGGACCACTTGCAGAAGTTTATAATAGCTCAGATGGCTCCAATTGGAACAGAGCTTCGATAGATTCAAATTTTAGCGCGCGTTCAGCGGCAGCCGGTTTTGTTTACGGGAAGAAAATTTGGTTATATTCCGGGCTTGGTAGCACGTTGGCTTCAAGTTCTAACGTTTCGTGGAGTTCTGATGGCCTCAATTGGACGAGTGCTGGGGCGATTGCGTCTTTAAGGGCGCTACCCGGATTCGCGATATTCAAAAGCGTAATGACCGTCGTCGGTGGATTGAACTTAGGTGGCAGTGCCTATCACGACGATGTGTTTAGAACTCAAACGGGGACTTCATGGACTCAAACCACCGCTGGCCTGGGTTCAAACTTGGCGAGTAATAGTTTGGTTGTTTACGATTCGGCGCTCTATTCAATTGGCGGACAGAATGGTTCTACAGACAACACGGTGGCATCTACAACCAATGCGATTCTAAAAAGCACAGATGGCACGACCTTTAGCTCCTGGGGAACATTTCCCGAATATATAACAGGTGCCGCCACGGCTAAATTTTCCGCAGAATGCGGCACCGGGTCAAATTTCCGAGAAGAAGAGGATTAGCTTGAATCGGGAGCGCTCGGAGATTCATGCGGCGAAGCTCACAATTACAGGTCGCGTTCAGGGGGTCGGATTTCGGGCCTGGTATTGTGATCAGATTGTTTCTCATACTCAGCTTCAGGGCTACGTGCGAAACCTTCCGACTGGAGAAGTCGAGGTACTGGTCATTGGAATTCCAAATGAGCTCGATTTTGCAACAGAGGTCGCGCAAGAGGGGCCACCTGCTAGCAAAGTTGAAAGTGTAAATATTGAAACCGAGATTCAATCAATGAAATCAATCGAAGAGTTAAAGCAAAGCTTTAATAGATTTTCGATTCACTATTCTTAACCAAATCTACTGAAGTAGATCTTTAAAGTCTTTGCTTGGCTTAAAGCGAGGCATTGTGATTTCCGGAATCGTCATTTTCTTACCGGTGTGGGGGTTGTGCCCCTGTCTCTCTTTGCGGGTACTAATAGTGAAGGTACCAAATCCAAGGAGAGTCACGTTGTCGCCTTCGACGACGCTGTCTTTAATAATTGTAAACGCTGAGTTGAGAGTTTTTTCTATGGATGTCTTGCTCAGGCGTGTTTCTTTAGCGATGCGATCTATCAATTGAGCTTTGTTCATGGCAGGGAAGCTAAAGGGTTTCAGAGCCTTTGTCAATATAGATTCAGTGCAAAAAGCCTCGAAAAAATCAAAAAAATAGAGTGATAAAAAGGACTTGCAAATACGAGCACATGTCTTATCATTTTTACTAGGGGAGTGAATCCAATGACGAAAGCAGATTTGGTAAACGTGATTGCCGAAAAAGCCAACCTTCAGCACAAACAGGGCGAGATGGTGGTGAACCTGGTTTTCGATTTAATGACCGATTCGTTAAAAAAAGACGATCGGATTGAAATTCGAGGATTTGGATCGTTCGTCAATCGCAGTTATGGAAGTTACAACGGTAGAAATCCAAAAACTGGCGAGGTCGTGAGTGTTCCTCCAAAGCGCGTTCCGTTCTTTAAAGTAGGAAAAGAACTCAAAGAACGCGTCGATAAAATGTAATTGAAAAATATTGCTGAGAATTTCTGCAAGTAGAATTTAGCGATTTTATTCTACCGATTTTGATACCAATACAATCCATAAATAGTGCCGGCGACCAAAAATCGATAAATCGTATAACGAGTCAGTCCGCTCTTCAGCACTTGCCGATTGAACCCACCGATTGTCAGCGTGGCGGTGAAAAAAGTTACAATAATCATGAATCCAAAACTCAGTGGTGACATTCCGAAAGCGGAATCAATCGGCGTCACCGAATCGGGAAACATGCAAATGGCTCGATACACGAGCCAGGGCGTAAAGCTTAAAAATGAGTACTTAACCGCAGCCTCCATTTGGAAATTTTGGAAAAATGCACCTGTGTAAAATCCGAAATGACGTCCAGCGCCAGGGATAAAAACGGTGAGCTGCGCAATCCCCACCATAATAGCGTCCATGAATGACCAATCGAGATAACATTTATTTCGACGATTCATGCGCTCAGCTAAAAAAATGGGAAGAGTAAAAACTGCTAAGAGAGCCGCTATCCAGTAGGGCTTAATATTTGACGTGAAATCGGGAAGCAATTCAAAGTGATCGATCAGAATTGGGGGGGCCGACGAGAGTACTAGGAAAAATGGCATTCGCTCATCGATCGTCATGGGTTTGCTGAATGTAAGAAGTACCCGAAAAATAGACGCGATGATGCTAGCCCAATCGTGCCGATAATAAATAAACAATGCTAAAGAAACGCATGTATAAATCACCGAGGTAATGGAGTCGGTTTGAACCCATCCCGTAATGGATTGGACTAAGTGCTGATGGGCGCTAGCGCTGATCGGCAAAATTTGAGTCACCGCACCAACGAAGCCAATGAGAATTGCCTCTAACGTTGAAATCATGTCTATGATAATACTGAGAAACCCGCCTTAGTGCAAAGTTTGCTTGCCCGGGAGATTAAATAGTGCGGAGATTATGCCGAGATTAAGCGGAGATTAAATTGAGACATTTCGAATTAAAAAATCTAGACGACGTTCTTTATCCAAAAATCGAGGCCTACCGAACCGGACGTTTACCCGTTTCGAATATTCACGATATTTATTACGAGGAATGTGGAAATCCTGATGGAAAGCCAGTCGTGTTTCTTCACGGCGGCCCAGGAGGTGGCATCGTTCCTTCTTATCGTCAGTATTTTAATCCCGAAAAGTATCGAGTAGTCCTTTTCGATCAACGGGGGGCTGGTAAAAGTACTCCGCATGCCTGTTTGGACGAAAATACGACCTGGGACTTGGTGTCGGATATAGAAAAAATTCGAGAAGAGCTTGGCATTGAAAAATGGCAAGTCTTTGGTGGTTCTTGGGGCAGCACTCTTGCGTTGAGTTACGCTGAAACCCATCCCAATCGGGTGACGGAACTCGTGCTTCGCGGAATTTTCTTACTTCGAGACAAAGAGTTAAAGTGGTTTTATCAGGAGGGCGCAGGAAAGATTTTTCCGGAGGCATGGGACAAATTTCTTGAGCCTATTGCGAAAGAAAACCGTGGCGATTTGCTTGGTGCCTATCATGAAATTCTCACCGGCGACGACCGCGAACTTCAATTAAGAGCCGCCAAAGCGTGGAGTACGTGGGAGGGTTCTACCAGCCAACTTGTGCCCAACCCGCAAACCGTTCAGACTTTTGGAGAAGATGAATTTGCGACCGCTTTCGCAAGAATTGAGAGTCATTACTTCAAAAACAAAGGCTTTCTTAGGAACGAAAATCAACTTTTGGATGATATTGGAAAAATTAGAAATATTCCAGGAGTGATCGTTCAAGGAAGGTATGACGTGGTTTGTCCTGCTCAAAGCGCCTGGGAGTTGCATCAGGCCTGGCCCGAGTCAGAGCTTTTTATCGAGAATGTTTCGGGTCACTCAATGGTAGAGCCTCAAATCGCTGCGCGATTAGTTGAGGCTACCGATAAATTTGCAAATTAGACCAATCGTACCCGTATTCTTTTGCCGATTGAATTGTATACGTGAAATCCTGATTTGCCGGAGCGGGTTCGCCAATCGCGTACCAAGGGCAGATTAGCGGCTCTGAGGCCATTGTTTTTTCAATAAGGCAGTTGATTGTATTCATGCGAATGGACGCTTGCTGCTCGTACAGGCTCCAATCCCACTTATTCCAATACCCTCTCAATAAGATTAAAAAAAGTAATGCATAAATGGGCCAGACCGATCGTTTGGATATCCAACCGGCACCGATGACGGGAACGAAAAGCATTGAGTAGTAAAAGTATCGCGAAGGAATTGCAGGGGTACCATCGTAAATGAGATTTCCGCGAGATAAGGCGGTTACCACAATCCCAGCAAAAATTGCGACCGCAAGTGCGGTTAGAGTTGGATGACGTCGATATCGAATCGCCATCCAGCCAAGAGACAGAAATGAAAATATCGTAAAAAATCCCTGTATCAAAATTAGTTGATTGTGTAGGATTCCATAGCCAATCGAAAGGTGTTTGCTAAAATAAATCCAAAAATCTCGCGTCCATGGAAGGGTTAATTCCGCCTGCTGTGCTGACTGTGACTTGTCGTAGGAAAAAAAGAATAATAGCGAAATCAGGGTCACCAATCCGGCGCTGGTAAAGCGTTTGGAATCTATTGCTTGAATCAGTGCAAAAACAGGAGCTATGGCGACGATCATTCCATCTGATGCCATGCCCAATAGCAATGATATTGTGCTGAAAACGATGAAGTTACTTTGCGCAAAAACCGCCGCGAGTGTCAGAAAAAAATAACCCATCGTAGTCGATATTAATATCGGCCAAGTGTGAAGCTCAAAGAGAATTGGGGAGAAAAGAGGAATCAAAAATAAAAGCCCAAGGGGCCGTTTGATAAGGAGGGCTAGGTTTGTGATCGTTCCTAGAAAAAAGATAAACGACAATACAACTAGCGGATCAAGGGAACGAACGCCAAACTGGTATCCTACCCACCAGAGCAGTCGTACCAATACGTAACGGCGATCACCCCATTGACTGAAAATCCAATCCATATCCGGAATGGCCTCTTTCAATGAGTGATTTGTTAGGAACGCGAAATCGTCTCCGCTTGGGAACGATACAAAATGCGCCAAGTGATAATAGCCGTCAACCAGGCCTAAAAGTCCGAGTGCCAGGACGATAAGACCAAGGACCCAGGGTTGGTTGCCTTTTCCTTCTAACTCTTCTGGCGATTCTTGCTTTAATCTGATCACTTCTCGGTCTCTAAGTGCTTTCAATAACATTCGTCTGCGGCCCTGATTGTGACTATATGCGTCTAATCGCCGATCGAATTAGACCATTAAACCCTAGTTTAGGCTTTTCATCCAGGTGGAATTCAGTTAATGATTTAGGCTCAAATCATTGGAGTGAATAGGAATATGGCGAAACTAGGTAAACTTAATCATAACGAAAAACGCAAAAAACTGATTCTTCTTAATCAGACTCGTCGAGACGAGTACAAGAAGATGGCGTATGATCCAAGTTTGTCCGATGAAGTTCGTAATGAGGCGAACGTAAAGCTTCAAAAATTGCCTAAAAACTCTAGCCCTATTCGCTACCGAAATCGTTGCCAGGTCTCTGGCCGCCCTCGTGGATTTTACCGCAAATTCAACCTTTCGCGCATTGCTTTGCGTGAGATGGCACTTGCTGGTGAATTGACTGGCGTAACTAAATCGAGCTGGTAGTCGCTTTTAGTTCGACTGCCTTTTTAGCTTAACTCATTTATATGCACTTAAATTTAACGTCGTTTTTATAGTCGCGGTTATTCGTGTACGCTTCACCCGCAGAACCAGCTACGCCGGCAATGTCGCCAACCGTTGACCCTGAGTCTGCTTTTTTAGCCTCAAGCTGAGCAATTTCCTGGTCGATTTCACTGATTCGCTTTTGGGCAGCCGCTTTTCTACTGTTGTCATGGCTATACGTATCCATTTCTTTTCGACTTTTTTCGCGCTCTAGGTCTCTGATTCGGCTACTGGTATCGCGGTTCCTTGAGCTTGCGTTGCCTGCAGTTGAGCCAGAAATGGCTTTAGCAGCGCGGCTAGCATTTCGAATGGTGTTGCGAGTTTCTTCGTCCATTTCACCGAAGTATTTGGTGTCTTCGCTAATGAAGGCCGCTGTTTTTCCACGATCTTTACAAAAATCATTTGCGGCGTCGACGGCCGCTTCTTCCGCGCCATCCTTTTCGTAATCCGTTGAGGTTACGCGGTGAACGCCATCCGCACCCGGTTTGATCCGTACCTTTGCTGTAGAACAGCCAAATTGAACTCCAAGAGCGAGTACTGTGAACGTGAACATCGACGCAAAATTGAATAATTTCATTTAAAGGGCCTCCAAAGTATTGATGTTGATCTCAATATTATAAGGACGATCTCGTAGAATCTCAATTATTTAGGTATTGGTTAACGACTATCTTTAGAGAAAATTGACAAGGGGACTGCTAGTTGATACACCGCGACTCAAAAGGAGTGCAGCATGCCAATACTCAAACAAACCCTCACTAGTCTGGTTGCCGGGATTTTACTCATTTCAATTTCCGTCAATGCCGAAACAACACCGGGAAATATGGATCCATCGATCATTGAGTATCACCGTTTTGATTGGAATGAGCGGGCGCTTATTAATTATGTAGATGAATGTGGGCACAACGGCGGAAGTCGACTAGGAAAGTTCAATCAAAGTCAGTTCAACGCGCGAAAAGTGATGCAAGCCCTTAGAAAATTTCAAGAGCCAGACTGCGTGGAGGGTCGCAAGTTTTCATCATCCGCTTCGGACGCAATTGCGACTTATGAAAGCGTCACTACCAACAACGATCCTGATCGGATTTACAGCGGCTTTTCTGAAGACACTTCCAACTGTCTCAATGAAGCGGGCGTGAATAATAAGGCGAAACTACTTGAGGTCGTAAAAGATCCTACCAATATTGGAGTTTTTTCTTCGGTGTATACAAAAGACACGCCTTATTCAGAAAGCTGCGCGACGTTTAACTTTTACGTATTTCGGGCCAACGGTACCGTATTCGATATTGAATTTAATTATACCGATTAAAACAAAAAAATTAGCATTTTAGCTGTTTTTTAAACTCTGACGGTATGTAAAAACGGCCAGTGCCGCGAACGCCAGCAACGAAACGATTTCCGCGACGTGATCGGACCAGATCGACACAGCAAGGTCGACCTTAAAGTATAAAAATACTGCGATCACAACGCCAATAATGGCTTCTCCAGCGATTAGTCCAGAACCGAGTAATACACCTGAATCGGCTTCGTTTTCTTTCACCACTCGTCTTCTATCGACCAGGTTTCGAATAACTCCGCCGATTAGTATTGGCACTGCTAGAGTAATCGGCAGGTAGATTCCAACAGCCAAAGGCATCAGGTGAAGGCGAAATTTATATCCCTTGGTTCTTAGGAATTGATCGGCGAAATGAATTATTAATCCCAATACCATGCCGCCTAAAACCATATTGATCGGCAGGGTGCCGTCTCCAAATATACCGCGAGTGATACTTGCAAACAAAGTAGCTTGCGGAGCCTTTAGGCCAGTTCCAATTCCGTACGCGGAGTGGAGAAGCGTCAATACTGGAGCAATGACCATTGCGGGGATCACGATACCAATCATCTGTGCAATTTGTTGATTTCGCGGGGTGGCTCCAATGATCTGCCCGGTTTTTAAGTCTTGAGAACAGTCACCAGCCGTACAGGCTGCGCAACACACCACTGCAGCAACTCCAAGTGTTGCAAGGATTGCCGACTGTCCCTCAAATCCCAATACCAAGAATACAGCCGAAGTACCGAGCAGCGCAGAAATGGTGATTCCTGAAACCGGATTATTTGAACTGCCAACCAGACCACAAATGTAACTCGCAACCGCAACAAAAACAAAGCTAGCCACAAGCATTAGCATTGTCGTTAGTGCCGTAATCATTAAATTATTGATTAAATATTGATACAAGCCAAACATTGTCATCAGGCAAAGTGCAAAAATAATTCCCAAAGGAATTAACGCCATATTGTGTTCAGTTCTAGGTACGTGATCGGATTCGTCACCGGCCTTATATCCACGGATTCCTTGCAGTCCAGCGAATATTCCCTTTCTAACAGAAACGATTGAAGCCAAACCGCCAACGATCATTGCTCCAACGCCCAGGTATCGTATTTTGGTAGACCAGAGTGTCCAGGCCACATCAAGCGCACTAGCTGACTGCATATCCGCTGGAACTCCTAAGAGCGGAATTCCAATCACCCAACCGATCACCCCACCAATAAAAACTAACGCCGCAATTTCTAAGCTCACTATGTATCCAACCGCTAGAAGAGCCGGAGAAATATCAGTCCCCGCAAAAAACACTGGATTTCCTATTCGCATCGCCACTTCAACGCTACCTTTGAAAATTCCCAATCCAGTTGATAAAACCTTAAACACTCCTCCAATAAGAAGGCCGTGAAGGATTTGCCTGATTCCTGCTCCGTCGTCTGAGGTGCCGGCTCTGAGAACAGACGCACACGCAACGCCTTCTGGGTAAGTGAGTTCTTTTTGTTCGACGATAAGAGTCCTTCTAAGTGGAATCATAAACACGACTCCAAGTAATCCGCCTGAAATCGCAATTAATGTAGTTGGCCAGAATTCAAATTTATTCCAAGCTCCCACCAGCACCAATGCGGGAACAGTGAAAATTACGCCGGCAGCCAGTGATTCTCCAGCGCTTGCCATTGTTTGGACAATATTGCTTTGATAAATGCAGCTTTGCTTAAGGAGTCCACGGTATATTGCCATGGAAATTACTGCCGCTGGGATTGAAGCGGAAACAGTCATTCCGGCATATAAACCTAGATAGACATTTGCTGCGGTCATCACGACGCCGACGATGATGCCAATCAATATGGAGCTTACTGTGAGCTCCTTGATGACAATATTGGGTGAAAATTCTTTAAAATTTCGTGGGGTATTTTCTATTTCCATATGTTTAAATGACTTTGCAGAAAGCTGGGTTTTTGTCTAGGCCAAAGTCAGTGACGAGTGCCTGGGCCTCGAAAATGAATATTGACTTGGTATGTTAATTCTCAAGTTAAAAATAGGCCTTTAATCCAAGTGTGAGGCGAGATCGATCCGTGTTGAATTCGCTCGAAGATTGCCCGAATCCGTTTAAAAACGATAGCGAAAGGACAATGTCCTCGAACGGATTGTATTCTATCGACGTCGAGACAAGTTGAGATTCATCGCCCCGGTTAATTGTATCTGAAATTCCAATTGATAATAATGGATGAGCTGACCATGAAATGGACGCGCTAAAATAGGAGCGACCTAAAAGAAACAACCCACCATCAGTGTATGCGAATTTCGAAAACAAAGAACCATATTCACTGGGGGAGTCAGTTCCTGCTTCGTTAGTGTGGACTTCAATCGCCACGGTTAAGTCGGAATGTGGAATCGCAGTTAATCCAATAGTGGAGCGAAAATACGGCGATTGGCTATTATCAGTGCCTTGTTTTCCTGGCCAAACCTGTGCCCCCTCTAGTGATACTCCAACGCCTAACAAGCTTGCAACGAATGAGGCTCCAATAAGGTTTGCCCGGCGAAAATTTGCGACGTAAAGGTGCAGATATTCCTCAAATAGTGGTGATTGAAAATGAAGATAGGCCGCAGATTCTGTCCTTTCGAAATCCTTTCCAGCAATAGCCGCCATATCAAGCAGACTTTCTTCCCCTAAGTTGATTTCAGCTCGAACCGCATCAATTCCTGGCCGATAGTCTCGGTCGATACTCGTGTAATTAAATGTTTGTAAAAAATCATTCGGCGAAATCAAAGTCGATGTCCCGAGTGAAATGGGTTGCCTTCCAAGCGTCAGAGTCATTGAATCAAATGCATTTTGATAAAATAATCTATCTAAATTTTGGTTTAATAGAAGAGTAGCGTTAGTAGAGTCGGACTTTGGCGCAATTCGCGGATTTAGGTCGACAAGTCGGTATCGGCTCTTTGTCCATTGAGTTGATTGCTGAAATGCCAAACCTTTTCCGTGGGCAATCGCAAAAAGCGCATAGTGAATATGAAGGGACGACGATTCATCCCAGTTTTTCTTAAAAAGAAAGCGATAATTATTCTCGCTCAAAAATTGGGCTGAATCGCTACGCTTAAAATACGCTTGGTTAAAAGACTTTAAGACTCCCGCGAGCGAAATGTCATTCTCATTTTCACGGCTGTCGTCCACTTCCGCGGCAAGAAGGGCCGGCTGAAGCAGTGTAAATTGTGCCATCAATAGTAGCGATAAGATCGAGGTTTGCTTAAGGCCTGACTTCATTTAAGCGGTTTGTATCCTTTTCAATTTTGCCATCTCGAATGTATACGAGGCGTTTGGCAGATTCTATAATTTTTGGATCATGAGTAGAAAAGACAAATGTCACGCCACTTTTTTCATTCAGTCGTCGCATCATTTCAATGAGTTCCCAACCAGTCTTGCTGTCGAGATTTGCGGTTGGTTCGTCGGCTAGGATTAAATTTGGGTGACTAGCTATCGCTCTGGCCACCGCTACCCTCTGTTGTTGCCCTCCTGATAACTGATTGGGACGACGATTTTCGAGCCCCTCTAATCCAACGCTCGCCAAAGCTGCTTTAACCATTTTTGTGCGCTCCTGTGCTGGCCTATTTTGAAGGAGCAATATGTATTCAACATTTTCGGCAGCGGAGAGAACTGGTATCAAATTATAGGATTGAAATATGAATCCGATGTGATCCCGGCGAAAATTAGATAACTCACCCGGCTTCATTGAAAAAAGAGAATTTCCCGAAAGAAATACTTCTCCCGCAGAGGGTTTATCTAGTCCCCCCATTAAATGAAGCAAAGTTGATTTTCCCGATCCAGAGGGGCCAACAATTGCTGTGAATTCACCTTTTTCAATAGTTAGACTCAATCGATCCAAAGCCTTTACTTCAATTTGCCCCTGGCCGTATGTTTTAGAAAGTGATTTTACTTCACAAATCATTTTATTTCCCTTCCTTGAGTGCTTTTGCCGGAGTAATTCGGGTGGCAGAAAATGCTGGGATAATTCCACCAATCAATGTCAAGCAAAAGACGAGTAACGGTATTCTTGTAAACTGATTTATTGAGAACTGCGGACGAATTGGATCTTGAAAGCTAATGCCGCCGATCTCTAAATCGGAATAATCAATTCCGTAGTGTTTTAGAAGTGACAAAGCAGCGACTCCAATTGCGAGACCTACAATAATACTTAAAATTCCTAGGCATGCCGTTTCTGTCATAATCAATAAAAATATTTGTGAAGCCCGGGTTCCAATGGCGCGTGTTACACCAAATTCAAAGATTCGTTCATGAAGCGACATAAAAATCGTGTTTAAAAGAACGAGCGCGACCAATACAAAGAGAATTAATCCCGTTATCGTCACCGAATATTGGCTCATGTCGAGCATTGATTGAAGTTCCGGCATTAGTTCAGGCCAGCCTTTCGCCTCATTCCCTAGGTCACGAATGTGTGTGAACTGATCGCTGTTCATTGAATTCGCAAACTTTATATCTCTAAATCGCAGCACGACTTCATGGGCCTCGCCTTCGGCGCCTATTAAATCTTGAGCATCCTCAATCAGCACAAAACCAAAAGATTGATCAAATGATCGCGTTCCAAATTCTGTATATCCTCGAACACGGTAGAGCTGCTGAGCCAAATCACCAGAATAAGCTTTTGCGGCAGTCACAACAACGCGATCACCCAATTTAACTTCGAGAGTTTCGGCCAGGTCTTTGCCAAGAAGGATTTCCCCGCGTTGACCTCGCTCGAGCGGAGTTCCCGCAGTAACCGCCGCTTCTAACCGCGAGCATTTTTTTTCACCCAGTGGTTCTATTCCGACAAGTTGAATTCCAGTTACGTTGCTACCGGATGATATCATTGAATTGACGTATACTCGTTTAGTATAACCAATTACAGATTCTTCCTGCTCAAGAGATTTTTCAACACTTTGAACTTGTTTGATCATTGCTTCAATTTCACCCGACGATCGGTAATCTTTTTCGTGGATTTGTCCGTGCCCCATGAATGGCTCCGTTGCGAGCCGAATCATTACGTCTTCCATACCCAAAATAAATCCGTCGACAAGCATCATTGAGGCGAGGCCAAAAGAAATAACCGATACCGTAATCAGAGTTCTTCGGGGAGTTCGAAAAATATTTCTAAGTGCTAGCTTTGCAATCACGTCAATTACTCCTCAGCGCATCAACTGGGTTAATCCTAGCAGCACGAATGGCTGGGTAGAGACTCACCAAGGTCGCGGAAAGAATGGATACCATGGCCGGAATAACAATACTTTGAATACTAATTGACCCATACATGAATTCAAATTTAATGCCTCCCATGTCAATAGGTTCGGGCAGGGGAATTCCATGTCGTTGGAAATAGAAATTTACGGGCACCGCAACAAGGAGTCCAGTAAGTACTCCCATTATAGAAAGAAAAAACACCTCTGTTACTATTAATTGTACCAGTACTTTTGGATGAGTTCCGATCGCTTTCAAGACGCCAAATTCTTTGGTTCTTTCTAAAAGAAGCATCAATACTGTATTGAGAATGCCCAATGTGACCATGATTAAAATAATCGAGAGTGTGACATAGTTTCCCTTTAAATCGGCCTTCATTCCTTTATAGAATTCTTCTTCGATTTCCATCCACGGACTGATGGATAAAGAAGGGTCTATGGCGGCTTTTAGCTTGAAAGTGGTGCTTTCGGTGAGTCCAATGTCCGACAGTCTAATTGCAATTTCGTGAATCTGATTTTGTGAAACGAAAAATACTTTTGCTATTTCAAACGGCATTACGATTGTTAATCGTTCGGCTGAGTTTTTATTGCCTATTATTCCAGCAACCTTAAATACATCGTTGGCGATTGATCCATCGAGGCCCGAAGAGATGAGTATGATTTCCTCTCCTCGTTTGAGGTTTAGGGTATTGGCGAGTGCGGCTCCAATGTATACTAGCTTATATGACGACATTAGTTCTGTAGGCGCTGGATCCATTCTGGAGATCATTTTGGTTACTTGTTTTTCTAATTGGTAATCAATTCCTATTACAGACGCCGATGTAGATTTATTTTTAGCGTAGGCAAGAGCGAAGCCCTTTAATCGTGGCGTGTAAGCGAAAATATTGGAATTTTTTTTGAGTTCACTTGTTAGTTCATCATTAAGGGCAAATGTTTTATTTAAATTTGGTCGTTTGAGATATCCTTTTTGATGGATTTGAATATGGCCAGTACTATTGTCGGTAAACGCATTGATAATGAAGTCGTAGCTGCCAAATGACAAGCCAATAGATAGTGAGAGTAGACAGAACCCGCCGGCTATAGTCGACAACGTAAAAAAGGAGCGTTTTTTATTTCTTAGCGTATTTCTGATTGCGGTTTGAGTTATCAGCATTATCGAGTTTGTTTTAGCATTTGTAGCGAAAATTGGTTTGACCGCAGTTTTGGATTAAATTGAATATCTAGATACTCGATTCGGGTTTTTTGGCTTTCCTTACCATGTGGGATCATTTCCATAACCATTGGCACTGTTCGTCCGCTTATGGTTTTAATTTTTGAAAAAGTTAAGGTCTGAACTATTTCGCCACGTTCATTGTAAAATCTTTGGGCGCTCGGAATTTCAGTTTTTTTGTCAATATCAACTTCGGCACGACTCCACACAGTAATTGTTTTTTCTTTTGGCGTTAGGGTAATAGTGTAGTGGTCGGAGGCATCCGCCATTTTAAAATCATAGTCCTTGATATAAGATGACTCACGCACAAGGTCGTCATTGGTAAAATCAGACCCCATCCATGAACTCATCATCATTGTTGGGGGTACCTTTATGGTTTTGTTTATTTTTGGAAAAAAGTTCCAGATGTCTTTTTTCTTTCGAAGCGTTGCAATCCCTACGTCCTTTTTAGGGGATAAAATGCGAATGAGGGTTTCGTCCATGCCTCGACTCCAGCTTTCAAGTTTAAGCGTGCGAGTCCAATTTTTAGTTTGAATGGTCATTTCCAGCGTGGCTTGACTCGAATCAGCTCGATACAAGCGGTCGAGTTTATCTAAAAGCTCATGAGCAGTTGGCGTCGCGGAATGAGCTAATGCACCGAATATAATAAAGAAAATAACTTGATTCATGTATTGTCATTTTTACCAAAATTGCCTTACTTTGCAATCCTCGTCAAAAGTGTCATAATTTTGTTCGATGATGGCAATTGGGGAAAAGCTTAGGCTTCTCAGACAGAAAAAAGAGATTGGAGCAGTCCAGAGTCGGAATATATTGATCGACGTTGATGTCTCGCGTCATGATCATGATAGCATTGACCTCAAGTCTGCGTTTGAGCTGGAAGCAGATGAGGCCGAGGGTCGCGTAGAAATCGCACTATTTGTGCCCCAGTCTTTGAGAATGAGTGCATTTGGAAAGTCTAAGATTGTTTCGGATTTTCAATCCCGAATTCGCCTATCTTTTTCTAGCGATGAGCTTGACGATCTTGGACGCATTGAAAGCACTTTACTTCAAATAAACAACTCTATCAAGGAGGCCGACATTCGGTTTTTGGGGGCACGGGTAGGCGAACTCCTTAAAAAGAGGTCAGCTTTTTTTAGAGAGACGTTTCGAAAGATTGGAAATCGATCAGGTTCGTTTCGTCGACGAGAACTCAGCCGCCTCTCTCAGTGTTTGGATGTTTTAGAAGAAAACGAAGATCTGCTGAAACGCGTCCGAAAAATTTCAAAAGAGAATGCTCCGGAAATCAAATTGATAGACACTTTGATTGAGTATCTCGACCATCACTACATTGAATTTTTAGGAAACGCACGAAAGTGTGTAGAGGTAGCTAAAAAAGCAAGACTTGAAACACTTAGCGAATCCAATTTAAAAACGCTCGAGGAGGTCTTTTTGCTGCTAGCGGACGTTCAGCGCAAAGAAGCATCTCGAAGAACGTTTGATCTTTCCGTATCTTCCGAGGCTGATATCGAACGACACCTAGTTCGCGTGAGCCAAATGAAAAAATATTTTCAATCCGATTTGTATTTCGATGTTACTCAAAGTGAAATTCTAAAAAAGATCTCTGAACCAACTGCAGCCATCGGTGCGATGATGGCTGCGGGCGTAGCGGCAGGGCTTCAGCACATGAGTGATCCAATGGTTTTACAAGTGGGATATCAAGGTGCTGCAGTTATATTTTTGGGTATCGCATTTTATGTTTTAAGAGATCGATTGAAGGACAAAGCAAAAATTATTTTGAGAGAAAAAGTTTCAAGTTATGTTCCAGACATAGAGAAAAATTTGATGGTTGGAGATAGAATTGTTGGCAGGTTAAGGGAGTCATTTTCGGTTCTGAAAAATTCAAATGTTGATTGGAAATTGAGGAAATTGCGTGATCGCGCGGCTATTTCCGAAGTTGATCATGAAATCCCGGAAGATGTATTTGTCTACCGTAGAGTCTATAAATTGAATAAAGCAAATGTAAATAAATCGGCTGGAAATCTTTCAATTCAAGAAGTGTTGAGAATCAACGTCGAGCGGTATTTAAAATTCATGGACGATCCCTTTAAGAGTGTGCAGCTCCTAGGCGGCGATGGCTGTATGAAGGAAGTTGCGAGCGCTCGGGTGTATTATTTTTACCTGGTGGTTCGTTCGAGCTTTTCCAAGAAAACTTCAAAACGTTTTAAGCGAGTTTATCGCATCGTTGTTTCAAAAACTGGGATTGCTCGAGTTGAGGATTTAAAGGCCGGCGGTTAGTGAATAGCAGATAATGCCGGAAGTCATTATTGACTGGGTGTGGATTCTACTTGAAGAATTAATCTGCTCGATGTTAGCTCAGTCTCAATGTTCAACTTATTGGATCTATTCGATAAATCTAAAAATCTAAAAATTGTTTGGGATCTACTTTATTTTCTTAGAGAAGAGATTCAATACAGTCTTCCAATACTCTATTTCGGGGTTTTGATTCTTTTATTTGTATTTAAGGATGAACGAATTCTAGCGCGAATAAGTAGGTCTAAATATCAACTTAAATTTTTGAATTGGGGAGCTTATCTAGTATTATCGATAATTTTCTTAATTCCAATTCAGTATTTATTTTTCGATAAGATAATGGATCATGGCGAATCACACGTTTCAGTCGTGTCGTGGATTGTTTGGCGTGGTCAAGAGCTGTATCCGGACTTAATTGGCCCTTACGACTATGGAAATTTTTACGGGCCATATTCTTACTTTTGGTTTGGAATTATCCCTAGGGTATTCGGACCGAGTTTTTTAACTTTTAAGTTGAATTGCATTTTGCTAGCCGCCGCAAATTTTTATTTTGTATTTATTTTGGCTGGGCGAAATTGGATTAAAAGCGTAATTTTCTTTGGCGCCATTGCGGCGTTTGGACCATATTTCTTTTGGCTGCGTCCGGACTCGCAGATACTTTTAACGGTTTTGCTTTCCTATGTTGGATTGCTGAAATATGAGAATGGCGACAGAAAAGCCATTTGGTGGATTGCGGCGTTAATCGGCATTGGCGTTAATTTGAAGATACAGTCGATTCTTTATTTTTCACCTTTGCTTTGGGTATTGCTGCGGCAGAAGGGGTTACTCGAGTGTCTTAAGGTGGGTGCTTTTTCAATTCTTGTATTTGGTTTGCCGTTTTTATTACCGTGGGTGTCGTTTCAAAATTTTATCGATATCCTAACAGTTGCTGTAGATCAGGGGCGGCAGTGGCCGAGGGTTTATCAATATTACATTCCATATTTTCTAATGATTGCCATTCCGGTTGCGGTAAATGCCTACACACTTAAATCGGTCGCAGATAATAATTCAAAAAATTGGGGACGGGGCGATTTTATTGATTTTTGTGCTTTGCTTTTCTTTGGATTGGTTGCGTCGATCATCGCCGCTAAGCCAGGTGCCGGGTATTATCAGTTTATGCCATTTTTACCGGCAGTAATTTATTTTAGCCGATCATTAACGTTGCAGTCTTTTTTAAATCAACCCATTTGGGCTCGCGCTTTTGTTTGGGTTTATGTTGTATTTTTTGTTTTGCATTTTGGTTTGAATCAATATCTTGCGATTCGCGAAATGAGAGGGATGGCCAAGCTACCAGTAGTTCAAGATTTGAAAGATGTGGAGATTAAATATCCCGATAAAAAAATTGCGATTGGGTGGGGCGACAACGAATCTCAGGGTGACCGCTATAATTTATCTTTTTACCGTGGGTATTTTGTTTGGAAAGGAAATCCTTACTTCTTTGATTTGGGAATTCGAATGGACATGATTTTGGTAGGGCGGCCGGAGCCTTCTGAAGCGTTGAATGTTTTACGCGAGTGCCGAATTGATCTTTGGTTGATTCAAAAGAATGAAAGACCATTTGAAATGAGGGGTTGGATTTCAGGAGATTGGATGACACACCGCCGAGTCTACTCCGAGCCCTTTATTGAGGCTTTTCATTCGAGTTATGAAAAAGTGGGATCCTCTCTATTTTACGATCTTTGGCTCTGTAAAACAAAAACAGATTGATCTATAGTACTCAAATGTCAAAAAAGAAGATTTCAGTAGCTCTATCGTTTAAGAACGAAGATGCGGTTATCGAAGAGTTGATTAAACGCCTCAGATCGGCTTTTGAAGTCTCGCTCAATGGTCGATATGACTACGAAATTATTTTTGTAAACGACGACTCGAGCGATCGTTCACTCGAAATCCTCGAAAAATTTGCACAGGATGATTCGCGAATTCGAGTATTGAATATGTCCCGTAATTTCGGCGTATTTCCCTGTTCCCTTGCTGGAATGAAGGCGGCTTCTGGTGATGCAGTCATCATTATGGATACGGACTTGCAAGATCCTCCTGAAGTGATACCGGAAATGATTGAAAAGTGGGAAAGTGAAAATGCAGATGTCGTTTATACGGTGCGAACCAAGCGTGAAGGCGAATCTCGGGTTAAACTTTTTATTACACGTCTGGGTTACCTTCTGTTGAAGCGAATTTCTAGCATTGATATGCCGGTTGAAAGCGGAGATTTTAAATTGATGTCTCGACGGGTAGTCGACTCAGTTTTGCGGTTGGAGGAGGTGGAACCGTTTTTAAGAGGGTTGGTGAGATGGGTTGGTTACAAGCAAGTGCCCATCTATTACACTCGTGAAGAGCGTTATGCTGGTGAAACTCATTTTCAAATCTACAGCCCAAAAACCATAAAACACTACATTTCTGGAATCACCTCCTTTTCGGATACGCCGCTGTATATGGCGTTTGCCGCGGGGCTTGCCATTTCGGCTGGCGCGTTTTTCTACCTTTTTTTGGTCTTATTAATGAAATTGCTGGATTGGAATTTACCTGGATGGTCAGCGATCATGGTGACGATGCTGTTTTTAGGTGGAACGCAGGTCTTGGCGATTGGAATCCTGGGCTTGTATGTGGCTAAAATCCACATGGAAGTCAAAAAACGACCCAATTACATTATTATGGATGGCCGTAATTTTTCTAGTGAAGAGCTCGATGCGATTCAATCTCGCAGACAATTGAGTTAACGGCTGGTTTAACTGTTGAGTTAATTAATTTAATTTACTATAAATTGGCGCTTTCCATGTGTAACGCACTGTGGTAAATGTGCGTATGAAATTTTCTCACCTGTTTTCTCATTTATTCTTGGCGTCGAGCGTTTCAGTTGCCTTCGGCTTTCTCCCCCAAATCGGTTTAGC